>Ga0335075_10005705_pt1 | contig 19263 bp, 16 predicted proteins | sample Lox_Sample_24_FD_206723 | JGI IMG/M metagenome (GOLD analysis project Ga0335075, IMG submission 206723) | Soil microbial communities from Loxahatchee National Wildlife Refuge, Florida, United States - Lox_Sample_2.4 | ecosystem: Environmental > Terrestrial > Soil > Wetlands | place: USA...
TCGACGCTGGGGTGCCGCTCGTGCAGTATCGCGGCCGCCGCGGGCACGATCGTGCTGAGCGCCGAGGGGAACGCGGCCAGCCGCAGCCGTCCGGCGCGCAGCCCCGCGAAGACCGCGAGTTCGTTCTCCGCCGCGTCAAGGCGGCCGATCACCTCGACCGCCCGCTCGGCCAGCAGCCGTCCCGCGTCGGTGAGCCGGATGCCGCGCCCGGCCCGCTGGACGAGCTTGGTGCCCGTTTCCGCCTCCAGCCGCGCCAGGTGATGGCTGACAGAAGGCTGCGCGTAATTCAGCGCGTGGGCCGCCGCGGTCACCGATCCGTGCCGGGCGACGGCCACCAGCACGCGGAGCCTCGTTACATCCAGCATGGTCCGACTATAGACGCTATTGATTATTACGCCCAGACTCCCATACCGGGCTAATTGGTGCAGCTCATGGAGGTTCGCGTCCTTCCAGCAGCGGCGACTCCGGCAGCCGTGCGGGCCGGGCCGGATCGCCCGCCGCCGCCCGCCGCCGCCAGGCCATTCCAGAAAGCGCCTCGAGCACCACGCGGTTGGCGAGAAAGCCGGTCACCTCGGCGTGGTCGTAGGGCGGTGACACCTCCACCACGTCGATGCCGGACAGCGGCACCTCCATCGCGATGCGGCGCACCGCGTCGAGCAGTTGCCTGCTGGTCAGCCCCCCTGGCTCGGGCGTCCCGGTGCCCGGTGCCATCCCGGGGTCGACGACGTCCACGTCCACCGAGAGGAACGCGGAGTCGCAGTCGTCGAGCGCGATCGTGAACGCCTCGGTGAGCACGTCGTCCAGGCCCCTGGCCACCACCTCGGTCATCTCGAACGAGCGCATCCGCTGCGCCGCCATCCAGGCGAGCGTGGGCGGCTCCGGCCAGTAGCCGCGCAACCCGATCTGGAGGAACCGGTCGCCGCGCACCGCCCCGGACTCGATCAGCCGCCGCATCGGCGTGCCGTGCCCGTAGAGCGACCCCCACTGCGTGTCCGCGGTGTCCGCGTGGGCGTCGAAGTGAATCAGCGACACGCGTCCCCAGCCGTGCTGCCTGGCCACTCCCGTCGCGTCAGGAAACGTGATGGTGTGGTCGCCGCCGAGGATCACGGGAATGGCGCCGGCCGCCGCCACCGACTGAACCACGGACTCAAGCCGGTTAAGCGACCGCTCCATCTCGCCGGGCGGCATCACCACGTCGCCGAGATCGGCCACCCGAAGTTCCCGCAGCGGGTCGACGCCAAGCGCCAGGTGCGGCCGCGACGCGTCGTGCGGCAGGTAGTCGGTCGCCCTGATGGCCTGCGGCCCGAACCGGGTACCAGGCCGGTGCGAGGTTCCGCCGTCAAACGGTGCGCCCACGAACACGACGTCGAGGCGGGCGTCGCCCAGCGCGTCGAGCGTGGTGCGCGGCACCCCGGCGAAGGTGATGTCCGGCCCGTACATGCCGGGAGTGATCTCGGGTTCTGGCATGTACTCATGTTTCCCCGGAGCGGGGTAAACCAGGCACGGTCACGGGACGCGCTGCGACCAGCGCCACGCATCGGGACGGTCCAGCCGCCGGTCAGCCCGTGCAGCGCCGCCACCGGCGGCAGGACGCGCGGCGCGATGCCCGCGGTGATCACGACCATGGCGAGCAGAAGGAGCCGCTCCATGCCGACGCGCCCGGGGTGCCATGATGGTGACCGATGAGCCTGGATGAGATTGACGCGCGGATCGTTACCGCGCTGATCAGGGATGCGCGTGCTAGCTACGCGGTGATCGGGAACGAGGTCGGCCTGTCCGCGCCGGCCGTCAAGCGCCGCGTGGACCGGCTGCGCGCCTCCGGTGCCATCACCGGGTTCTCCGCCCGGGTCGACCCCGCCGCGCTCGGCTGGACGACCGAGGCGTACGTCGAGCTGTTCTGCGGCGGCAAGACCACGCCCGAGGAGATCGGCGCGGCCGTCCGGCGTCATCCCGAGGTGACCGACGCCTGCACGGTCACCGGCGAGGCGGACGCGCTCGTGCACATCAGGGCCTCGGACATCCGGCACTTCGAGCAGGTGGTCGAGCGCATCGCCGCCGAACCCTTTGTCCAGCGCACGCGCAGTGTCATCGTGCTATCGAGACTGGTCGAACGGGCCGATTCGATTGCCCCGCATACTCCCGCTTAACGGGGTAGGGTCTGGCACATGCCTGAAACTGACAGCGATTTCGGCGCGGAGACAGCACGCTTCCAGGCGTTCAAGGACAGGAACGACGACCTGCCGCCCGCGTGGGAGATGAAGGCCCCGGGATCCAGGATCGGCATGCTGGCCGGCATCGTGGTCGCCGTCGCCATCCTGGCCGCGATCATTGGCTTCGCGCTTATCGGCTGACCTCACCGGGCGAGTTTGACCTCACCGGGCGATCAGCCGCACCGGCACCTCGACCCGGCGGGGCGGTGCCTGGTCCCCGGCCAGCCGGCGGAGCAGCAGTTCACCCGCCGTGCGCCCGATCAGCTCCGGGTTGTAGCTCACGACCGTGACGGGCGGCGTGAGCAGGTCCGCGAGTTCGAAGTCACCGAAACCGACCACTGCCACGCCGCGCGGGCCAAGGGCCCGGAGCGCGGCCCTGGTCCGCTCCTGGTCCGCGCAGAACACCGCGGTCACGTCCGCCCGGGCGAGCCCCGCGGCGTCCAGGGCCAGCCACGTGGGGTCGACGGCGATCCCCGTCGTGGCCATGGCCTCCGCGAATCCGGCCCGCAGGGTCCGCGACCGGTACCCGGCGGGCGCGCCGAAGAACCCGATCCTCCGGTGGCCGAGCGCGACCAGGTGCGCGATGGCAGCGCGCGCGCCGGCGCGCTCGTCGGGCAGCACCGCGTCCGCGCGCACGAGTTCCGGCGGCCGCAGCACGAACACGGTCGCGACGCCGGCCTCGATCTCCGACACCAGGTAGTCGTGCGGGCCGGGGGTGGGGCTGATGATGAGCCCGTCGACCCGGCGGGCGCACATGGCGAGCGCGAGTTGCTCCTCGCGCGCGGGTTCGCTGTCCGTCGAGCCGGAGTAGAGCAGGTAGCCACGCTCCCGCGTCACCTGCTCAAGCCCGCGGTAAACGGCCGCGTGGTCCGGATCGGCCCACGAGTCGGCGATATAGCCGAGCGTCGCGGTGTGCCCGGTTCGCAGCAACCGGGCGGACTCGTTCCGCCGGAAGCCCAGGGCCTCGATCGCGCCGAGCACGCGGTTGGTCGTCTCCGGCGTCACGCCCGGTTCCCCGTTAACCACGCGTGACACGGTCTTCAGCGCGACCCCGGCCCTGGAGGCGACGTCCTTCATGGTCGGCCGGCCCCCGCCCCGCCCGATATCACCAGAAACGCCGATACGGGAAACGGGTACCCCGCTACTCACAGTCTTCACTTGATTACTCATAGTTCCCCCTGCTATCAGTTTGCTCAGCTCGGGCGCCTCGGACACCTCCCGCGCGGGGAGAAATCGCTGGTCGGCGCCGATGCGCCCGCGGCTGCCGCGGTGAACTCGGCAAGATCGCTTCCCCAGTGGGGAGTCAGCCGAAGTCGTTCGGCAATAATCGGACCGTGACCAGCGCCGACAGGGAAAGCGAGCGGCTCACCGCGCTTGGCGGACTCGCTGCTCTCTCGCTTGACGCCTTGTCGAGCGTGGCCTACGGGCCGGAGGCGATCCTCGTCGTGCTCGTCACCGCGGGCGCCGCCGCCACGCGGTACAGCCTGCCGATCACGGGCGCGATCGTCGTCCTGCTGGCCGCGCTGGTGTTCTCCTACCGCCAGGTCATCGAGGCGTTCCCCAGCGGCGGGGGTGCCTACGCCGTGTCCAAGACCCACCTCGGCCGGGTGCCGTCGCTGGTCGCGGCGGCGTCGCTGATCGTCGACTACGTGCTGAACGCCGCCGTCGGCGTGTCGGCCGGCGTCGAGGCGCTGACCGCCGCGTTCCCGGCGCTGTACGGGGCGCGCGTGTGGCTGTGCCTGGCGGTGCTCGCCCTCATCACCGCGGCCAACATGTGGGGGATCGCGGAGGCGGCGCGGCTCTTCATGGTGCCGACGATCGCCTTCATCGCCGCGATCTTCCTGATCATCATCGTCGGGCTGTTCCGCGCGCACCCGGCGGTGCCGCTGTCGCACACGCTGCCGCAGGCGACCGACACCGTCGGCGTCCTGCTGATCTTGAAGGCGTTCGCGTCCGGCTGCTCGGCGCTGACCGGCGTCGAGGCGATCGCCAACTCCGTGCCGCAGTTCCGGCTGCCGCGGGCGCGGCGCGCGCAGCACACCGAGGTGGCGCTCGGCGTCATCCTCGGCCTCATGCTGCTCGGGCTCGGCGAGCTGATCCGCCGCTGGGGCGCGGTGCCGCAGTCCGGCACCACGGTGCTCGCCCAGCTCACCTCCGGCGCGATCGGCAAGGGCGCACTTTTCTACGTCATCCAGCTGATCACGCTGGTGCTGCTCTCGCTGGCCGCCAACACGAGCTTCGGCGGGCTGCCGGTGCTGCTCGGACTGCTCGCGCGGGATAACTTCCTGCCGCACGTGTTCGGGCTGCGGGCGGACCGCCGGGTGTTCCGCTACGGCGTCGGGTTCCTCGCCGTCGCCGCCGCGGCGCTACTCATCGTCGCCCGCGGCGATACCCAGGCGCTGGTGCCCGTCTTCGCCGTCGGCGTTTTCGTCGGGTTCACGCTCTCCCAGGTCGGGATGGTGCGCCACTGGTACGGTCAGCGCGGCGCCGGGTTCCGGCGCAAGGCGGCGATCAACGGCGTCGGCGCCGTGCTGACGTTCGCGGCCACGCTGATCGAGCTGATCAGCAAGTTCACCGAGGGCGCGTGGCTGGTGGCGCTGCTGGTCCCGCTGCTCGTGCTGCTGTTCCTCTTCATCGCGAAGACCTACGCCCGCATCGGGACCGACCTTGAGATTGGCAAGGTGCCGCCCCCGCCGTCGAAGGAGCCCTCCCTCGTGGTCGTGCCGGTGTCCGGATTGTCCCGTCTGACGGCGGAGGGCATCTCGGTGGCGGAGTCGCTCGGCGACGACGTGATCGCCGTGACGGTGGTGTACACGGACGAGGCCGACGACCCGGACGACGTCCCCGACGTGGACTTCCGCCCGCAGTGGGAGGCCTGGTGCCCCGGGGTGCCGCTGCTGACGCTCCGCTCCGCGCACCGCTCGCTCGCCAAGCCGATCGTCCATTACCTGCGCTCGGTCGAGGCCGACGACAAGTACCACCGCCTGGTCGTGCTGATCCCCGAGGTGGAACCGTCCAAGGCGTGGGAGTGGATCCTGCACAACCAGCGCGGCATCATCCTGGACCGGGCGATCCGCCGGGGCACGAGCAACGTGGTGCTGTGCCGCCTGCGGTACCGGCTGACGACGCTTGCCGCCACTGCGACGGGCCCGGTCGGCGGAGGCGCGGATGCCGGCGCGGATCCCGGCGCGGATCCCGGCGCGGATGCCGGCGCGGATGCCGGCGCGGACAGTGGCGCCGATACCTAAGTAAAAGCACAGACGAGAGGCTCCGAGGCACGTCGCGTCGCCGCCGTCGGTGGCAAGATAGTCGCCATGGGTTTCCACGCGGGGCTAGGGCGGTGACCATGCCAGCGCGCTCCCAGCGGCCGGTCGCCGTGGTCACCGGCGCGAGTCGCGGCATCGGCCTGGAAGTCTGCAGGCAGCTCGCCGCGCTCGGCTACGCCGTCGTGCTCGGTTCACGGGACCTGCGGCGGGCGGAACTCGCGGCAAAGGAACTCGACCCGGAGGGTGAGCGGGTCACCCCGGCCCACATCGAAGTGGACAACTCGGTGAACATCGAGCAGCTCGCCGAGTGGATGCGTGAGCGGTATGGCCGGGTCGACGCGATCGTGAACAACGCCTCGACCGCGCCCGACCTGTGGGGGATCGGCGGGACGACCGACCTGTCCCCGGTCGCCGAGGCCCTCGACGTGAACTTGTTCGGCGCCTGGCGGGTGATCCAGGCGCTGCTCCCGCTGCTGCGCTCGAGCCCGCGCCCGCGCATCGTCAACGTGTCGAGCGAGAGCGGCGCGATCGCCCTGATGAGCGGCGGGCGCCCGGCCTTCAGCGTCTCCAAGGCGGCGCTGAACGCGCTGACCAGGACGCTGGCGGGCGAGCTGTACCGGGACGGCATCCTGGTGAACTCGGTCTGCCCGGGCCCGGTAAGCACCGACGGCTCCCGCGGCGGCGGTAGATCCGCCGCCCAGGGAGCCGCCAGCGTCGTCTGGGCCGTTACCTTGCCGAACGGCGGCCCGACCGGGACCTTCACCCGGGATGGCCGCGAACTGCCCTGGTAAACGGCCCTCGCTCTAGTCCCGCGGTGGGGTGGCCAGCGGCCAGCCGCCCGCCGCGAGGTGCGCGCGGACCCGGTTGACGTCGGCCTGGTTGGGCGTGGCGTGGGTGGTGATGTCGGCGATCGCCTTCTTGATCGCTTCCGCCGACTCGGGGTCGGCCGAGAACGCGAGTTCGTCGGCGATGAGCGTGACCTCGTCGTTGGTGAGCTGGCTGCCGAGAAGGGCGAACAGCGGCTGGTAGTCGTGCTGCGGCACGCCTTCCGGGTAGCCGGCGCGGAGCCAGTCGACGATCTTGTCGAGGAAGGGGGGGAGCGGCATGTGTCTACTCTTCCTTACTTCTTCGCCGGCGCGGGGTGGCCGATCTGGTAGATCTCGTAAATGCTCCAGCCGATGGCGGCCAGCACGATGAGGAAGGCGATGACGGCGAGCACCATGCCGACGACGCTGCCGCCGACGAGGACGTCAGAGTCGGTCTCGGCCCCGCTGGCCCCCGCGGCCCGCGCCCGGCGCGGGCCAAGCGACAGGGAGTAGAGGCCGCCGGCGAACAGGGCCGGCAGGCCCGCCCCGGCGATCAGGCCGAACACGACGATCTTCCACAGAGCGCTCAGGTTAATCCATGACATTTCGATTCGCCTCTCTCGCGCTCAGGCCGCGGCCTTCTCGGCGGGCACCTCGGTCGGCGCCACGGTGCCGGTCCATTCCGCGTTCACGTTGTTGTGGTCCACCTTCGTGCCGCGGGACCGGTAGTAGATCAGCCCGCCGAGCGCGGCCAGCAGGATGAGGACCACGACGACGCCGAAGGTGCCGTGCACGCCGTCCGCGATCCCGTAGGCCGCCGCGCCGACGATCCCCGCCGACGGCAGCGTGAAGACCCAGGCGGTCGCCATCCGGCCCGCCACGTTCCAGCGGACCTCGGCGCCCTTCTTGCCGAGCCCGGTGCCGATGATCGACCCGGTGGCGACGTGCGTCGTGGACAGGGAGTAGCCGAAGCTGCTCGACAGCAGGATGACGGCGGCCGAAGCGGACTCGGCGGCCATGCCCTGCGGCGACTCGATCTCGACCAGGCCCTTGCCCAGCGTGCGGATGACCCGCCAGCCGCCGATGTAGGTGCCGATCGAGATCGCGAGCGCGCAGCAGACGATGACCCAGATCGGCGCGTTGGACCCCTTGGCCAGCGTGCCGTTGGCGATCAGGGCCAGGGTGATCACGCCCATGGTCTTCTGCGCGTCGTTGGTGCCGTGCGCGAGCGAGACCAGGCAGGCGGAGCCGACCTGCCCGATGCGGAAGCCGTGCTGCCGCGCGCCCTCGGTCAGCGACCTGGTGATGCGGTAGAGCAGCCAGGTACCGCAGGCGGCGACGAGCGCGGCGATGATCGGTGACAGCACCGCGGGCAGGACGACCTTGGAGACGAGACCGTGCCAGAGCACGGCGCTGCCGCCTGCCGCCGCTATCGTCGACCCGATCACGCCGCCGATCAGCGCGTGCGAAGAACTCGACGGTATGCCGAACAGCCAGGTCACTAGGTTCCAGATGATGCCGCCGGCGAGGCCAGCCGCGACGACGGTCAGGGTCACCTTGCCGGTGTCGACGAGGCCGCTCGCGATGGTGGCCGCGACGGCGAGGGAGAGGAACGCGCCAACGAAGTTGAGCAGACCGGAGATCGCCACCGCTGTCCGCGGTCCAAGCGCCCCCGTTGCGATGGACGTCGCCATCGCGTTCCCCGTGTCATGGAATCCGTTGGTGAAGTCAAAGGCCAGTGCCGTGATGACCACCAGGACGAGCACCGTGTCATTACTCACAACTGCGACCGTAAATCTCTCTTAGTAGGTTCCGAAGGCCTCCGAGAGCGTGCAGTTGCCAAACATTAAGTGAACGAGAGATAACAACGCGTACGCAATTGCGCAGCGTTCACCCCTCTACAACCCCTGATTTCCCCGTTGCTCACCGCTTGCCCCCGGTCACCAGGGAGATACCCCTGTTTTGCCGCGGCGGCACCCTGTGACGTGGTATTTCTTCGCGTTTTAAGGCCGCGTCTGCTGCTCGGCCGGCCGCTCGCCCGGGTCCGGCGGCTGGTAGCGGTACCCCATTCCGGGCTCGGTGATCAGCCAGCGCGGCCGCGCGGGGTCTTGTTCCAGTTTGCGCCGTAGTTGTGCCATGTAAAGCCGCAGGTTGCCGGCCGCGTTGTCGTACCCGGGGCCCCAGACGTCGTGCAGCAATTGCCGGTGGCTAAGCAGCTTGCCCGGGTTTCGCAGCAATACCTCGAGCAGGTGCCATTCGGTGGGCGTCAGCCTGATGTCGCCTTCCGGCTGCGGGTCCGCGCCGCTTGCCGCGGTTCTTTCCTCGGAACGGATTCGGCTTTCCCGCTCCGCGACCCCAGGCTCCCCGGGCAGGGCGGCCGACAGGGGTGCGGCACCCGGCACGACCTGGATCGCCGGCTCGGCCTGGGTGACAGGCTCGCTCTGCATGACAGGCCCGCTCTGGGCGACAGGCCCGCTCTGGGCGACAGGCTCGGCCGGGTGCCTGGTGACCCGCTTCGCGGCCAGGTCGATGACCAGGTCGCCGAGCCGCACCCGGGGCGGTGCCTCGGCCGCGGGCGTGCGCCGCACGGCCGCGCGCATCCTGGCGAGCAACTCGTCCATGCCGAACGGCTTCGTCACGTAGTCGTCGGCCCCGGCGTCGAGCGCCTCCACCTTGTCGGTCGAGTCGGCTCGCCCCGACAGCACGATGATCGGCACGGCGGTCCAGCCGCGCAGCCCGCCGATCACGTCCACGCCGTCCATGTCGGGCAGCCCAAGGTCGAGGATGACGAGGTCCGGCGGGTGTGCGGCCGCCTCGTCAAGCGCCTGCGTCCCGTTCGCCGCGGTCGTCACGTCGTACCGCCGCGCCCGCAGGTTAATCCGCAGAGCCCGGAGGATCTGCGGCTCATCGTCAACAACAAGCACTCGCGTCATGGCCCTATCCCCTCAGTGGCACGCCTCCGCCTGCTTGCCCCGCCCGGCTCTGCGAACAGCCGGCGGCCACGTCCTCCGCTCGCCCTAGTCACCGGGGGCCGCCGGGAGGCTTACCGTCATCGTCAGGCCGCCGCCGGGAGTGTCCTCGGCGGTGAGCGTGCCGCCCATGGCCTCGGTCAGTCCACGGGACAGCGCGAGGCCGAGACCGACACCGGTCGTATTGTCGGTATCCCCGAGCCGCTGGAACGGCACGAACATGCGTTCCTTGTCTCCATCGGAAATGCCCGGGCCCCGGTCGACCACCCGGAGTTCGACCCGGTCGCCGAGCGCGGACGCGGCGAGCAGCGGCGCCTTGCCCGCCGGGGAGTAGCGCAGCGCGTTCTCCGTGAGGTTCACCACGACGCGCTCGAGGATGGCGGGGTCGGAGCTCACGGCCGGGAGCGCCTCGGGGATCTCCACGCTGATGTCGCGGCCGGCCGGCCCCAGGTCGTCCAGCGCTAGCGCGACGACCTCGTCGAGCCCGGTCGGCCGGGGGAACAGCGACAGCGCGCCGGCCTGCAGCCTTGACATGTCAAGCAGGTTGCCGACGAGGCGGGTGAGCCGGTCGAGCGACTCATCGGCCGTGGCCAGCAGTTCCGCGGTGTCAGCGGCGTTCCAGTGCATGTCCGGCGAGCGCAGCGAGGTGACCGCGGCCTTGGCGGAGGCGAGCGGCGTGCGCAGGTCGTGGCTGACCGCCGCCAGCAGCGCGGTGCGCATCCTGTCGGCGGCGGCGATCGGCTTGGCCGCCTCCGCCTCGGCGGCGAGCCGCTGCTGTTCGAGCGCGACCGCGGCGTAGGAGGCGAACGCGCCGAGGACCCGGCGGTCCTCGGCCCGCAGCGGGCGGCCGGTCAGCGCGAGCGACAGGGTGTCGGTGACCGGCACTTCCACCTCGGCGGCGTCGGGCCTGGTGGCCGGGGCCTCGCCGGCGCAGGCGAGCAGCTTCCAGTCGGTCGCCGGCGTTCTGGCCACCGTGGCGCCCGTGTCCTCGCGCTCGAGCAGGCAGGCCGATCGCATGCCGAACGCCTCCCTGGTGCGCTCGAGCAGCGCGTCGAGCGCGCCCTGGCCGCGCAGGATGGACCCGGCGGTCGTGACGAGCAGTTCCGACTCGGCGTTGGCCCTGGCGGCTTGCTTGGCCCGGCGGGCCGTGGTGTCCACGATCAAGCTCACGACCAGCCCGACCGCGATGAACACGCCGAGCGCGAGCCAGTTGTTGGCCTCCGCGATCGTGAACTGGTGCACCGGGGGGACGAAGTAGTAGTTGAGCAGCAGCGATCCGAAGATCGCAGCGAACGTCGCCGGCAGGAACCCGCCGACGAGCGCGACGACGACCACCGCGAAGAGGAACAAGAGCACGTCGCTCGTCAGGTTGATGCCCGACCGGTTGGTAACCAGCGCGAGCGTCAGCAACGGCGCGAGCGCGACGGCGAGCGCGAACCCCGCGAACTGGCGCCCGCGGTTGATCCCGCCGCGGTACCTGGGGAGGATGCCCCACCGCGTGCCGACATGCGAGTGCGTCACGATGTGCACGTCGATCTGGCCGGAACCGCGGATCGTCCGCGCCCCGATGCCCGGGCCGGTCAGCAGGGCGAGCATCCATCCGCGCCTGCTGGCCCCGAGGACAAGCTGGGTCGCGTTCTCCGCCTTGGCGAAGGTGAGCAGCGCCTCGGATATGTCGTCGCCGACGACCTGGTGGTAGGTGCCGCCGAGCGACTCGACGAGCTGCCGCTGCCTGGCCAGGTTGGCCGGGTTCGCGCCGGTGAGCCCGTCGGACTTGGTGACGTGCACCGCGAGCAGGTCACCGCCAGAGGACCTGGCCGCGATGCGCGCCGCGCGCCTGATCAGCGTGTCGCCCTCGGGCCCGCCGGTGAGCGCGACGACGACCCGCTCCCGTGCCTCCCAGGTGGAGGAGATGCCGTGCTCGGCGCGGTACTTTTGCAGCCCCTCGTCGACCTTGTCCGCCAGCCAGAGCAGCGCGAGTTCGCGCAGCGCGGTCAGGTTTCCCGGCCGGAAGTAGTTGGTGAGCGCGGCGTCGATCTTCTCCGGCGGGTAGATGTTGCCGTGCGCCATCCGGCGGCGCAGCGCCTCGGCGGTCATGTCGACCAGTTCGACCTGGTCGGCGGCACGGACCACCGCGTCGGGCACCGTTTCCCGCTGCGGCACCCCGGTGATCTGCTCGACCACGTCGGTGACCGACGCGAGGTGCTGAATGTTCACGGCGGAGATCACGTCGACGCCGGCGGCGAGCAGTTCCTCGACGTCCTGCCAGCGCTTCTCGTTCCGTGAGCCGGGCACGTTGGTGTGCGCGAGCTCGTCGACCAGCGCGATCTCCGGCTTGCGGGCCACGACCGCGTCGATGTCCATCTCTTCCCACTGGCTGCCGCGGTAGGCCAGCCGCCTGCGCGGGACGACCTCGAGCCCGTCGATCAGCGCCGCCGTCTGTGGCCGCGCGTGCGTCTCGGCGAACGCGACGACCACGTCCGCCCCGCGCTCAGCGCGGCGGTGCCCCTCGGAGAGCATGGCGTAGGTCTTACCGACGCCGGCGGCGGCGCCCAGGTATATGCGCAGCTGCCCGCGCGGCGCTGCGCGGCCCTCGCTGTATCCGGCCATGCTTTCAATTCTGCGGCAACTCTCCAGGTCATTAGCCCCGACCTAACGACATTCATGCGATCGGATCCGTCGGAGCCGCATGGGCTCCAGCGGCTGCCGGCGGCCGTCTCGATACCCTGGGGTCCATGACACAGGGACAAGAGGACCGCGAACGGCCGCAGGTCATCAAGATCAATGCGATCACGGTGCCGGCCGACAGCGGAGACGAGCTCGCGCGCCGGTTCGCCGCCCGGGCGGGCGCGGTGGACGCCCAGGACGGGTTCGAGGGGTTTGAGCTGCTCAAGCCGACCGACGACCGGACGACCTGGCTGGTCGTGACCCGCTGGCGGGACGAGGAGGCATTCAACGCGTGGGTGAGCTCGCCCGCGTTCAGCCACGGCCACCGCTCGGCCGCGGAGCGATCCGGTGGCGAGGCGCCCAAGCCAGTCGGCGTGCACAGCGAGGTCTGGTCCTACGAGCCCGCGGGCGGCTCGTCCGGCTCGTCGAAGTAACGTCCCGCCCGGCCGCCCCGCTCCGCTGCCCGGCTCCGCCCGCCCGCGCCGCCGCGCCGCCGCGCCGTGCCGCCGCGCCCGCCCGGCCGCGGCCGCGCGCCGGTTGACCGTGCCTCGCGCCCGCCCGCCGTGGCCCGGCGCCCGCCTGCCGTGCTCCGCGCCGGTTGGCCGTGCCTCGCGCCCCCTGCCGTGCCCCACGCCCGTTGGCCGTGCCCCGCGCCCGCCTGCCGTGCCCCACGCCCGGCCGACTGTGCCGCCGCGCCGTGCCGCCGCGCCCGCCCGGCCGCGGCCCCGCGCCGGTTGACCGTGCCTCGCGCCCGTCGGCCGCGGCCGCGACATATCGGATATTTCACGAAATGCCCCGCCGGCGCACGAGCCGGAGAAAGATGGTGGATCGCTGGACACCCTATGACGTGCTCATCGATCCACCATCTTGGCCGAGGCTATCGGCAATCCGCCGCCCTGACGGATATTTCACGAAATGGGGTCTTGGCATGACCGACCGGTGGCCCAGCCGCGACTTCCTGCGCGGGACCCAGTACAAGACCGATGCGAACCTGGCCGCGCGCCAGTCCATCTATGCCTACCAGCACCCAAGCATCGACCTGGCGGCGCGGGTGCTCGACCTGGCCGCGCCCGCCCCGGCGGCCACGATCGTGGACGTTGGCTGCGGGAACGGTATGTACCTGGCGGAACTGGCCAGCCGCGGCCGCGGCACCCGCGCGCTTGGCGTCGACCTGTCTTTCGGCATGCTGGCCGCTGCCCGCGAGCGGCTGACCAGGACCGGTCCGGTGGGCGCGCGGGACGGTTCGACCACGGCGGGTGCCTCGGCCGTCGCGCTGGCCAGCGCCGACGCGACCGCGCTGCCGCTGCGCGATGGCGTGGCCGACGTGGCGCTCGCCCCGCACATGCTTTACCACGTGCCGGAACCAGTGGCCGCGCTGCACGAGCTGCGCCGCGTCACCCGCCCGGGCGGCCGGGTGGTCATCGTCCTCAACGGCGCCAGCCACCTGCGTCAGCTCAGGGTGGCCATCGCGGCGGCCCGCGGCGAGGCCAACCCCATAAGCGAGCGCATCACCCTGGACGAGGGCGAGTCCCTGGCGAGATCCGTCTTCCCCCGCGTGACACGGCACGATTTCGTGGCGGATCTCCGCGTCCCTGGCCCTGCCCCGATCGCCGACTACGTGCGCTCCATGTCGGAAACGAGTCACCACGCCGACCCCGAGCGCGTCGTCGCGGCCGTGGTCGCCACCCTTCCCAGGAGCCCGGAAGGCCACTTCCTGATCAACAGCCACGCCGGCTGCCTCATCTGCGAGGTCGACTAGGGGGCCAGCGGGGCGCCTCTTTGTCGGTGAACCGCATCATTGTCGATGATCTGCATCCCCATAACCGGACAAACCACCCGAGAAAATGGTCATCTTATCGACAATGTGGACTGGAGTGACTGGTGTGACCCGGCCGCTAGCGGCTGCGCCAGGCGTAAAAGAACTCGGCGGCCTGCCGTGACCACAGCGGAATGATCGTGGCCACCCCGATGGCCCAGACGAGGACGGTCGTGAGCTGGGCGCCCGGGTCGTGGTGGGTTCCGAACACGACAGACAGGGTGCAGACCGAGTAGATGGCAAGCAGTACCGTGCCAGCGACCCGGGTCCAGCCGTGGCCGCGCCTGGTGGCTACCGCGAGCCAGGCCCAGCAGACAAGGCCAAGGATGTCCGCGGCGACGCCGATCGCCATCGCGCCGGCCATCGTGTTCTGCGCGTGCATGACGGCGGTCTTCGCCGCGGTCCCGCGGGCGGTGAGCGCGATGGCCGCCGCATTCTTCGCCGCGGTGGCGTCGTGGGTGTACCGGCCGAGGACAAGGGCGCTCAGTATCACATCGAGCACGGTGACCGCGAAGCCGATGTACATGAGCCTGATCGCGGCGATCACGTTGCCTGGGACCTCGGCGGTGGCCGGCCTTCTCCGCCCGGGAGCGTACTGCGCCAGCGCGTCCTGCTGCCCGGGGTAGGAGCCCACCTGCCCGGGGTACGACCCCTCCTGGGGCGGGTACGCCCCTTCATGGGCCGGGTACGTCTGCTGGCCGGGATACGAGGCCGCGAGCCCCGGCTGCCCGAGCCCCGGCTGCCCGAACACCGCCTGCCCGTGAGAGCCAGGCCCGTAAGAACCCTGCGCCGAAGCGCCTTGCCCATACGAGCCCGGCCCGGCCGCCCCGGCGCGCGGCGCCCCGAACGGCCCGCCCGGCTGCGCCCCGAACGGCCCGCCCGGCTGCGGCCCGAACGGCCCGCCCGGCTGCGACCCGGCGTAAGGCTGCTGTGCCGTGTACGACTGCGGCGGTGACGGCACCACCGGGGTCACCGGGCCCGGCGTCGGACCCGGGGTGGCCCGGCCCTGCGCCGCGGCCGCGTAGTACCCGTCCGACAGCATGGGCGCGTGACCCGTCCCCTGGCCGGGGACCGGCGTCGCCAGGGCCGTAGGGGTCCGTTCGGCCGGCGGCGCCGACGCCGCGCCCCTGCCGTCCGTGAAGGACGACGTCGCGGTCCTGGGCGGGATGAGCCCGGCCGGGATCTGACTTGACTGCTCCGCGGCGATGAGGCGGGCGACGTCCTCGGGCCAGAAGGAGCCGAGGGTCGCGGGAGTCTCCGGCCCGAGCGCGTTGATCATCGCGAGCAACTGCGCCGGGTCCGGCCGCTGGGCGGGGTCCTTCCGCAGGCAGGCGTCGATGAGCTGGCGCAGGTGCGGCGGGACCGCGGTCAGGTCCGCCTCGGCCGAGACGACGCGGAACAGCACCGACGCCGGATTGTCGCCGCCGAATGGCGGGTTACCCGTCGCCGCGTACGCGAGCACGCAGCCGAGGGAGAAGATGTCGCTCGCCGGCCCCGCCGGTCCCGTCTTGGCCTGCTCGGGTGACATGTAGCCGGGCGTGCCGATCACCATGCCGGCCGACGTCAGCTGCGTGCCATGGAACGGACGGGAGATGCCGAAGTCGATCACGTGCGGCCCGTCGTCGGCGAGCAGTACGTTGGCCGGCTTGAGGTCGCGGTGGATCACCCCGGCGGCGTGCACCGCGCGCAGCGCCTCGGTGAGCCCCGCCGCCAGCCGCCACACCGCCGCCTCGGGCAGGGCCCCGTGCTTGGCGACGATCGCGGACAGCGGCGGGCCCGGCACGTACGCCGTGGCCAGCCAGGGCGAGCTGTCGCTGACGCTGGAGTCGACGACCGGCGCGGTGTACATGCCGCCGACCGCGCGGGCGGCCTTCACCTCGTGACTGAACCGGCGCAGGAACTCCTGGTCGGCGGCGAACTGCCCGTGGATGACCTTGATCGCCACGGCGCGGCCGGCGGGGGAGAAGCCGAGGTACACCTGCCCCATGCCCCCGGCCCCTAGCCGGGAGTGCAGCCGGAACTCCCCGATCATGCGGGGGTCGTTCGCGGATAGCGGTTCCATCCCTGCTCCCATGCCGCCGTGCCGCTTAGCCAGAGTTCGCCAGTAACCAGAGCGCTAGCACGCAGAGACTACCCGGAATGCCCGCAAGAGGGTTACTCCTTGGGCAATCCGCACCCCGCTGAGCTGGTTGCTTTCCCTTAGTCAGAAACAAAGAGCCAGGGGCGGGCCGTCACGACCGCGATCGCGGCGATCAGGCCCGCCCCTGGCGGACCGGGGGACATGGGTGGGCGTCCCCCGGAGTTAGTGCCCCTGTCCGGGAAGCTCGTTCAGGGCGATGTTGAGCGTCAGCACGTTCACCCCGGGCTCACCGAGGATGCCGATGGGTCGGCCTGAGGTGTTCTTGCTGACAAGGGACTCGACGGTGGCGACCGACAGGTGCCTGGCCGCCGCCACCCGGGCGACCTGGATCTGCGCGTTCGCCGGGGAGATGTCCGGGTCGAGGCCGGAGCCGGACGACGTGACCGCGTCCGGCGGGATCTTCGACACCGGCACGTGGTCGAACTTCGATATCTGCTGCTGTAGCTGCTTGACCGTGGTCAGCAGGTCCGAGTTGTTCGGGCCGAGGTTGGCCGCGCCGGAGAAGCCCGGGTCGCAGCCGTAGTCGGTGCTGTCGTCCGAGTTCACCGCGTTCGACGGACGGGGCTGGAAGTACTGCGGCAGCGGGTTGCCCTTGGCGTCCACGAACTCCTGGCAGAGCAGCGAGGACCCGACGACCTTGCCGTTCACGGTGACGAGCGACCCGTCGGCCTGGTTCTTGAACGCGGCCTGGGCAATGCCCCACATGACGACCGGGTAGACGATGCCGCACAGCACCGTGAAGGCGAGCAGCATGCGCAGCGCCGCGATGTGCTGGCGGACCAGCGAAGGAAGGCGATTCATAATTCAGATCACCTGAATCCAGGGATGTTCATGATGATGAGGTCGATGATCTTGATGCAGGCGAAGGGCAGGATGAGTCCGCCCACGCCGTAGATCCAGATGTTCCTGGCGAGCATCGCGGACGCCGACGACGGCTTGTAGCGGACGCCGCGCAGCGCCAGCGGGATCAGGGCGATGATGATCAGCGCGTTGAAGATGATCGCCGAGGCGATCGCCGAGTCCGGGCTGTGCAGCCGCATGATGTTGAGCTGGTTCAGCCCGGGGAACACCGAGGCGAACATCGCGGGGATGATCGCGAAGTACTTCGCGACGTCGTTGGCGATGGAGAACGTGGTCAGCGCGCCGCGGGTGATGAGCAGCTGCTTACCGATCTCCACGATCTCGATGAGCTTGGTCGGGTTCGAGTCGAGGTCGACCATGTTCCCGGCCTCTTTGGCGGCCGAGGTGCCGGTGTTCATCGCCACGCCGACGTCGGCCTGGGCCAGCGCGGGCGCGTCGTTGGTGCCGTCACCCGTCATCGCGACGAGCTTGCCGCCCTCCTGCTCCTTCTTGATCAGCGCCATCTTGTCTTCCGGCGTCGCCTCGGCGAGGAAGTCGTCCACGCCGGACTCCTCCGCGATCGCGCGCGCGGTCAGCGGGTTGTCGCCGGTGATCATGACGGTGCGAATGCCCATCGCCCGCATCTCGGCGAACCGCTCCGCGATGCCCTGCTTGACGATGTCCTTGAGCTGGATCACGCCGAGCGCCGCCGCGGTGCCGTTGGCCTTCTCGGCCACGACGAGCGGAGTGCCGCCGGCCGCGGAGATCCCGTCGACGACCACCCCGAGGTGGTCGGGCACAGTCCCGCCGTTTTCCCTGATCCAGTTGCTGACCGCGGAAGCCGCGCCCTTGCGGACCTCTCGCCCGTCGGCCAGGTCGACGCCGCTCATCCTGGTCTGCGCGGTGAACGGGACGAATACCGCGCCCGGCAGTTCGCCGGCACCGCGCTCGCGGATGTTGAACTGCTCCTTGGCCAGCACGACGACCGAGCGTCCTTCCGGCGTCTCGTCGGCGAGCGAGGAGAGCTGGGCGGCGTCGGCCAGCGCGGCCACGTCCACCCCGTCAACCGGGAGGAACTCCGTCGCCTGGCGGTTACCGATGGTGATCGTGCCGGTCTTGTCAAGCAGCAGCGTGTTCACGTCACCGGCCGCCTCGACGGCGCGTCCGGACATCGCCAGCACGTTCCGCTGGACGAGCCGGTCCATGCCGGCGATGCCGATCGCGGAAAGCAGCGCTCCGATGGTGGTCGGGATCAGCGCGACGATCAGCGCGACGAGGATGATCAGGTTCTGCGGCGCCTTCGAGTAGAAGGCCATCGGCTGCAGCGTGACGACCGCCATCACGAAGATCAGCGTGAGCGAGGCGAGCAGCACGTTCAGCGCGACCTCGTTCGGCGTCTTCTGCCGGGAGGCCCCCTCGACCAGGCCGATCATCCGGTCGATGAACGTCTCGCCCGGCTTGGACGTGATCTGGACGATGATCCGGTCGGACAGCACCCGCGTGCCGCCGGTGACCGCGGACCGGTCACCGCCCGACTCGCGGATGACCGGGGCCGACTCGCCGGTGATGGCGGACTCGTCGACCGAGGCGACGCCCTCGACGACGTCACCGTCGCCCGGGATGACCTGCCCGGCCTCGACGATCACGAAGTCGCCGACGGTGAGCTGGGTACCCGGCACGTCGTCGACGCGGTACGAGGTGTCGCCCGGCTTCCACTCGACGAGGCGGCGCGCCACGGTCTCCCGCTTGGTTCGCCGCAGGGTCTCGGCCTGCGCCTTGCCGCGGCCCTCGGCGACCGCTTCGGCCAGGTTGGCGAACAGCACGGTGAGCCAGAGCCAGACGGTGATTGTCCAGGCGAAGATTGAGTTGTGGATGATCGCCGAGTACGTGGTCAGCACCGAGCCAACCTCGACCACGAACATCACGGGGTTCCGGATCTGGACCCGCGGGTCCAGCTTCTTGAACGCGTCCGGCAGCGACTTCCACAGCATGTGCGGGTCGAGCAGTCCGCCGCCGACGCGGCGGGCCGGTGCTGCCGGCGTGGCGGCGGCCGTCACGGTGCCGGTAACGGCACCGCTGGCGGGGTCGCCCGTTGCGGATTCCGGTGAATTTGACTTTGACCGGATCTCAGCCATCAGTGCAGTCCTTCAGCGAATGGCCCGAGCGCGAGCGCAGGGAAGTAGGTGAGGCCGACCAGGATGATGATCACGCCGATGAGCAGCACGGCGAACAACGGGCCATGCGTCTTCAGCGTGCCGACCGACTCTGGCACCTTTTGCTGTCTGGCGAGCGAGCCGCCGAGTGCGAGTACGAAGATCATCGGCACGAACCGGGCGACCAGCATCACCACGCCGCCGGCGAGGTTGTACCAGCCGGTATTGGTACTAAGGCCGGCGAACGCCGAGCCGTTGTTGTTGGCCATTGAGGTGAACGCGTAGACGATCTCCGTCAGGCCGTGCGGCCCGGGGTTGAGTATCGACCGCTGTGGCACGCTGAAGCCCAGCGACATCGCGGCGCCGACCAGTGCGCAGAACGGCGTGGCGAGGATG
>Ga0335075_10005706_pt1 | contig 19256 bp, 17 predicted proteins | sample Lox_Sample_24_FD_206723 | JGI IMG/M metagenome (GOLD analysis project Ga0335075, IMG submission 206723) | Soil microbial communities from Loxahatchee National Wildlife Refuge, Florida, United States - Lox_Sample_2.4 | ecosystem: Environmental > Terrestrial > Soil > Wetlands | place: USA...
CAGCGCCTCTTCGGCTTCACGCAGCACCACGACCGGCGAGCGGCCAAGGCTTGACGCCATCCCGAAGCAGGCCGACAGCCGGATCGACTCGCCGGCGACGCGAAACGGCACGCTGAAAACCTCGGCGCGCAGGCGTTCCACAAACAGCAGCGCATTAGCTACGCTGCAACCCGGAAGCGCAAGCAGAAACTCATCCATGCCCGGGCGTCCGATGAGGTCATAGCTCCGCAGCAGCATGCCGATGCGGCGCGCTACCTGGCGCAGCAAGTCGTCGCACAGTTCGTTGCCGAGCCGCGAATTCCAGTGCCCGAAGTCGTCTACATCCAGCAGCACCAGGCCCATCGACTCATTAAGCCTCTGTACGCGGTCCGTTTCGCGAAACAGCGCCGTCAGCACCGCGTCGCGATTCAGCACCCCGGTCAGCCGGTCCGTGCGCGTGCAGCGGGCCATGGCTTCGCGCAGGCCATCTGCCTGCCGCGCGCAATGGAATCCGCGCAGAGCCAGTTCCATCCTGAGTTGCCAGTAGGCCGGGTTGGCCGAGCACAGAATCTGGTCGCCAAGAATCAGATCATCGATCAGGCCCTCGGCCAGCCGGTCAATCCACACCTGCTCAACTGTGTCCGAAATCAGGACAATGGGAAACCGCCGGCCACTGTCCGGCCTTCGCGCGTCTGCCAGCAGATCGTTGATGGGCATACCGGTCAGCTCCGCATCCAGCACGACCAGCCCCGGCGGGGTTGGCCCGGTCATGGCGGTGAGCGCAGCCTGTGCGGAAAGCACAACTTCTACGCGCGATGCAACGCGCAGCAGCACCGGCTCCATTGCTGCGAGAAGCGCCGGCCGCGGCGAAGCAAGAAGAAATGTCGTGTGGTAGAAAGGCATCCAGTGGGTTCTCCGTACCGGATGCATCGGCGAAGATTAGAAAAACTTAAAGCGAAGATAAGAAAACTTAAAGGATCGAACGCCAGCCAGGAATGCTTCGTGTCCCATCCTGGCGCCTTTTCTGGCGCAAGGATGGGAGCCACCAGCCTTCAATGCGGCTAATCGACGAAGTCCACCTGCGGCTGAATCGGGATAATCCCGCGCTCATGACCCAGGTCGAGGAGCTTGCGAATCGCCTCGCGGCCGTCGGCGCCGTAGTCCAGCGTGCGGTCGTTCACATACATGCTCACAAAACGGTTGGCCAGCCGCGAATCCAGGTCGCGCGCAAATTGCATTGCGTACTCGAGCGCCTGCTCGCGGTGGTCGAGGGCATGGCGGATCGAGTCGCGCAGCGCCTTGGAGATGATCTTGTGCGCCTCGGTGCCCAGCGAGCGCCGGATCGCGTTGCCGCCCAGCGGCAGCACCAGCCCCGTCGTCTCGCGCCACCACACGCCCAGGTCGATCACCTTGTAGAGCCCGCTCGACGAGTAGGTCAACTGCCCCTCGTGGATGATGAGCCCGGCGTCGTAGGTCCCGGCCAGGATCGCGGGAATAATCTTGTCGAAGGCTACTGTCTCGGTCTTGATCTCCGGATTGAAGATCTTGAGCGCGAGATAGGCGGTGGTCAGAGTGCCCGGAACGGCGATCTTGATGCGTCCCAGGTCGGCCGGCGTCAGCGGGCGGCTTGAGACGACCATCGGTCCGTACCCCTCGCCCACGCTGCCGCCGCAGCCCATCAGCATGTAGTTTTGCTGCAGGTAAGGGTAAGCGTGGAAGCTGATCGCCGTGACGTCGTAAAAGGCCTCTTCCTGCGCGCGGCGGTTGAGGGTCTCGATGTCGGAAAGCGTATGGGAAAAGCGATACCCGGGCACGCGGACTTTATTCGTGGCCAGACCGTAAAACATGAACGCGTCGTCTGAGTCGGGACTATGGGCGATCGAAATATCTTTTACAGCGTCGGCAACAGATGCTTCAGATTGCTGGGTGCTCACTGGAACAACATCCTTTCGGTTAAACCGGAAGAGAACAACGCCGGGAGCGGTTTTAAAAAATCGATTTCCAGTTCCAAAATCAGTCTTCGGACCTGCCCCGGAATCAATGCTTAGATGCACGGCGAGCGCTCGAGGGAATATCCCTGTCCATCGGCGCATCTCTTTTGACGAATTATTTTTGTGTCAACTCCGCGCGCCACCCTCTCGCGTTATTCCCGGCGAAAGACCTGCGGGGCCGCGGACCCAAAAAACAGCAAATCAAGCGGTTCGGAACCTAGTGTTAGTGTAAGCGGCAGGCCGTGCGTTACGGTCATCGGCGCATATTACCAGCTTTTTCATGCATTTCGCGGCTGAGAACGGCGGCGCAGAGCGACCGCGCCGACAGCCATTGCGGCGGCCGCGGCAACCTTGAGCGCATCGCCGGGCAAAAAGGGAACGATCGCTGCACCGGCTACCGGGAGTGCGAGCTGCCGGGTAAAAACCGCCAGCCATATTGCGCCGCCAATGAGAATTACCAGATCGCCTACGGCTGCGCACACAACTGCGGAGGCGTAACGCCGACCGGTGCGGCGCCACAGAAACGAGATGAGCGCAGCCGCTACGGGATAGGCCAGCAGGTAGCCGCCGGTGGGGCCTAAGAGATGGGCAACGCCCGAGACAGCCGGAACCGGCGCAAAGACCGGCAGGCCGGCCGCACCCTCCAGCAGATACGCGCCAAAGGTGGCTGCGGCCATGCGCGGTGTGAGCAACAGGCCGAGCAGCAGAACTGCAAAAGGAGCCAGCGAAAGCGGCACCGGCGTAAAGAGCAGCGGAATCGACACATGGGCGCATAGAGCGGCCAGCAGGCTGCCGCCAGCCACGATGCCGGAAGCGCGCAGGATGGCGGCAGCCGGGTTCGACGCTCCGACTGCGGCAGGCGCGTCAGAGGATGCCGCCGACAGAGATACGGAGAAATCTTTGCTCATAGAGGGGTTCTCCTCGTGTACCGCGTAAGTTCACGATTCCAGGTCAGTTTCGTGAGTCGATGGCGCATGGTGAAGAGTTGCGCGGTGGATCCAGATGTGGCGTGCTACGCCGGCAGCCGCCAGCAGCAGCGCTCCCAGAGAAACCAGAAGTCCAATCATCAGCCAACGCATAAGGGCGAACCCTCCAAGCATACCAGAGGGGTTAGGTCCCGCAGGAGAGATTAACGCAGCCCGGTCTGGAGCGGGCTCGGCACTGGATGCTCCGTTTTTTTGAGACTCGCCTGCAGCCATTCCAGGTAAGCGTGGCTGCCCAATTCCACATCGAGCACCAGGAACTCGGGCACCTGGTAGCTGTGCAGCTCATGCAGACGCGCTTCGAGCGGCCCGAGCTGGTCAGCGGCCGTCTTGAGCAGCAGCAGAGTCTCAGTGGAAGACTCCACCTGGCCCTCCCATCGGTAGATCGACTCGACGGCCGGAATGAGCGTAGCACAGGCCACCAGACGCTCCTCCACCAGCGTGCTGGCCAGTTGCGCGGCCTGGTCGTGGTTGGCGGCCGTCGTCAGAACGATGCGTGCGTTGGACGTGATGTCGGGCATATAGCGGGACAACTCCTCCGTTCAATGTATTGCCAGTTCCGATGTTCGCGCATCTGATTCTTTCATCAACCGTGCAGAAACGGCAGTTGCGCTTGCCCTATCTACCCCCTCATGTTGCAGTATGGACCTTACGGCTCAAGCAAAATTGACACCGGTGGAGACGACCGATGACGACAGCAATCAAGTTTGGCACTTCGGGATGGCGGGCAATCGTTGCCGACGAGTTTACCCTGGCCAATATCCGGCTGGCTGTGGCGGGTATTGCTACCTATGTAAAGACCCTTCCCGGCCCGCACCGCGTGCTTGTAGGCCGCGATCCGCGCTTTCTGGGCGAGAGTTTTGTGGGTGAAGCGGCTCAGGTCCTGGCCGGCGCCGGCGTTGTGCCTATCGTCATTCCCAATGCCGCGCCCACCCCGGCCATCTCGTATGCGGTCCGCACTCTCCGGACCTCCGGCGCCATCAACTTCACCGCCTCGCACAATCCGCCGGAGTACAACGGCATTAAGTACTCGACGCCGGACGGCGCCCCCGCTCTACCCGAAGCTACAAAGCAGATTGAGGCGGCTATCGCCGCACTTCAGTCCGGCAAGGCATTCATCCCAAAGTCCGACCCCTCCGGCAACGAAACTGCCGACGTCAAGCCAGGGTTTCTCAAGCGGCTGGCCGAACTGGTTGATCTCAAAGCCATTGCTAAGTCCGGCATCAAGGTGGTCTACGATCCGTTCTGGGGTGCGGGCCGCGGCTATACCTCTGATCTGCTGCGTGAGGCCGGCGTCCCGGTCGAGACCGTCCACGACTATCGCGATGTTCTCTTCGGCGGCCACGCGCCGGAGCCGGACGATCACCTGCTCGCAGATGCGAAGAAAAAGATGAAGGAGATCGGCGCGGCCATCGGCATCGCCACAGATGGCGACGCGGATCGCTTCGGCATCGTGGACGCTGACGGCACATTCCTGCAGCCCAACTACGTCATCGCGCTTCTGTTCGACTACCTGGTGGAAACCCGCGGCTGGAAGAACGGAGTTGCGAAGAGCGTGGCCACCACTAACCTCATCAACGCCCTCGCCGAGCGCCACAAGGTTCAGCTCTACGAAACGCCGGTAGGCTTCAAATACATCGGCGCGCTTATCGACGAGGACAAGATCGCCATCGGCGGCGAAGAATCGGCCGGGCTTACCATCCGCGGCCACGTTCCGGAGAAAGACGGCGTGATTGCCGGCCTGCTCGCAGCAGAAATGGTGGCCACGCGCGGCAAGAGCCTGGGCGCACAACTCAAGGAGATGTTTGCCAAGGTTGGTTCCTATTACCCGGTTCGAGAGAACTTCCACTTGACCCAGGAGGTGAAAGCCCGGTTCACTGAGAAGTTGAAGGCCGATCCGGCCGAGCTGAGCGGACGCAAGGTGACACAGGTTGTCCGCACCGACGGCCTCAAGCTGATCCTCGACGATGGCTCGTGGGTCTGCTACCGGCTCTCGGGAACCGAACCGGTAGTGCGCGCCTATACCGAGGCCCGCAGCGAGAAAGATATGGAGGCACTGAAAGCCGCCGCCGAAAAGTTCGTGCTGTCGGAGTAAATCAGGTGCCGGTTCCACAGAAGATTTGCGCGGCCGTTATTGAATGCATAGAGGTTGAATGCCGGAAGAGAAAATCCATATCATCGAAACGCCCGCCGCACCGACGCCGCCCATTCGCGAGCGCGCGTTTGACTGGGCGCAGCGCGTCTGGCGGCCGGCAGGAACTGCGGTTGCCGTGCTGCTCGCGCTGCTCGTGACCTGGCACGTGGTCAACGGCAGGCACGGGCTCTCGGTGTGGCAGCGGGAGCGTTCCGAAGATCATCGCCTGCAGCAGGAGATCAAAGACCTGCAACAGGAGAACGGGGCCATGCAGCAGCAGATTGAGCGGCTCAAGAACGATCCCGACGCCATTGAGCGCGAAGCCCGCGAAAAGCTCCACTACGCCAAGCCCGGCGAGGTCATCTACACCCTGCCCGACGCGCCACAAACCCAGCAACCCGCAACCCGCTAAACCCGGCCACAAGCTCTTTCAATGACGGCACAGAATTGGTGCCTACTCAACAGAATTGGAGACCCATCCTTCGAGCGCTCCATGCCCGAAGGATGGAAGAGCACAAACCTCGTAAACCAGTCTCCCACCCGCCCTATTCCCTATTCCCTAGTCCCTATTCCCTAGAACTCTACGTGCATCCGCACTGACCCCACCCATGCCGGGCCGCGATCGCGGTTATAGCCCGGATCGGCGATGTGCTGTACGTCGACCGCATAGAACACGCCGCGCCACGCATGCGCGGTGTAGTAGCTCTCTACGATGTTTTCGCGCCCGTAGTTGAGATTTCCATCGCCCAACAGGAATCCCAGCCCGCCGTCGTGCAGATAGTTCTGATGGTCTTTCTTGATTGCGTTCGACACTACTGCCAGCCCGATTTTGTCCACCGGCCTGTGCCAGCGCGCGCCCGCATAGTCGGCGCATAGCTCCAACGTCTGGTCCACCTCTGTGTACGCAAACGATTCGTGCTGCCCTTCGTTCCATCCAAACCGGCCGCCCACGCGCAGGTTTTCCGTCAGTTCCTGCTCCATGTTGTAGCCCATCCCATACTTGAGCGCACCAAAGCGCTCATGCAGCGTAATGGTTGGCCTCGTCACACCATAAAGCGCCGTGTCCGTGCCATTCAGAAAATCGGTCACCGCCTCACGGTAGCTGCCCATGTGGGCATTGTTGGCGTAAAACAGGAGCCGCTCCACGCCCACGCGTTTGGCAATGAAGCTGTGCCGCAGCTCAAACTCGCCGTTCTGCCCATGCGCCCGGCTGAAGGCCCAGTCGAGATCGATCCCGTTGGCCACGACCGGCATGGCGAAGATGCCGTAGCGCACGCTCCATGCGCGGTCGTCGTATTCGGCCATGCCGCCCACCGTATAGCCGCGCGTATCCGCCGCGTAGTCCCACGCGCCGTTGTTATCTGTGGTCCAGTTGAGAAACTGCAGATGGCTGTCAGTGCCAATCGAGTTCAGATCGAAGAAATCCGGGAGAGTGAGCTTCCCGACGCGAATCTCCACGCGGCGCACGGGGACTGAAGCCGCCACTGCGAACGCATTCGCATCCTGCGGCGCAGTCTTGCTTGTCAATCCAATAACTTGGTGAATCTGATAGCGGGCAATGTACGGAGCCATGCCGAGATTCGGATTGCGCACTACGTCGAGATTGGTGAAGCCGGCAACTCCAACAGCCTCGCTCAACCCACGTCCCCACGCGAGCTCCATATCGAAGACGAAGTCCGTCGAGTAGCGGATCGAACTGTCCGGCCGCCAGGCTGCAAACAACGTTCCCACCTCCGACACCTTGTACTCGGCACTGTTGCGGAAGCTGTTCGGCCCCTGATAGAGGGAGTGAAACGGCAGCCGCCCCTGGAAGATGATGTTGGCCTGACCGGAGAGCCAGTAACGGCCGTCCTCGGAATGCGGGAAGATGGTCACGACCGCCGGATCGTCCTGCGCTGTCGGTTGGGCGGGCGCTGCCTGTTGAGGACCGGCCCCGGCATCCTGCGGGCGGAGATCAAAGAACCAGGCAGGCGCAGAGCCAAGCGCAGCCTGCTCGAAAGCGGACAGGTGCGGCGCAGGCGCCTCGGGAAGGGCCGTTTGCGCGCGCGCGGCGGCCCCTGCGCAGACCAGCGAGACACCCACCGCCAAAGTGGGGGCGGTGATGGCGAGCAAGCGGCGCGAACTGGAGGCGAGGGTAGGCATAGAATAGGAGAAGAGCAGGACTATACCCCCACTGGGTTCAATACTATACCCCGGGTAGGTATTGTCAAGACCAAGATCAAGGTCAAGATCAAGATCCATAACAGGAGATGCGCCATGTCGCACCAGGAACGGGAAAAACTCAAGCTGCTGCAGCGCATAAGAAAGGTTCGCGGCCAGCTCGACGCGGTTGAGCGCTCATTGTCAGCGGGCGAAGACTGCGGCGGCCAGCTCATGCTGCTGGCAGCGGTCCGCGGCGGCGTTAACGCGCTCATGGGCGAAGTGCTCGAGACGCATATCCGCTTCCATCTGGTCGATGGAGCCAAAGAGCAGATTGCGCCCGAGCTGGCCGAAGACCTGATCGACCTGGTGCACGCGTATCTGAAGTAGGCCATAAGCAGTGAGCCCTCGCCGAATCAGATGCCTGAACAGCGGCTCTGATGCGGGCAAGGGGCTCGTGCTTATGGTAGCGGCGCGCTGCTGCCGAAATTGTTAACGTTTGGTTGAAGCTGAAGGACCTACTCCGGCGGCCCGACGGTGAGAACAAAATAGGAGCATGGCTGGGTCTGGCTGGCGTTATAAATCGTGTGCCGGTCTCCGGCGATGCAGACACCCATCTCTCCGGCGGCCAGATCCCGCGTTATGCCGTCAGTCATCAGCCGTGCGGTGCCCTCGTGGATGAACCAGACCTCGGTATGCTCGTGTGTTTCAATCGGCTCCGGCGGGCAGGCTGGCGCCAGGTGCGTAAAGTGCGCCTCGAGGCGAATGTTATCCGGCAGCATGCCGAGCAGGAAATGCTTTGACATTCGCGGTCCCGGGTGGGGATGCTGTGGCTCAATCTGCGGATAGCGTCCCGATACAAGGTTTTCGAGCGCAACAGAAGGAGCCGATCCCGTCGTCTGTCCGTCAGCAAGAGTGGATGCGGCAGCCAACAACGGCAACAGCGCAGAAAATTCACGACGATTCATGGCCACATCCTAAAGCATCTCCGTGCCTGTATCACAAACCAGGGACCCCAACGAGCCGCCCTTTTCTATAATCCATACCTATGACTGAACCGGCCGCCGCGCGCAAAGTTGAAAAACTGCGGGACGAGATCCGCCACAACGAGCATCTGTACTACGTGCTCGACGCACCCGTCATCTCAGACGCCGAGTACGACACGCTCGTCAACGAGCTCAAGCGGCTCGAAGCCGCGCATCCCGACCTCGTAACGCCGGACTCGCCTACGCAGCGCGTAGGCGGCAAGCCGGCCGAGGGCTTTCGCAAAGCCGCGCACTCACGGCCCATGCTTTCGCTCGACAATGCCTACTCGACCGAGGAGCTCGCCGACTGGGACCGCCGCGTGCACGAACTTGCCGGCAATCTTCCCGTCGATTACACCGCCGAGCTGAAGCTCGATGGACTGAGCGTTGCCCTGCGCTACGAGGCTGCATCCGACGGTGGTGCGCGCCTCAGCCTCGGCCTCACCCGCGGCGACGGCCAGATCGGCGAAGACGTCACCTCGAACATCCGCACGCTGCGCAGCATTCCGCTTAGCATCCCGGCGGACCGTCTTAAAAAGGCCGGCCTGCCGCAAACGATCGAAGTACGCGGCGAGTGCGTGATGCCGCAAGCCGCCTTCCTGCGCACCAACGAAGACCGCGAGCGCGAGGGTCTGCCGGCCTTCGTCAACCCGCGCAACTCGGCCGCCGGGACCGTCCGCACACTCGACCCACGCATCGTGGCTACGCGCGGGCTGGTTTTTTTCGCGTATTTCCTGCTGGTCGAGGGCGAATACTTTGCGGCCGGCCAGACCGCTACGCTCGATGCGCTTACCGCGCTCGGCTTCCGGGTGAATCCGCATCGCGGCCGCGTTGAGAATGTCGATGACATGGTGAAATTCATCGGCAAGACAGAGAAAGACCGCGCCACGCTCGGTTACGAGATCGATGGCGTCGTGCTCAAGGTCGATAGCCACGCTACGCAGCAGCGGCTTGGCTACACGGGCCGGGCGCCGCGCTGGGCCATCGCCTACAAATTCACCGCGCAGTCGGCCATTACCAAACTTGAAGACATCATGATTACCGTGGGCCGCAGCGGCAAGCTCACGCCCACCGCTATGCTCACGCCCGTCTTTGTAGGCGGCGTTACGGTGAGCCGCGCTACGCTGCACAACGCCGACTTCATCGAGCGCATGGGCCTGCTCATTGGCGACTGGGTCAAGGTGGAGCGCGGCGGCGACGTGATTCCCAAGGTGGTTGAAGTGGTGGAAGACAAGGACCACCCGCGCGGGACGCGCAAATTCGCGTTTCCCGCGGAGTGCCCGGAGTGCGGGAATCCGGTGGTTCGCGAAGAAGGCGAGGCAGACTGGCGCTGCGTGAACGTCGATTGCCCCGCCAAGCTGCGCGAATCTCTACTCCACTTCGGCAGCCGCGGCGTGATGAACATCGAGGGTCTGGGCGATGCGGCGGTGCAGCAGCTCCTCGACCGCGGGCTGGTCACGAGCGTTGCCGATCTCTATTCGCTGACAAAAGAACAGCTCGTGGATCTCGAACGCTTCGCGGAAAAATCCGCGCAAACCTTGCTCGACGAAATTCACCGCTCAAAGAAAGCCGGCCTCGCACGCGTGCTCATGGGACTCGGCGTCCGCTTTGTGGGAGAGCGCACCGCGGAGCTGCTGGCGCAGGAGTTCGGCTCGATTGATGCCGTGATGACCGCGTCGGCCGAGGAACTGGAGCGCGTGGAAGAAGTTGGACCGCGCATCTCCTCGGCGATCGTCGACTTCTTTTCGCGGCCCTCGAATCAGGAACTGGTAAGGAAGCTCGAACAGGCCGGCGTCGACATGACCGCCGAAAAGAAACAGCGGTCCACGCAGCTCGCGGGCCTCACGTTTGTGCTTACCGGCACGCTGCCCACGCTCACCCGCGATGAAGCGAAACAGAAGATCGAGTCCGCGGGCGGCAAAGTCTCCGGATCGGTGAGCAAGAAGACCAGCTACGTAGTTGCCGGCGACGAGGCCGGCTCCAAGCTCGACAAAGCGCAGGAACTTAAAATTCCTGTGTTGGATGAGCCCGGTCTGCTGGCTCTGCTTCAACATCCGCCGCAAGCGTGAGCGGCTCATCTTTGCCGTCCTTCGCTTTGCCTTGCATCAACCAGGGCAACAGGGCCACTGAAACCAGAACCAGATCCATCCACACAGCCGAAACTCCACCCACAACGTTCATGGTTCAATGGTGTTCCCATGGCTGCGACCGTTTCATCGTATGCTACAACCCATGCCGCGCGAGAAGGTCCGGCTTACCCTCCACATCGTGCAACTCGCGCTGTTCCCGCTCCCGGCCGCGCTCGCGCTCCCACGCTTCAGCACGCCAGTTGCGCGAGCCGTAGCGCGGCTCTTCGACCGGCGGCAACTCCGCACCCTCCACCTTGACCGGCATCGGCACCAACTCCGGCTTGGCGGCCGGCGTGATCAGCCGCACTGACTCAACCTCGATATACGCTGCACTCGAGTGATACGCAGCGTTCGAGGTCAGGCTCGTATCCGAGGCTGTGCGCGCCCGCGCCGGCGCTGTGCGTTCCGCTTCAATCTGCGCCGGTTTCGACTCCTGGATCACACGCGCCAGAAACTCGTCCATCAGCTTGTACAGGCAGGCCTGCCCGCATACGTGCTTTGACTCCGGCCGCATCCGGTAGCGCGAGTTCCACCCGCCCACGCGCAGTTCCAATCCCTGCTCGTAGGCCACAAACCAGTGGTTCAACTGTTTCTTCTCGCACTTGCAGATGTCGCACGAAATTGTCTGCCGGATCACCCAAGCCTCCCGTACGCACGGCCTCCGCGGCTGCGGATGGCCAGTTGCCTGCGCCCGCGCATCGTCCCCCGCGAAATATCCTTGTCTACTTCATCGGGTCACATCTCAAATAGATGAGCCGCTCCTCAGGAGAATCTCCGCGGAATCCGCATCCCGAAAACCCGCTCCCTCACTGTACTGAAATGAAACACCCCGCACACGCGCGTCAATTTGCATGTGCAAAACAAAAGGAGCGCGGCAACCGCCACGCTCCCTTCTTGAACTTCCGGTCTTCTCTTCGCCTATGGCGTTCGCTCATTGCCGCGGCGCAAAGTAGCCCTTTTTGGCTCGCACCTGGTAGCGCCGGTCGTAGCAGTAGAGATAGATCGTTCGAAACGCTCCGTCGTATTTGAAGTCGGCGGGGGTGTAGTTTAATGCGTACTGGCTGCGCAACTCGGCTTCAATATCCTGAAAACTGGTCGACATCTCTTCGACCGAAGGCGGAAAGAATACCTCGCCGCCGGTTTCCTCGGCCAGTTGCTGTAGAACCTTGTCGCCCGGTCCTCGGCTCGGCGTCCAGTTGGTGCTGATCGCGTAGATGATCGTCTCCGCGCGCTCGCATTCTTTGATTGCCTCACTCAGGTAGACGCGGCTCTGGTTGTCGTCGCCGTCCGAGATCAGGATCATTGCTTTGCGCACCGGCTCCGGCCCGCGTTCGGTCAGCAGCTTGTCGCGGCAGGCCGTATAGACGGCGTCGAACAGAGCTGTGCCGCCGCCCGGCCGCAGCTTGGTCACTCCCGTTTCAAGAGCGTCCATGTCGTCGGTCCAGTCCTGGGTGACGGTCGGCGTCACATCGAATCCCATTACGAACGCGCGGTCGCTCTTTGACTTGAGCACCTGCAGCAGAAACTCCGTAGCCGCCTGCTGCTCGAACTCGAACCGTCGCCGGATCGAAGTGCTGGCGTCAATCACCAGTCCCACGCGCAGCGGCAAGTTGATCTGCTGGTGAAACGAGTTCACACTTGCCGGCGCCTTCTGGTCGTCCAGCAGAGCAAAATCGCTCTGCTTCAGATTCGGAATGTAGTGGCCGTGTTTGTCGGTTGATGGCTGGTCGCCAGTCGGAGCCGGCTGAGACACCGCGGCCTGCGCAGCCGGTGGCGGTTCTTGCGTTGCAGGGCTCTTTGCTGGTTGAGCGGTTAGAGCCGTTGTGGCCGGCGCTGGTTGTTGAGACGGTGCAGCCGCAGCCAGGAGTAAAGCCGCTGCCGCGAGACAAAATGAATTCCTGATCATGGCTTCCTCATTTTATCAATCCCGCCCCGGCGGCCGCATACGCGCCCTCATGCCTCTTTAGATGCATTCTCATCACGCTCCAGCCGTTCCAGAAACCCGCTCAGTTCAGCGGGCAGCGGCGCTTCAAGCTCTAAGTGTTTGCCTGTCAGCGGATGCGCAAACTCCAGCCGCGCGGCGTGCAGAAAATTGCGGCCCAGCCTCAGCCGTTCCGGCTCCGCATTGCGCCGCGCCGCTTTCGTTTTCACGGCCTGCATGGCCCGCTGATCCGTCAACTGCCCCGCGCCGCCATAAAGCGTGTCGCCCACCACCGCATGGCCGATCGACGCCATGTGCACGCGAATCTGGTGCGTCCGTCCCGTCTCAATCCGCACCTTGAGCAGCGTGAACTTTCCAAACCGCGTTGCAATCCGCCGCACCACCTCATAGTGAGAGACTGCCGAACGGGCATTTTCGTTAGGCTGCCCACTCACGAGTGTCGTCATTCGCGTACGCCGCACCGGATCGCGGCTCACCGCAGCGGTGATCGTGCCCTTGTCGCGCTTCACTTCGCCTTCCACCAGCGCAATGTATGTCTTCTTCACCCGGCGCTCTGAGAACATTGCGCCCAGCGCCGCGTGAGCGCGATCGTTCTTCGCCACCACGATCAGTCCGCTTGTGTCTTTGTCGAGCCGGTGCACAATGCCCGGCCGCAGTTCGCCCGCGGCGGAAGAAAGCGATTGGAACCGGTAGAGCAGCGCATTCACCAGCGTTCCCTTGCTGCGCGCGTCTTCGTTCTGGCCTGACCCGGCGTGCACCATCATCCCTGCGGGCTTATTCACTACCGCCAGTTCCGCGTCCTCATACACAACGTCCAGAGGAATCGCTTCGGCCTCGGCCCGGAGCGGCGCCGGATGCGGCTCACCCGTCACGGTGACGCGCTCGCCGCCGCGCAGCTTCAACGAAGCCTTCGCGTGCTCGCCATCCACCAGCACATCACCCTGCTCAATGAGCAGTTGCACCCGCGAGCGGCTCACGCCCTCCAGTTGGCCGGCGAGAAACTGGTCCAGCCGTTGCCCACGTGCCTCAGCACCCACATCGAACGCACGCACGTCGCTCATTCAAGCTCTTTCTGCCGCACTGGAGCAAAGCCGCCGTCCTCACGCTCACGCAGGAGCAGCGCTCCCGCGAACACCATCGCGATGGCCGCAATCTGCGGCCCATCCAGCGCGCCGTGCAGCATCACACCGCGTCCCACAGGATCGCGCCACAACTCGGTCAAATAAATCTCCGCGCCCGCACACATCAACCAGCCGCCGGCCACATCGCCAGCACGCCGACGCACTTGCAAAACTACAAAAGCAGCCACTGCGAGCGCCAAGAACCCCAAAGCCGCATACGCCTGCACTGGATGCAACGGTTCTCCCAACGGCGTTCCGCTCCACAGCGCCGCCAGTGGACTTGTATACGTCACGGCCCAGGGAACCCGCGCCGGCGTCCCGTAGCCCGACCCTGCCAGCAGCGCGCCGAGTTGCTCGAAGGTGAGGCCCACGGCCAGCGGCGCAGCCAGCGCGTCGGCCGTCGCGAGCATCGGCATCCGGTGCCTGCGCGCGTACCAGGCCCCGCAGCCCAGCGCCGCAGCCGCGCCCGCACCGGCCACCAGCGGATGATGAATCATTCCCAGCCCAAGAGCCCACGCCGGATGGCTCCTGAGCGCGCTCCAGTTCGCCGCGACCAGCAGCAGACGCTCGCACACCAGTGCCGCACACACCGCCACCACACACAGGTTCCACACATGGCCCGGATTCACGCCCGCAACACGCGCCGTGCCCAGCGCCAGCACAAGCCCCGTGAGCACACCCACAGCCGCCATCGCGCCATAAGCGGGAATCAGCACCGCGCCAATGTGAAAGAGAACCGGATGCACCTCAGAAGGATACGCGAACAGGCGCTACCGGCGGTAAGAGTAGAAAGCCGGCCCACGGGGCCGTGAGCAATGCGCTGGTGAACCCGTCCTAAGACGGTGGAGCTCCCCGCGGTTCATTAGGCATTCCGGACTGGCGGACACGGCACACAGAACCGATTTTTCGAGTCGAGCCCCTGTTCAATGAATGTTGGTTCAACCAGCGTTGACCACCCACCTGCTTTGCAGGCCGGTTTCTATTGCGGATAGTAGGGGGATTGCGCGCAAATTGCAAGTCTTGTCGAAACCCGCCGCAGTGTGTTACCGCTTTTGCGCCATTGACTGGGTGTAAACGCGTGTGACCCAATTCCCGCTTTTTTCGAGAACAGCTCAGCCGAAAATGGGAAGGCAAAATTTCAGCTTGCCACCAGCAAGGTGAAAGCTGATAGCTAAAAGCTGAAGGCCTTTCACGATCCTGTCTTGCGCTCTTCTTCGAGCACCTCGTCCAGCAGTCCACGCAAACCGGCCGTGCGCAGCCGCCCCATCGCCGGATCGGCTGAGGTCGTAAGCGCAAGCTCATCGGCCAGGTTGAGCGCCGCCAGCACAGCCACGCGCAGCGAATCGGCCGTATGCCCCTGCGCTGCCACGGCGCGCATCTTCGCGTCCACGCGCGCAGCCAGATCGCGAATGTGCTGCGGGTCTTGCCCCGAAAGATGATAGAGCTGGTCGTAAATCTCCACCGTCACGTATTCGGTCGCGCCGCTGCCCTGAGTGTTTTCCGTCATGCGCGGCCTCACAGCTCCAGACCATCCAACTGCTCGAGCAGCCGCTCTACGCGCTGGCGCACGTGATCGCGTTCGCTTCGCAGCGCCTTCACTTCCGACTGTATGCTTTCCACGACCGGAGTCTGCTCGTGCAGCTTGGCCTCAGCCTGCGCAGCACGCTCCTCAGCTTGCCTGGCTCGTTCTTCCGACTGCACGGCGCGCGCCTCGGCCTGCACCGCATGGTCTGCATTCTGCACGGCGCGTTCTTCCGCCTGCGCCGCGCGCGTTTCGGCCGCGCTGCGTTCCTGCCGCTCGCGCTTTACCAGGTCCACCGCGCGCAGCACGCGCTCTTCCAGCGCCGAAAAATCGTTCAGGCTCACCGCCAGCGTCCCCTGGTCCGCATGTACATCCTGGTCAGGATGCGCCTCTACGGCCACCTCGGGCTCCGCATAAAACTCCGACATCGATCCAACCTCCGCACGCCGCGCGCGCTCGTTTCCGTTCGAGTATAGCGCCGATTGCGCTCAATTTCCGCTCACGGGCTGTTCAAAAATCCGCTCCGCATCAGGCTTTGCATCGGCCCGCGGGTTTATTTGCACTCAAAGAATCGCCTACGAGCGCAACCGCGCGCCTGCCTTGCCCACCGCCTCCACCACGCGCGCGTGAAACTCCTTCAGCTCCTCTTCGCGCAACGTGCGATCGCTTGCCTGAAACGTCACGCCCAGCAGCAGCGAGTATTCGCCCTTGCCGAGCCGTGCATCGCGAAACACTTCGCGCACGCGCCAGTCCACCAGTTCCGCAATGGCCAGTCCTTCGAGAGCCTTGTCCACCGTCTCCCAGGCAACACTCTCATCCAAAACCAGAGAAAAGTCCCGCCGCACCGGCTGGAACCGCGAAATATCCCGCGCCGCAGGCCTGCGCAGCGGCAGCTTATACAGCCGGTCGAGATGAAGCTCACCCACCAGCACCGGTTCTTTGAACTTGCGTGCCTCCGCCTCGCGCGGATGCACCTGCCCGAACCACCCTACCGTCACCCCATCCGCCACCACACGCGCCGCGCGATACGGATGCAGCCACTCCGGCGTCAATCCTGCCTCCGCCGGAAAGCGGTCGAAGTACATTGCCTTCATCTGGAATCGCTCCAGCACCTGCTCCACAATCCCTTTCATGTCGTGGAAGTCGATTCCACGCGACCCATGCAGTGCGCTCTGCTGCGGCAAACTGCCCGCGGCGCCAAACGCCAGCGTAGCCCGCTCTTCCAGCTTCTCTGTACTCCCGCTGAATGCGGTGCCCAACTCGAACAGCCTTACATCGCTCACATCGCGATGCAGATTGCCCGCAATCATTCCCAGCATTCCCGGCACCAGCGATGGCCGCAGCACGCCCGCCTCCTCGCTCAACGGATTGCCCAGCGCCACCACCTGGCCCGGCTGCGGCGCAGTCAGCGCCGCTTCAGCCGCTGAGCAAAACGTGCTCGAAATCGCCTCATGAAATCCACCCGCCAGCAAGGTGCGACGCACGACATCTTCACTCTCGGCCCACGGCAGCGCCTTCACACCCTCGCCAAACGCCGGGAGCGTATTCGCAAACCGGTTGTACCCATAAACCCGCGCCACCTCTTCAATCAGATCGATCTCGCGCTCCAGATCCAGCCGCCAGCTCGGCAGCGTAACGAGCCACGCCACGTCGCCTTTACCTGACTCTGCCAGCCCCGCTAACCCACACCCCAGCGCTCCGAGCACACCCTCAACCGTCTCAGCAGTAATTCCCGCCTTGTCGATGGTCTTGCCCAGAATGCGCTGCACTTCGCTGAGCTTCAACGCAACTGGCTTGCGCTGCGCCGTCTTCGCTTCAATCGCCGCCACGCGCACATCCACCAGCTCGCCTTCGATCGACCCGCCATTCGCCAGCAGAATCGCGCACACCAGTGCCGACGCCTCCGGCGCCGCATTGAAATCCGCACCGCGCTCAAAGCGATGGCTCGCGTCGGTGTGCAGCCCGTGCCGGCGCGCCGTCCGCCGCACCGCAACCGGATCGAACCACGCCGCCTCCACCAGCACATTCTTCGTCGCCGGTGTAATCATCGTGTCCCACCCGCCCATCACGCCCGCGAGCGCCAGCGGTTTCACGTGATCGGCAACAATCAGGTCCTCGACATCGAGAGTGCGCTCCACGCCATCGAGCGTCTTGAGTTTCTCGCCCGTCTTCGCGCGCCGCACCACAATGCCGCCCTCAATCTTGTCCAGATCGAAGGCATGCGTAGGCTGCCCCATCGCCAGCCACGCGTAGTTGGTCGCGTCCACGGCATTCGAAATCATCTTCTGTTCGAGCAGCTTGAAATATGTCGCAACCTCAGCGCCCGCAAACCAATCCCGCGACTCAGTAATTGAAATCTCGCGCAGCACGCGCGCCGTAAACCGCCCGCACGCATCCTCTGCTTCGAGCTTCACAGAGAAAGGCTGCGCGGCAGCTTTTGCGGCAGGCAGGGGATACTGCCTCTCCGGCAGCGCCAGCCCATAAATAGCCGCCGCCTCCCGCGCCACGCCGTAGTGGTTCATCGCATCCACGCGATTGGTCGTAATATCCATCTCGAAAAGCGAACCATCGCCCGCTCCATTGTTACCCGCGTCGAGATCGAACACCCCCTCGACAGCAATCCCGCGCAGCGTCAGATCTTCGGCAAGCTGCGCATCTGTAACCGCCAGCCCCGGCAAATAAGCGCGAAGCCATTTTGTGAGTATCTTCATCGTTCGCTGCCTTTACGAGCGGAGTTAGCGGTGCTGGCGGGGTTAGCGGAGTCAGTCTCTGCCCTCACACTGGTTCCGGCTCCGCTCATCGACGCAAGCAGCCCGTTAATCAGTCGCGCCACCTCGGCTCCTTGCTCCATCAATTTGCTCACTTGCTCATTGCTGAGATAACCGATATCTCCAGCTAGTTCAATCTGCGTCTGCATCTCATAAAGCGACCCACGCGCGTTGCCCAGAGAGTGTCTGAACTGCAGGTCTGTCAGCCTTCCATGCCCTTCTGCAATATTGCTCGGCACCGAAACGGCAGAGCGCCGAATTTGAGATAACTGCCCATAAGCCTCATTCTTCGGCAATGCGCAGCTCAACGAATACGCATGACGAGCAAGACCCATCGCTTTCTGCCATACGATTAGTTCTCGATAACTCTTCGGTCTCGCCATCACTCACCAGCGCAGCAACAAACTAACTCCGCTAACCCCGCTAGCGCCGCTAACTCCGCTGCGCTACACAAACTGCCCCAGAAACCGCATATCCCCCGCATAGAACTGCCCAATCTCGCTGATGCCATACTTCATCATCGCGATCCGCTCCACGCCCATGCCAAAGGCAAACCCCGAAATCTTCTTCGGGTCATACGCAGGCTGTTTTTCTGCCGCAAACGCAAACACCGCCGGATCCACCATGCCGCAGCCAAGCAGCTCAATCCATCCTGACTGCTTGCACTTTCTGCATCCCTTGCCGCCGCAGAAGATGCAGCTGATCTGCACATCGGCGCTCGGCTCAGTGAATGGAAAAAACGATGGAAAGAAGCGCGTCTTCACGGCAGAGCCAAACAGCGCCTTCATCGCGTGGTCGAGCGTGCCCTTCAAATCGCTGAAGGTGATATTCGTGTCCACGCACAGCCCCTCAACTTGATGGAAGATCGGCGAGTGCGTCGCGTCCGCAGCATCGTTCCTGTGCACTTTACCCGGGATCACAATGCGCACCGGCGGCGGGTGTGTCTCCATGGTCCGCATCTGCACCGGCGAAGTATGCGTGCGCAGCAGCAGCCGGTCGCGCAGCGGCCTGCGTTCCTGATTCGCCACCACCAGCGTGTCCTGCGTGTCCCGCGCGGGATGCCCCGGCGGAAAGTTCATGCTCTCGAAGTTGTAGTAGTCGGTCTCGACCTCCGGCCCCACGCCCACCGAGTAGCCCAGCGCCGCAAACACGCTCACAATCTCGTTCAGGGTGCGCGTAATCGGATGCTCGGCGCCCGTCAGCCGCCGTGTTCCAGGGAGTGTGATGTCAATCGCCTCGGCTCGCAGCGATGCGTCATTTGGCCCTGCGCTCGCGGCCGATTCCAGCATGGCCTCAACCGCAGCCTTGAGCGCGTTGAAGCGCACGCCCAGCGCCTTCTTCGCCTCAGCCGGAGCAGCCTTCAACCAGCGGCTAGACACATCCGTAAGCCTGCCCTGCTTGCGTCCCAGCCACTCCAGCCGGAAAGCCTCCACTGCCTCGGGGCCATCGATTTTGCCCGCAGCCTCGCGTGCCTGCGCCTCAAGCGCCGCAAAAGCTTTGTCCAAAGAATCGTCGTCAAATGC
>Ga0335075_10005707_pt1 | contig 19255 bp, 17 predicted proteins | sample Lox_Sample_24_FD_206723 | JGI IMG/M metagenome (GOLD analysis project Ga0335075, IMG submission 206723) | Soil microbial communities from Loxahatchee National Wildlife Refuge, Florida, United States - Lox_Sample_2.4 | ecosystem: Environmental > Terrestrial > Soil > Wetlands | place: USA...
CGGGCACCGGCCGCGGCGCGCCTGCTCGGCGCGGCCGAGGCCATCCGCAACGCGATCGGCACTGTGATCGCCCCGTGCGAGCGCCCCCAGCACCTGCAGACCCTCGCGTCGGCGCGGGCCGCCCTGGGCGAGGAGGCGTTCGAGGCGGCCCGGCAGCAGGGCCTGCTCGCCGGGGTGGACGAGCTCACCGCCGACCTGCCGTCGGCCGAGGATGCCGCGCCGCCGCTGGCCCAACCCGTGCCGGCAGAGCCCGTGTCGGCAGAGCCCGCGTCGGCAGAGCCCTTGCCGACAGATCCCGCGCCAGCAGAGCCCGTGTCGGCAGAGCCCGCGCCGGCAGAGCCCTCGCCGACAGATCCCGCGCCAGCAGAGCCCGCGCCGGCAGAGACGGCCCACGCGGAGCCCGCGCCAACCGAGGCGCCGGCCAAGTCAGCCGTCCCGCGGCAGCGCGTCCCGCAGGGGACGGCCAGGACCGCCGCCGGGCCGCTGAACATCAAGGCCCTGGGCGGCGCCGTAGTGGAGTTCGGAACGCAGGCGCTGACCGCCGCCGACTGGGGCTACGCGAAGCCGCGTGAGCTGATGTTCCTGCTCGCCTCGTCGCCGCCGATGACCAAGGACCAGATCGCGGCCGCGCTGTGGCCCGACCTGTCCCGCCAGCAGCTCGGCAACGCGCTGCACACCGCGCTACGCGAACTGCGCCGCGCGCTGGGCGACCCGGGCTGGGTGGTCTACGCGAACGGCCACTACCGGTTCGACCGGTCCCGTGAGCACCAGTGCGACGTGACCGAGTTCGAGGACGCGCTGATCGCCGCGCGCCGGGCCCGCCCGGCCGAGGCCGCCCTGCCCGAGCTCCAGAGCGCCGTCGGCGTCTACGGCGGCGACTTCCTCGACGGCATGCCCGTCGGCGAATGGGCGCTGGTGCGCCGCGATGAGCTCCGCCGGGCCTTCGAGTCGGCACTGCTGGCCACGGGCCGGATGCAGATGGCGGCCGGGCGGCACCAGGCCGCCGCGGCGATGTTCCGCCGGGCCGTCGCACACGAGCCGCTCAACGAGACGGCGCACCGGGAGCTGATGAACTGCTGGGCGCGCCTGGGCGAGACCGCCCGCGCGGTCCGGCACTACGAGGAGCTGACCGCGTTGCTGCGCGAGCAGGTCGGCGTGCCGCCGGCCCCGGAGACCACGGCGCTGTACCGGCGGTTGATGGCCACCTCGTAGCCCCCTGCGTTTCCCCCTGTTCCCCCGGTGCCGCCCTGTCACACTGCCTGGACGACATGGGAAATCGCACGGCAACAGAGGTGACTGAGGTGTCCGATCTGATCGAGCCGCCCGCAGCCCGCCGGCCGGAGGAGGCTCTGGAATTCGTATCGCAGGCAGTCAGCGACGGCGACATCGAGGCGGCGCTGGCGCAGTATGAGGGCTCGGCGGTCCTGGCCCGCTGGCCGGGACGGCAGGCCGACGGCGACCTCGACGTCCGGGGCGCGCTGACGGACCTGGCGGACCTGCGGCTACCGCTGTGGGTCCGGGTGGCGGGCGTGCTGGAAACCCCCGGGCTGGCCCTGGTGATCTGCGAGCGGCGGGTCGCAGGGATCGGCCCGGACGGCGAGCAAGTCCGGCTGGAGGGGCACGGCTGCGCGGTGCTGCGCCCGGAGCCGGACGGCGCGTGGCGCATCGCCGCCGACGCCTGGGACTGCGGCAAGGGGCACGTGGGCGCGGAGCCCGCGATGACCGGGCGCGTTGGCGCGGAGTTTCCCCCTGAGCCTCCTGAGATTCCCCTAGCGCCGGCCGGTGATGCTTTCCGGGGCGAGGGAACGGCGGGCAGCCTCACCACTAAAGCCTGTTTGTCCGCCAGAAATGGGACACGATGATGAAGATCTCCCTGAGCCGCATCGCAGCAGCCGCTGCGGCGTCCAGCGCGGTCGCGCTCACGGCGGCGCTGACGCTGGCGGGCCCGGCTTCGGCCAGCACTGGGTACCAGTTCCGCACCCTGAACAACGACCGGGACCTGACCTTCAACCAGCTGCTCGGCATTAACAACTCCGGCGTGATCGCCGGGTACTTCGGCTCGGGCGCGCAGGGCCACCCGAACAAGGGCTACGAGCTGTTCCCGGGTTACGGCCAGGGCAACTACGCCAATGAGAACTTCCCCGGTTCCAAGCAGACACAGGTCACCGGGCTGAACGACAACGGCGTCACGGTCGGTTTCTGGTCCACCCAGAACACCAAGAGCATGACGAACAACAACTTCGGGTTCTACGCCACCGGCGGCCGTTTCTACACCGTGAACTTCCCCACCGGAGACAACGCGAGCCCGCAGGTCGACCAGTTGCTCGGCGTGAACGACCACGACATCGCGGTCGGCTTCTACACCAACGGGCAGGGCAGCAACCGCGGCTACACCTACAACATCCGCACCCACCAGTTCACCCGCGTGCTCCCGCCCGGTTTCACCAACAGCAGCTCGCTGCAGAGCCCGAGCCTGACCGCCGCGGCCATCAACAACTACGGCGACGTGGCCGGCTTCTACGCCAAGAGCTCCTCGGTGACCGACGCGTTCCTGCTGCGAGGCGGCAAGTTCATCACGCTGGCCGTGCCCGGGGCCTCGATGACCCAGGCGTTCGGCGTCAACGACCACGACGAGGTGGTCGGCGCGTACACGACCGGCAGCGGCAACAACGCCGCCACGCACGGCTTCACCTGGACCCAGCAGGGCGGGTTCCACACCGTGGACGACCCGCACGGCATCGGCACGACCACGATCAACGGCGTGAACAACGCGGGCGACCTGGTCGGGTTCTACACCGACTCGAAGGGCAACACCGACGGGATGCTCGCCACCCCCTGACACCCCGTGGCCGGCTTTCCCGTGAGCCGACCGTCCCCACGCGGCAGCCATCCCCTCCCCACACGGCCGCCGCCGCCAGCCGGGGGGCCCATCCGGGCCCCCCGGCTCTTACGTGTGCGGGGGGACGCACCACGGCCCGTTCGGTAAAAATGTCCTTGTGGCGGACGAACATGCCGGGGCCTTCGAGCTCGGCACCGACGGGCCCGGGGTCATCCTGGTGGGCGTCGACGACTCCGTCACCTCGCTGCGGGCCGGGGCGTACGCGATGGGGCTGGCCAGGCGGCAGCACGCCCGGCTGGTGTGCGTGTACGTGGAGCAGCGGTCGGCCATCTACGGCGCCGCTGCGGCCGGGGCGAGCGCGATCGCCGAGGAGGACAAGGCCCTGGCCCAGACCGCGGCCGGCCTGCGGCGGCGGGTCGAGGAAGCGGCCGCCGAGCGGGGCGTCCAGGTCACGTTCATCGCCGCGGTCGGCGACCCGTACCACGAGCTGCGGCGGGTCGCCGACGAGCTACGCGCCGACGCCGTGATCGTCGGCGCGTCCGCCAAGGCCGGGCACCGGCTGGTCGGGTCGCTGGCGGTGCGGCTGGTCAAGGCCGGGCGTTGGCCGGTTACCGTAGTTCCCTGACGAAGGAGGGAGCTGTCGTGGGCGTGGCCGTAGTGACCGGGGCCGGTTCCGGGCTGGGCCGTGACATCTCGCTGGCGCTGCTCGGCGCGGGCTGGCAGGTGGCGCTGGCGGGCCGGCGCGACGACACGCTGCGCCAGACCGCGCAGGCCTGGGCCGGGGGCGCGGACGGCGTGCTTGCCGTCGCGACCGACGTGACCTCGCCGCCGTCGGTGGCGGCGCTGTTCGACCGGGTCCGCGACCGCTGGGGACGCCTTGACCTGCTGGTGAACAACGCGGGGGTGTTCGGCCCGGCCGGCCAGCCCGACGAGATCGCCCTGGCCGACTGGCAGGCCGTGGTGGACACGAACCTCACCGGCGCGTTCCTGTGCGCCCAGCACGCGGTCCGGATGATGAAGGCGCAGACGCCCCGGGGCGGCCGGATCATCAACAACGGCTCGATATCGGCGCACACGCCGCGCCCCGGCACCATCTGCTACACCGCCACGAAGCACGCGATCACCGGGCTGACCAAGTCGCTGTCGCTGGACGGGCGGGCCTTCGACATAGCCTGCGGGCAGATCGACATCGGCAACGCGGCCACCGAGATGACCGAGCGCATGGGCCGCGGGGTTCCGCAGGCCGACGGTTCGCTGGCCGTCGAGCCGGTCTTCGACGCCAGGTACGTCGCCGACGCGGTACTGTACATGGCCTCGCTGCCGCTTGACGCGAACGTCCAGTTCCTCACGATTACGGCCACCAAGATGCCGTACATCGGGCGAGGGTGAGACCGCCGCGTGCTTGGCATTAGCGTTAGCCCGGTCCATGCTGGCAGGAATGGGTTTGCCGACCGGAGGGGTGCCATGACGAATATCAGCTCACTGCTCGAGCGGGCGGCCGCCGACCACCCGGACCATCCCGCGCTGCGCATGGATGACCTGGTGCTGAGCTACGGCGAGCTGCGCGAGGCGGCTGGGCGGATGAGCACGCTGCTCGCCTCGCTCGGCGTCAGGCCCGGCGACCGGGTCGGGCTCATGCTGCCGAACGTTCCCGCGTTCCCCATCGCGTTCTATGGCGCGCTGGCCGCGGGAGCGATCGTGGTGCCGATGAACCCGCTGCTCAAGAGCCGCGAGGTCGGGTACTACCTGGGTGACTCCGGGGCCAAGGCGGTGGTCGCGTGGCACGCGGCGGCCGGGGAGGCGGCCAAGGGCGCCGCCGACGCCGGCGCCGAGTTCGTCGCCGCCGAGACGCCTGACCTCGGCGGCCTGCTGGCCGGGTACGCGGCAGCGCCGGAGCCGTCCGGCCGGGGCGGGCAGGACGACGCGGTCATCCTGTACACCTCGGGGACCACGGGGCGGCCCAAGGGAGCGGAGCTCACCCACGACGGGCTGGTCAGCAACGCGGAGATTTCCTCGCGGACGCTGTTCAACGTCGGCCCGGGCGACGTGATCATGGGCTGCCTGCCGCTGTTCCACGTGTTCGGGCTGACCTGCGGGCTGAACGTATCGGTCGCCTCGGCGGCGACCTTGACCCTGCTGCCCAGGTTCGACCCGGCGAAGGCGCTTGACATCATCCAGCGCGACCGGGTGACGATCTTCGAGGGCGTGCCGACGATGTACGCCGCGATGCTGCATCTCCCTGACGCGGATCCGGCCAAGACCGCGACGCTGCAGGTGTGCGCCTCTGGCGGCGCCGCGCTGCCGGTGGAGATCCTGCGCGGCTTCGAGGCGAAGTTCGGCTGCATGATCCTGGAGGGCTACGGGCTGTCGGAGACCTCGCCGGTCGCGTCGTTCAACCACCCGAACCGGGTCCGCAAGCCCGGTTCGATCGGGACCCCGATCGAGGGCGTCGAGATGCGGCTCATCGACGACGACTGGAATACGGTCCCCGAGGGAGAGATCGGCGAGATCGCGATCCGCGGGCAGAACGTGATGAAGGGCTACTGGGACAAGCCCGAGGCGACCGCCGAGGCAATGAAGGGGGCAGGGGAGGTGGGTGGGGGCTGGTTCCGCACGGGCGACATGGCCCGGGTGGATGCCGACGGCTACTACTACATCGTGGACCGCAAGAAGGACCTGATCATCCGGGGCGGCTACAACGTGTATCCGCGGGAGATCGAGGAGGTCCTGCACGAGCACCCGGCCGTGGCCGAGGTCGCCGTCGTCGGCATCCCGCACCCCGACCTGGGCGAGGAGGTCGGCGCCGCCGTGGCGCTCAAGCCGGGCGCCAGCGCGACACCGGAGGAACTGCGCGCGTTCGCCAGGGACCGGGTGGCGGCGTACAAGTACCCGCGGCACGTCTGGCTGGTGGACGCGCTGCCCAAGGGCCCGACCGGGAAGATCCTGCGCCGCGAGGTGCATCCCCCACAGGAGGCTGGATGAGCGAGGACTGGGCCGAGGACGCGGTCGACGCGGCGGGCGGCCTGGACCTGCTGCTGACCGACGCGGCGCTCGGCGTCTGGCGCCGCCTGCGGCCGGACAGCTCGGTGCTGCGGCTGGCGGGCGGGCTGGCCCGCCGCCCGGAACTCGTCGGCCGCCAGGCGGCGCTGCTGGCCGCCGAGCTCGGCCGGATCGCGGCCGGCCGGTCCGCCGTGGCGGCCGGCCCGAGGGACCGCAGGTTCGCCGACCCGGCCTGGACCGACAATCCTGTCCTGCGCCGCATCGTCCAGGCCTACCTGGCCACGGCAGGCTCGGCTGAGGAATTGCTGGCCGGCGCCGAGCTCGGCTGGCGCGATGACACCCGGCTGCGCTTCCTGCTGGCCAACCTCATCGCCGCGGCCGCGCCGAGCAATAATCCGCTGCTCAGCCCCGTCGGCTGGAAGGCGCTCGTCGAGACCGGCGGCGAGAACGCCGTCCGCGGCCTGCGCGCGCTGGCGTCCGACCTGGCCACCTCGCCGCGGGTGCCGTCGATGGTGCCGCCCGACGCCTTCGAGGTGGGCCGTGACCTGGCCGTCACGCCGGGCGGCGTGGTGTACGCGACCGAGGTGTTCGAGCTGATCCAGTACCAGCCGGTCACCGAGACCGTGCACAGGTACCCGCTGCTGATCGTGCCGCCGATGATCAACAAGTACTACATCGTGGACCTGGCGCCCGGGCGCAGCATGGTCGAGTTCCTGGTCGGGCAGGGTCACCAGGTGTTCGTCATGTCGTGGCGCAATCCGGATGCCCGGCACCGTGACTGGGGCCTTGACACCTACGGCACCGCGCTGGCCGACGCGCTCGGCGTGGTGCGCGCGATCACCGCGGCGGCCAAGGCCAGCGTGTGCGCGCTGTGCTCGGGCGGCATCATGTCGTCCATGCTGGCCGCGCACCTGGCCGTGACCGGGCAGCTTGACCAGCTCGCTACCCTTTGCCTGGGCGTGACCGTGCTCGACCAGTCGCAGGCGGGGACGGCCGGCTCGTTCATCGACGAGAAGACCGCCGCGGCGGCGATGGCGGTTTCCGGCGCCCGCGGTTACCTGGACGGGCGGGCCCTGGCCGAGGTGTTCGCCTGGCTGCGGCCGGACGACCTGATCTGGAACTACTGGATCAACAACTACCTGCAGGGCCGGCCGCCGCCGACGTTCGACATCCTGTACTGGAACGCCGACGTCACCCGGCTGCCCGCCGCGCTGCACCACGACTTCCTGCGGCTTGGCCTGACCAACGCGCTGACCACGCCGGGCGCGGCGAGCATGCTAGGCTCCCCGGTCGACCTGGCCAAGGTCGACCTGGACGCCTACGTGGTCGCGGGCATCACCGATCACCTGTGCCCGTGGGAATCCTGCTACCGGACCACGCAGCTGCTCGGCGGGCCGGTCAGGTTCGTCCTGTCGACCAGCGGGCACATCGCGGCCATGGTCAACCCACCGGGCAACCCCAAGGCCGCCTTCCGGGCCACACCGGCCGGGACCGCGGTCAACCCGGCCGACCCGCGCGAGTTCCTGGCCGAGGCGCCCACCGTGCCGGGCAGCTGGTGGACGGACTACTCGTCGTGGCTGGCCGAGCGCGGCGGCGGGGAGCGCAAGAGCCCGCGGACGCTCGGCCGCAAGGCATACCCGGTGCGCAGCGCCGCGCCTGGAACCTATGTCCACGACCGCTGAGGTGCGCAGCGTCGCCGTCGGCGGCAGGCAGCTGCGGGTCGCCGTGCGGCCTGCCCGGCGCGGCCTGCGCCTGGGCCGAGGGCAAGGCGCCACGGGCCACCGTCCGCCGCTGCTGCTGATCAACGGCATCGGCGCCAGCCTTGAGGTGCTCGAGCCTTTCGTCCGCCACGTCGACCCGGCCGTCGAGGTGATCAGGTTCGACCCGCCGGGCGTGGGCGGCTCGGCGCTGCCGCCAGGGCCCTACCGGTTCTCCGGACTGTGCCGGCTCATCGCGCGCATGCTGACCGAGCTTGGCTACGGCCAGGTCGACGTGCTGGGCATCTCATGGGGTGGCGGCGTCGCGCAGCAGTTCGCCGCGTCCCAGCGCGCGCGCTGCCGACGACTGGTGCTCGTCGCTACCGCGCCCGGCATGCCGACGATCCCCGGCAAGCCAACGGTGCTCGCGCACATGGTGACGCCACGGCGGTACCTGGATCGCGGCTACCTCGAGCGGGTGGCGGGGCACATCTACGGGGGTTCGGCGCGGGAGAATCCCGAGATGATCGCGACGGCGATGCACAACGGCAACCGGGTCGCCCCTTCGCTCGGGTACCTGTACCAGCTCGCCGCGGGCGCGGGCTGGAGCAGCGTGCCGTTCCTGCCGCTGCTGCGCCAGCCGGTGCTCATCGTGGCCGGCGACGACGACCCGATCATCCCGCTGGCCAACGCCCGGCTGATGAACCTGCTCATCCCGAAATCGCGGCTGCACGTCTACCACGGCGGCCACCTCGGCCTGGTGACCGAGGCGGCCGAGCTGGCGCCGGTCGTGGACGCCTTCCTGGCCGCGCCGTGATGCGCACCGTTGCCGCCGCACCGTTACCGCCGCACCGTTATCGAGGGAGACCGGCATGACACGGACCGCCGTCACCGACGCCGACTTCTACCTGCTGGAGCAGGCGCTCGACCCCGAGGGCCGCGCCCTCTTGCTGCGGGTCAGGGAATTCATGGAGAAGTCGGTCCAGCCGGTCATCAACCACTACTGGACCAGGGAGGAGTTCCCGCACGAACTGGTGGTCGGCGGCCTGCGCCAGCTCGGCATCGCGGGCATGCCGTACTCCGGGTACGGCTGCCCCGGCGGCGGCGCCCTGCTCGACGGCATGATCGCCATGGAACTGGCCCGGGTGGACCCGTCGATCGCGACGTTCTTCGGCGTGCACAGCGGGCTGGCCATGGGGTCGATCTACCTGTGCGGGTCGCAGGAGCAGAAGGAGCGGTGGCTGCCCGAGATGGCGAGGATGGAGAAGATCGGAGCGTTCGGCCTCACCGAGCCCGATGTCGGGTCGGGGGCCGCGGGCGGGCTGACCACGACGGCCCGACGGGACGGCGACGAGTGGGTCCTGGACGGGCAGAAGAAGTGGATCGGCAACGCGACGTTCGCCGACTACGTGGTGATCTGGGCCAGGTCTCTGGAGGACCAGCAGGTCAAGGGGTTCGTGGTGGAGCAGGGCACGCCGGGCTTCGCCGCCGCGAAGATGCGCGACAAGATCGCGCTGCGGGTGGTGCAGAACGCGTCCATCACCCTGGACGGGGTCCGGGTGCCGGAGTCGCACCGGCTGCAGGGAGCCAACAGCTTCCGGGACACCGCGGCGGTGCTGCGCATGACCAGGGCCGGGGTGGCCTGGATGGCCACCGGGTGCGCGCGGGGCGCCTACGAGCACGCGCTGGCCTACGCGCGCCAGCGCCAGCAATTCGGCCGGCCGATCGCGGGTTTCCAGCTGGTGCAGGACCTGCTGGTGCGGATGCTGGCCAACGTCACCGCGTCGGCCTGCCTGTGCTCCCGGCTGTCCGCCCTGCAGGCCGCCGGCCTGGCCGAGGACCACCATTCCGCGCTGGCCAAGGCGTTCTGCACGGTCCGGATGCGGGAGGCGGTCGGCTGGGCCCGCGAACTGCTCGGCGGGAACGGCATCCTGCTGGAGAACCACGTGGGCCGGTTCGTGGCCGACTCCGAGGCGATCTACTCCTACGAGGGCACCCGCGAGATCAACACGCTGATCGTCGGCCGCGCGATCACCGGCACCAGCGCGTTCGTCTGAGCGGGACGCGCCCTCGCGGACGCAGGCCGGCGTTGACGGCGAGCGGCGATGGCGACTCTGCCGAGGGTCAGCTGGCGCGGAGGAACGCGCCAATCGCGGCGATGGAGTCGTCGTGCGTCGTGATCGCGTAATGATTCGCGTCGATCTCCACCACCCGCGCCGATGGCACCGCCGCGCCGAACCGCTCCGCCTCCGCCGCGGGCAGGATGAACCCGAACCCCGGCACGATCTCCCGCCGGGCGCGCAGCACCAGCGCCGGCATCGTGATCGCCCTCCACAGCGCGTGGATCGGCGCATCCGGGCCCGACCAGTACATCGCATTCCCGTACCCGAGATCCTCCACCACCGCGCCGCGGTCGCTGCTCGCCACCACGCCGCCGTTGACGTCGCGCAGCTCGTACAGGAAGTAGCGATCCCAGTACTCGTCCCACTCCGGAACGATACCGATCTGCTTGATCAAGGTGAGGGCCGCCTGCGCCGACGGGTAGACCGTGCCGAGCCGGTCCACCGAGGCGACCACGGGCACCGCCGACTGCTCGTCGGGACTCCCCACCAGGTCGACCAGGACGAGCCGCTCCACCCGCGACGGCGCCAGCTGCGCGCAGGTCATGGCGATGGCCGCACCGCTGGACTGGCCGATGACCGTAAACGACGGCGCACCCACGGCATCCGCGATGCCGAGCACGTCGCGCGCGTGATTGCGCCAGCCGTACGTGCCCGCGCCGGTCACCTCGCTGCGGCCACGGCCGCGCAGGTCGATCGCCACGAACTGCACCGTGTCGCCGGCAAGGCGTTCGGCGAGGCGGTCGAAACCGCACAGGTTCGCCGACAGCCCGGGCACGCACACCGCTGCTGGCGCATCCGCGGCGCCCCACCGTCGCACCCGAAGCCTTCCGGACTCGAGCGGGATGTCAGAGTCCTCATATCCCGCGGCCTGCCGCGTCATGCCGACACCCTCCTCCGCACGCCGGTTCGTCCGAGGATAGCCCGTTGCGTCACCGTGTTCACGCGCACGTGCATGCGGCGTCACCTGCAACACGGTCGGTCACCCGGGCTGAGCTGGCAGCGGCGGGCCGATCCCGCCGAGTACGAGCAGCAGCCGTTCCGCTGGGTGCGGCCAGCATGCGGCGTCCGTTGGCCAGCGTCTTGTTCCCCGGCGGCGGCTGCCCCTAACGCCGAGCGGGCGCGGCATCCCAGATCCGGGCCAGCGCCATCTTGTCCACCTTGCCGCTCGTCAGCCGGGGAAGCTCGGCGACCGTCCTGAAGTGCCCCGGCACCTTGTACGCGGCCAGCCGGGTCCGGCAGTAGCCGGCCAGTTCCGCCGCGGGCAGTTCCCGGCCGGAGCGGAAGACGACGAAGGCCAGGCCTGTCTCTCCCCACCGCTCGTCGGGGACCCCGATGACGGCGGCCTCGGCGACGGCCTCGTGGGCCACCAGGACCTCCTCGACCTCCGCCGGGTACACGTTCTCGCCGCCGGAGATGTACATGTCCCTCAGGCGGCCGCGGATCCAGTAGAAGCCGTCGGCGTCCCGCTCGGCCACGTCGCCGCTGGCCAGCCAGCCGTCATCCAGGACCGCGGACGTGGCCTGCGGGTTCCGCCAGTACCCAGCGAACACGTTCGGCCCGGAGACGAGGAGCTCTCCGATGCCCGGACCGTCCACCCGGCCGTCGCGGTCCAGGTCACGCAGCGCCACCCGCACGTGCAGGTACGGCCTTCCGGCCGAACCCGCCTTGTCCCGCGCGTATTCCGGCGGGACGCACAGCACGTTGGGCGCCGCCTCGGTCAGGCCGTAGCCCTGCAGGACGGTCACGCCGCGGGCCGTCCACTTCTCGATCAGGGACAGCGGCATGGGCGCCCCGCCGACGATCACCTGGCGCAGGCTGGAAAGGTCCGCGTCGCCGAACGCCGGGTGCGCGGCGAGCATCAGGTAGTTCGTCGGGACGCCCATCATCGTGGTGACCCGCCTGGCGGCGATGAGCCGCAGTACCCGCAGGGCGTCGAAGGCCTGCTCGAGCAGCACCGTGGCGCCCTTCCACCAGGCGAGCAGCGGCTGGACGTTCCAGCCGCCCACGTGGCACTGTGGCAGCACCTGGAGCACGACGTCGTGGCCTGACATCTCCGCCGTCCGGTCAAAGCTCAGGTTGGTCCAGAAGCAGTTCGCGTGCGTCAGCACCGCGCCCTTCGGCTTGCCGGTGGTGCCCGAGGTGTAGAGGATGAACAACGGATCGTCATCGGCAGGTGCGGAGCCGGGGACCGCCGCGGTCCTGGCCGTTTCCGGGACGCCCGTCAGCGGCTCGGCCCGCGGGCCGCCGGCCTGTCCGGTGGCCTCGTCGGCGAGCGCGCGCAGCGACGGCTCGGCCAGCAGGACCGCCGGACCGGCGTCACGCAGTTGGTAGGCGAGCTCCGCGGCCGTCAGGCGCCAGTTGAGCGGCACCACGATGAGCCCGGCCCGCGCGCAGGCAAAGAGCAGCTCCACCTGTTCCGGGCAGTTTCGGGTCAGCGTAGCGACCCGGTCGCCGGCCTTCAGGCCGGCCGCAGCGAGCGCCGTGGCGCGGCGGGCGGCCCCGTCGGCGAGCTCCCGGTAGCTGATGAGCCGGCCGCCGAAGTCGATCGCGGTCCGGTCCGGGGTGAGGGCGGCGCGTTCGGCCAGCCAGCCGCCAACGGTGTGATCGGTCTGCCTCATCGCGGCCAAGTCCCCCATCGCACGGCCGTGGCGGCCCAGGTGAAGCCGGTTCCGGCGGCCAGCAGCAGCACCACGTCGCCGTCGGCCAGGCGGCCATCGCGCGCCAGCCGGTCCAGCCCGAGCAGGTTATCCACGCCGCTCATGTGCCCGGTGTCGTCCAGGTAAACGGACTGGCTCTCGCCCAGGCCCAGGCAGTCCAGCAGCGCGGCCTGCATGGAGCGCTTCATGTGGATGGGGCACAGGTAGTCGACGTCGCGCAGCGTCAGGCCCGATTGCTTGACCGCGCTGGCCGCGACCTGCATGAAGTTATCCAAGCTCACCTCCGAAAGTCGTTGCCTCATGAGGTCGGGTTCCGCTACGTCGAGCAGGTGCCCGTGGGAGGCCACCGTCGCCGCCGAGGCGGGCGCCGCCGAGCCACCCGCCGGGATCTTCACGTGCAGGCTGAGTGACCCATCAGTCAGTAGCGACGTCTCGAGCACTTGGTTGGCCGGGTGGCCGCGGACGAGCAGGGCCGCGACCGCACCGTCGCCGAAGTTGAACGTGAACCGCGCGCGGTGGTTGGTGTAGTCGAGCAGCCGTGACTCGCAGCTCGCGCCGACCATGAGCACGGTCCGGACGCGGGGGTCCGACATCGCCAGCGACCGGGCCACCCGCAGTGCCACCGGGGATCCGCAGGAGGTGTAGTCGAGCTCGAGCGCGAAGGCCCGGCGGCAGCCCAGCTCGTGGCCGATCCTCGGCGCGGCCTGCCAGACCGGGTAGTCCTTCCAGGTCGAACCGAAGTACACCACCGCGTCGACATCCTCTGGGTCGGTGCCCTGCTCGGCCATCAGCCGCCGCGCCGCCGCGCAGGCCAGGTCGGTCACGTGCTCGGCCGGCCCGGCGATGTGCTTGCCACGCAGCCCGAAGCGTTCCACGAAGACAGCCTCGGGAATGCCGCTGGCCGCGGCGAGCTCGCCGGCGCTCATCCACGCCTCGGGCAGGTAGGAGGCCGTGCCGACCAAGCCGACCGGGCTGAACCCGGGAGCTCGGGGGAATTCCCGGTCAGTCACGGCGGTCCCGGTCTTCCCGCGGCTTGGCGGCCTCGGGCGGCCGCGACGGGACGCCGAGGGCCCGCGCGACGAGCGTCATCATCTGTTCGAACACGTCGGCGGGCACCTGCCTGTCCTCGCCCCACAGGATCCAGCGCATGCCGACCATCTCCCCGACCGCCATCAGTGCCCAGGCGGTCACCACCGGGTCCTCGATCGCGATCTCGCCCCGTTCGCTGGCCCGGCGCAGGCCCGCGATATAGCCCTCGGCCATCCGGTCGTAGTGCAGCCTGAGCATCTTCGGCGAGACGAACTCGGCCTGCCGGATGATCCGGTACAGCGCCGGGTGCTCGGCGGTGAACCGGAAGAACGCCTCGAAGCCGAGGCGCTCCGCCTCCAGCCTGGTCGCTCCCTTGGCCGACGCCTGGGACATGTGGTGGCGCAGCCGGGTGTTCAGGTCCTCGACGAGCACGTCGAAGACCTCCTGTTTCCCGGTGAAGTACAGGTAGAAGGTGCCCTGGGCCACCCCCGCGGCTTCGGTGATCTTCACGATCGACGCGTCGTGGTAACCGAGGTCCGCGAAGACCCGCTCGGCCGCCTCCAGCAGGCGGCGGCGGGTGCGTGCCCCCTTCTCTCCCGGCTCCCGGTTTGCGGCGTCAGCTGCGTTCAATGCCTTCCCTTCCGGGATCTGCCTGCGATTGCTGCCTTGGCCCGGTCGGCCAGCCCGGCGATGCCGCCGGGTGCGAACAGCACAAACAGTATGAAGATCATGCCCAACAGGAAGTCGGGTTGTGACAGCGGCACCCGGACCGGCGCGGGCAGCGAGGCGAACGACGGCTCCGCGGCGATCTTCAGCAGGTACTGCTGCAGGTACACGTAGACCATGGCGCCGGCCACCGCTCCCCACCGGGTTCCCGCCCCGCCGAGCACCACCATCACCAGAATGGAGACGGTGACCGTGACGGATGCGACCGAATCCGGCGCTGCCGTGCCGACAACGAGCAGGTAGACCAGGCCGCCCGCGGTGGCGATCATCGACGACAGGACGAAGGAGGCCAGCTTGAGGCGGAACGGCCGCAGTCCGAGCACATCGGCCCGGGTCTCGCTATCCCGGATGGCCAGCCACGCCCGGCCGGTCACCGACTCGGTCGCAAGCCAGGTCACCGCGTAGATCACGACCAGGACCACGAGGGCGAGCCAGTACAGGTTGCGGGTGCTGGCCACGCCGACCAGCTGCGGGGGAAGCCGGCCGGTCGATGCCACCAGCCCGACCGCTCCGCCGGTCAGGCCGTGCGGGTTGTCCTCGATCAGGTAGTAGCCAGCCTGCGCGAACGCCAGGGTGACCATCGCGAAGGCGATGCCGCGGACCCGCAGGCACAGCGCGCCCAGGACCAGCGCCAGGACCAGCCCGCCGGCCAGCGTCACGGCCAGGGCGGGCAGCAGCGCCCAGTGCCACACCGACAGGGCGATGTCGAGCACGTACACGCCGGTCGCGAACCACAGCACCTGCCCGAACGACAGCAGGCCGGTGAAGCCGAACAGGACGTCGAAGCCGAGAGCCACGATCGCGAACGCGAAGCCGAGGCTGAGCACCTCCAGCGTGCCGGCCGAGTCGACCACGTCCACCGGCCCGGGCAGCACCCACGGCACGGCGAAGCCCGCGAACGGAAGCACCCCGAAGACACCGAGCACGACGGTGGGCGCTATCCAGCGGCGGGAGACCGGCGCGGGCGGCGCCGCCTGCGACCGGATGGTCAGCCGGGACACCAGGCCGGTCACGTCGTCCTGCCCAGCAGGCCGCGGGGCCGGACGAGTAGCACCACGGCCAGCAAAAGGACCACCGACATGTTCCCGAGCTGGGCCAGGCCAGCCCCGCTTCCGGCGTAGAAGCCCACGTAGACCTGGACCAGGCCGACCAGGACAGCGGCGGCGGCCGAGCCTGCGATCGACCCCAGACCGCCGATGACCACCACGATGAAGGCGAAGATGAGCAACTGGTCGCCCTGGCCGGGGTCGACCAGCGATCCGCTGAAGACCACCGAGTTGAGCAGGCCCGCCAGCCCGGCGGCCGCGCCCCCGACGGTGAAGACCAGGGTGAAGGCCCGGCCGACGTCGATCCCGAGCGCCCGCACCATGTCGCGGTTCTCCGCGCCCGCCCTGATGATGATGCCGTAGCGGGTCCGCCGCAGGAACCAGCTCAGCACGCCGAGCACGGCCAGGCCCGTACCGAGGGCCACGAAGTCCCCGTCGGGAATCCGGACGCTGCCGATCGCGGTTACCCCGGAGACCCAGGACGGAACCGCGATCGCCCGCGAGTTGCTGCCGAACATCCCGAGCAGCAGGCCGACCAGGGCGAGGTCGAGCCCGATGGTGATCAGGATCTGTGCGAGCGGCCGGCCATAGAGCGGCCGGATGAGCAGCAACTCGGTGAGGGCGGCGACGGCCGCCCCGGCCAGTGCCGCGACGAGCGCGGTCACCGGGAAGCCGGCGGGCGAGTGCGGCAGCCGGCCGGCCACTTCCCACGCGGCGTAGGCACCCAGCGTGAGGAACACGCCGTGGGCGAAGTTCAGCACGCCCATCAGGCCGTAGATGAGGGAAAGGCCGGAAGCGACCAGGAAGTACACGGCGCCGAGCGCCAGCCCGCTGATGGTGATCGCGATGAACGTGCTCAGGTGGACACCCCCAGCAGCCTTCGCGCCAGGTCCTCGTCGCCCAGCTCGGCGGCGTGGCCGGCGTGCACCACCTGGCCGTGGTCCAGGACGATGATCTCCCGGGCCAGCCTGCGTACGACGTGCACGTTCTGCTCGACGAGCAGGATCGTCGAGACCGCGGCGATCCGCTCAAGCACGTCGACGACCTCGGTCACGAACCGCGGCGCCAGGCCCTTGGTTGGCTCGTCGACGAGCAGCAGCGACCGCTGCGCCAGCAGTACCCGGCCGATGGCCAGCATCTGCTGCTGTCCGCCGGACAGGCTTCCGGCCAGCTGACCCAGGCGCTGCTTCAGTTCGGGGAACAGGCCATAGACCCGGTCGTAGCCCGTGTCGGATCCGCCCAGCCCGATCTGCGCGAGGCGCAGGTTCTCGCGGACGGTCAGGCCGGCGAACACGTCCCGGTCCTCGGGAACGTATCCGACGCCGAGCCGGACGATCCGGTGCACCGGCCAGCCGGCGACGTCACGGCCGAGGACGCGGATCTGCCCTTTGCTCGATACCAGCCCGAGTAGCGATCGAAGCGTCGTGGTCTTCCCGACTCCGTTGCGGCCGAGCAGCGCCGTCACGCTCCCGGCCGGCACGTGCAGGTCCACGCCCTGCAACACGTGCGAGCCGGCCAGGTAGACATCCAGGCCAGAAACCTCGACAGCGGCCGCGGCTGTCATAGCGGCTCTCCGAGGTAGGCGCTCTGGACGGTCTGGTCGGCAATGACCGCCCCCGGTTGGCCGCACGCGAGCATGCGCCCATGGTGCAGCACTGCGACGCGCTCGGCGAGCCCGAGCACCACGGCCATGTGGTGCTCAACCATCAGCACGGTACGGCCCGAGGCATGCAGGCTCGCGATCAGCTTGGTCAGGCCCGGCACATCCTCGCTGTTAACTCCGGCCATCGGCTCGTCGAGCAGCAGCACCTCGGACTGCCCCGCCATCAAGATGGCCAGCTCCAGCTTGCGCTTGTCGCCGTGGGACAGCGCGGAGGCAGGGCGGTCGGCCACCTCCTGCAGCCCGACCGCTTCCAGCGCCGCCCGGGCGCGGGCTGTCGACTCGTCGCCGGCCCGCGGCCGGCGCCACCAGCGCATGCTGCCGCCCAGGCGCGCCTGCGCGGACAGCCGCGCGTTCTCCAGCACCGACAGCGCGCCGAACAGCAGCGAGGTCTGGAACGTCCGGCCCAGGCCGAGCCGGGCCCGCTCGGCGGGAGCGAGCCTGCCGAGGTCCCGCCCGCCCAGGAAGACCAGGCCCTCGGTCGGCCGCAGGAGCCCGCTGAGCAGGTTGAACAAGGTTGTCTTGCCCGCGCCGTTGGGGCCGATGATGCCGACGAACTCACCGGCGGCCACCTGCAGGTCGATGTCGCTCAGGATACTGGCCCCGCCCGCCCGGAACCCCAGGCCGGAGACCTGGAGCGCGGGCGGGCAGGTGGCTGCCGTCATCTGGGCCGACCGCCTCAGCCGCCGAAGTTCGCGGTCACCGGGGGAGCAGTCTGGCTCGGCGACAGGCTGTCGAGCAGCGAGGGCGTGAAGTCGGCCGGGCTGACCTCGGTGAGCTTGACCTGGTACATCGGCTGCAGCATGGCGTGATCGGACGCCCGGATCTGCTGCATGCCCTTGGGCGCCAGGAAGCTCCAGCCGGACAGAGCGTCGATCATGGCGTTCACGTCGCTGGCGCCACCAGCCTGGATCGCGTGCACGACCATCTCGGCCCCGACGAAGCCATCCGCGGTGAACAAGTCGGGCACGGTTCCGTAGCGCTGCTTCATCTGGCTGATCAGGAACTGGTTCGCGGCGTTGTCAGGCGCCTGGTAGAAGTACAGCGAGATGTAGTCGAACTTGGCCCCGGCCGACCCGTAGAACGGATAGGTCGCGATGTTGGCCAGGCCGGTCACCACCTTGGTGCCGCTGAAGACGCCTTGCTGGTCCAGTGCCTGCGCCAGGGCCGCGCCGGTCGTTCCCGCCCAGGCCAGGAAGATCAGGTTCGGGTGATCGGCCCTCACCTGCAGCGCGGTCGGCGTGAAGTCGGTCGTGGTCAGCGGGACGAGCACCGGCACGACCTTATCGCCGATGGCCCCGAAGACCTTGTCCGCGTCGGTGACGTAGGACAGGCCGAACGCGTAGTCCTGAGCCAGCACGACGATCTTCTGCCCGCTCCCGGCGCTGGCCACATACGACTTGGCCGCCATCACGTCCTGGTAGGTCTGCCTGCCGGACCGGAACGTGTACCGGTTCGCGCCGGTGATCTGGTCCGCCGCCGCCGCACCGGAGATGTACAGCACCTGGTTCTGGGCGGCCAGCGGGGCGAGTTCGGTCGCGATGCCAGAGTCCAGGGTGCCGCCGATGATCTTGTAACCGGCGCCGACCAGGCTCTTGAAGTCGGTGACCGCGGTGGTCGCGCTGTCGGCATCGTCATCCCAGGTCACGGCGACCGGGTGGCCGTTCGCCTTCCCGGTGCCGTGCGTGGCGTAGTCCAGCCCGATGGTGAAGCCCTGGTAGTACTCCTGTGCGTAGGCCGAGTAGATGCCGGTTTTCTCGTAGACCATGCCCACCTTGACCGGCGTGGACGCGGCAGCGCCGGCAGAGCTCGCGCCAACGCCGGACGTCGTGGACGATGATCCGCAGGCGGCGGCCGCCAGCGCGACGACGGCGAGTCCCGCCGACCACAGTGTGACCCGGCCCCGGTGCCTTGTTCTTCGATGCTGGCCGCCCATGTCTGCTCCTGACTCAATATGAGAGGTGATTCAGGTATTAGCAGGACTGTAGAATCCGGGCCGGAAAGCGTCAATGCACGTCAGGAAACGTTCCGGTTACGTTTGCCGGGGCATTCAAGACACGTCGGCCGGTTCGTTGCCGACTAGCCGGCGGGCGCCGTCCGGCGCGCGAACCGGCTCAGGCCGGGGCCAGCCGGCAGCCTGTGCGGTGGCCTTCGCTGGTCACGGCGCCGCATTCGGGGCAGAGCAGGTTGGCCCAGCACGCCGCGTCGCCGCCGACCTCGGGCTCGGAGTCCTGCCGCAGGATCTCGGCCAGGACGGCGGCCTGGCTGTGCTCGACGTCCCTGGTCGCGGTCAGCAGGGTCAGCGGGCCGGCCGAGGCGAGAACGCGCAGCCGGGACAGCACCATCCGCTGCTCGCGGCCGGAGAGCTCGGCCACGTACCGTTGGCGGAACTCGCCGAACTTGGCCGGGTCGTGCCCGTACCATTTGCGCAGCTCGGTCGACGGCGCAACGTCTTTGTCCCAGGAATCCAGCCGGGCC
>Ga0335075_10005708_pt1 | contig 19255 bp, 11 predicted proteins | sample Lox_Sample_24_FD_206723 | JGI IMG/M metagenome (GOLD analysis project Ga0335075, IMG submission 206723) | Soil microbial communities from Loxahatchee National Wildlife Refuge, Florida, United States - Lox_Sample_2.4 | ecosystem: Environmental > Terrestrial > Soil > Wetlands | place: USA...
GTTCATGCTCGTCGAAGAGCACGATCGCAATAACGTCGTAGTGTGCTTGCTGTGCAAGACGCCGATCCGCGTCGCCAGCCCGTTGCCGCGCAGCTCGAAGCCAACGCCGCCGCCGCGCCGTTGACCGGCCGCCGTCCTCATTTGCCGTCGGAGCGCGCTTTCAAACAATACTGGATTTCCTCCCCCAGCTTGGCGATCTGTTCGCTCACCTTCTTGAGTTGCTGAGCCGGCTTCTCATCATCGACGACCAACTCCGGATGCAGTTCACTCAGTTCCTTGGTCAGCCGGTCGGCGTGCCCCTCGGTCCCCTTAAGCAGCTTCTGGATGGAAAAAAGATCATCGGCATCCTTGCAGGTTTGGAACGCTTTTTGGGCCGTGGAGATCTTTTCCTCCAGGTGCGCCGAGTCGAGCGTGGGCCAAACGCGATAAATGAATCCCCGCGCCTCTTCGTGTTCTTTGTTTCGGGGATCCCAGAGCTTGTGCAATTTCTGCACGTGCTCATCCAGCTCGGCGTCTTTGTAGCCTTCCTTCTGGATGCGCTCGTAAATCTCGATGGCCTTGCCGATCTCCAACTCTTTCTTCAGCAGCTTGGCCCTTTCGATGTCGGAGAGCCACTTCTTCCGCTGCGGATCGTTTTCCGTGTCCTCGATTTTCTTCTGATCGACGATGAATTGCTCCAGCGTCTTCGCGTATTCCTCAAGCTGCCGCAAACGCCGGTCTTCGATGGGAGTGTTGAACTCTTTGTTGCTCTTCCTGGCTTTATCTTCCAGCGTCTTCCGCTCAGCCAGCAGCTTGCGGTGATCCTCATTCGCACGCTTCATGCCGCTAGTGGCTACTTCAATGATTTCAGCGCGGTTTTCCGCTTTGGCACCCATCGTCTCCAGGCTCTTGAAGAGGTTGGCCTGCATTTGCACGCTGTCGGCGATGCTACTCTGCCAGTTGGATTTGCTAATACTGAACAACGTATCGAAATCCTTGGCAACGGTGACCTCGATGAAAATGGGTTGGTCATCGACGAGGGCGATCGGAACTTCCGGCAGAGTGGTATCGCCCAGGCCGCCGACGACGCGGACGAAGGCGACGTTGTTGAATTGGACGATCTTGTGTTTATCATCAACCGCTTCCAAGAAGCCGTTGGAATCGCTGCTGCTTGCCAGCTTCGACACCTCTTCGCCGTCGAAGCCATTGCGGCGAATTTCCACCGCGAGTCGTTGATCCAAGGGTTTGAGTTTGCCGTCCGGCATCGTCTTTAGCCAGCGCAGCCGTAGCGGCGCTTGCACGGTGCCGATCTTGATGCAACGATAGCCGGCGATGCTCTGCACCCTGTAGCGATGGAAAAAGCGGCACACGCACATGCCGTTGTGGGGGTCATCGGCCGGCGCTTCCTCGACCTGCAACAGCGACCAGCGCAGCGCCGACGGCGTGCTGCCGTCCGGCGACGCCAAAGCGAAAACATCGTCTTTCTTGATCCAGCGCGTCATGTCGCCGAGTCCACCGCCACGCAACTCGATCTTAACCAAATTCTTGGCGCCTTCGGGTTCCGTCCGCACCGTGCCGAGGATACCGAAGTCCTGCTTGATGAGCAGAGCCGCCGCCTTGGCGACGAAATCGCGATCGCGCGTGCGGTCGTGCCGCACTACCGGACTGGGCCGGCCAATCGCGCCGTCGTATTGCCGCGTCTGGATCTCGTAATGCACGCCGGAGTAATCGATCAGCACGAAATGTATCTTTTGGTCGTCGCGGTCCTTCCATCCATCCAGCGACTTCAACCCCCGAGCCAGCACATCGGCCAAGCGCCGATGCTTGTTCGTCACCGTGACGTGGCCCATATCGCCCAGAGCGGACTGAAATCCATCGTGCAGATCGCGCTCGATGCGGCGGCGGAACACGTCGGTTAGCAGCCGATTCTCAGCGACGTGAACGACGATGGTAAGGTTGTAGGGTTCGTTCAAATCGCTCTGGGCCTGGGCCGTCGCCGGCAGCGCAAGCGCGGCGGCCACTTGAAGCGGACAGAACAGTTGAAGAAAGCACGGCGATTTCATGATTTGTCCTCCCGCGGCCCTTGACGGAGCCGTTCGAGATCGGTGAAGAAGTGTGGATACGTTTTGGCGACGCAGCCGGGGTTTTTGATGACGATGCCCGGCACGCGCAGGCCGATCAGGGCCATGCTCATGGCCATGCGATGGTCGTTGTAAGTTTCGATTTCGGCGCCGTGCAGCGGCCGCGGCGTAATGGTCAGGCCGTCGGCGAATTCTGTGACCTCGGCGCCGACGCGGCGCAGCTCCGCGGCCAGAGCGGCGAGGCGATCGGTTTCCTTGTGGCGAATGTGGGAGACGTTGCGGATGGTGGTCGGCCCCTCGGCGAAACAGGCGACGGCGGCGAGCGTCATGACGGTGTCACTGATGTCGTTCATGTCCGCGTCGATGCCGCGTAGAGGTCCGCCATGAATGGTGATTCCCGTTTTATCACGGACTACGGTGCATCCCATTTCCTCCAGCACCTCGACGAAGCGAACGTCGCCTTGCAGGCTCATCAGAGGAATGTCGGGAACGGTGACGCGACCGCCAGCGATCGCCGCTGCTCCGAAGAAATAGCTTGCTGCGGACGCATCCGGCTCGATGAGATATTCGCAAGCCCAGTTCTGTCGCCGCGGATCGAAGCCTTCGCGGAAAACCAAGGCGCGCTTATAGTCGGCGGCATGTCCGGAACAGCTGGCTTCCGCGTGGCCGAAAAACCGGAATGTGGCCTCCTCATTGCCCCACGACTCCGAAACAGGCAAATCCCAACTGTGGAGCATGCGCAGTGTCATTTCCACATATGGCCGAGATACCAAGGGGCCGTCAACGATCAAGCTAACCCAACCTTGGGCAAACGGCGCCGCCATCAGCAAGCCGCTCAAGAATTGGCTGCTGATACTACCTCGAATACGGACGTTGCAACGGTCGCAGACGGCGCCGCCAATCAAACCATCGCTTTTTATCACCACCGGAGGACATCCGTTGTTGTTTTCGCTGCGAGCGTCCACGCCCAGCTGCCGTAAGGCATCCAAAAGATCTTCAATCGGCCGCTCGCGCATGCGCGGAACCCCATCGAGTCGATAGCGGCCGTGGCCGAGACTTACCAGGGCGGTCAAAAAGCGCATGGACGTTCCGGAGTTGGCTACGAATAAATCCGCCTCCCGCGCGGGGATTGTCGGCTCTTCCTCGCCGGAACTGACAAGGACCGTCGATTCCGGCCACTCGGTCAGCACCCGAAAACCGAGCGCCCGAAGGGAATCGACCATGACTTCGGTATCTTCACTGCGGAGAACGCCGCGCAAAGCATAGCCGAATCCTTTCGCCGTGAGCGCCGCCAGCACCAGCGCCCGGTTAGTGATGCTCTTGGAACCCGGCACGCGCACCGCCGCACACGGCGGTTTCGTCAGCGGCACGATTTCCAGATGTTCGCTCATTTCTTACCCTAGCCAAGTCCCGATCCGAGCCTGAAGCGTAAGCGAAGGTGTTTCTTCGCTTACGCTTCAGGCTCGGATAAGCGCTATTGCTCATAACTTACGCGCATCAGGAACAGCCCTTTCGCAGGTGCCGTCGGTCCCGCTTGTGTGCGGTCTCGCGCCTCCAGAATCTCAGCCACGCGCGTTTCCGGCCAGTAGCTGCGACCAACGTTCATCAGCGTGCCGGTGATGGCCCGTACCATATTGTACAGGAAGCCGTCCGCCTCCACATCCAGCCAGAGCCAATCGTCTCGACGATGGATAGCCAGTTGCGTGATGGTGCGCACGCTTGAGGTGCGATTGGGCCATTCTGTCTCGAAGCTGCGGAAATCGTGCGTGCCGCGCAGACAGGCCGCCGCCCGCGCCATCGCCGCGGCATCCAGACGCCAGCGCGTGTGATGGCAATAGCAGCGCATGAACAGGTCCGGCACCGGGCCATCGTGGATGATGTAACGATAGAGCTTGCGTTTGGCGTCGCGGTTGGCGTCGAACGATTCGGGCACGTCGGCGGCTTCGCGGACCACGACATCGACGGGCAGATGGGCATTGATCGCCCGTACCAGCACTTCGGCGGACAGCTTCGTTTCGGTGCGGAAATTGACGACCTGGCCGACGGCATGCACTCCGGTATCGGTTCGGCCGCTGGCGTTGATGCGGAGCCGCTCGCCGGTGAGCGCCGCAATCGCGCCTTCCAGCGTCTCCTGCACAGTGCGTAAACCAGGCTGGATCTGCCAGCCGTGAAAGTCGGTGCCGTCGTAACTGAGAACGAGTTTGAGATTACGCATAAGAAAAGAAATCACCACGAATCACACGAATAACACGAATAAAATCAAGAATAACAAAAAAGGTAGAGACTCACGATAGGGGCAAAGATTTCCGCAGGATAATGCAAGCTCTGTCAATTTGGCAGTTTAGGAGCAAAGCCGGCCGGAATGCTACGGCGCCGTGATCGGCCCATAGGTCTCGGGACGGCGATCTCGGTAGAACTGCCAGGTGTTGCGCACGTCGCGGATCATGTCGAGGTCGAGATCGCAGATAATGGTGTCGTCGGTGTTGCGGGCGGCGGTGGACAGAATCTGGCCGCGCGGGTCGCAGAAGTAGCTCTGTCCGTAAAATTCGCCGATGCGCCACGGCTCTTCCCAGCCGGGCCGGTTGATAGCGCCCAGGAAATAGCCGTTGGCGACCGCGTGTGCGGGTTGTTCCAGCTTCCAAAGATGTTCCGACAGACCGGCGACGGTCGCCGAGGGATTGAACACGATCTCAGCGCCTCCCAGGCCCAGGCAGCGCGCCCCTTCGGGAAAGTGCCGGTCGTAGCAGATGTAGACACCGACCTGCGCAAAGCGAGTCTTGAACACCGGGTAGCCGAGGTTGCCCGGCCGAAAATAGAATTTCTCCCAGAACCCCGGCTGCACCTGCGGAAGGTGGATCTTGCGAAACTTGCCCAGGTAGGCGCCGTCGGCGTCGAGCACCGCCGCCGTGTTGTAATAGGTGCCGATGTTCTCTTCTTCATAGACCGGCAGCACCAGCACGATTCCGTGTTTCCTGGCGATTTCGGCGAAGTGGCGCGTGGTCGAACCCTCGGGCACGTGTTCGGTCAGCGCGTACCATTTCGTCTCCTGTTCGGCGCAGAAGTACGGGCCGTAGAAGAGTTCTTGCAGGCAGATGATCTGGGCGCCGCGGTCGGCAGCCGCGGCGATTAGCCCCTCGTGCTTTTCGATCATTGCCTGCTTGATCTTGGCGACGGGAGAAGTAGCCGGTTCACAAAGGGCCGCCTGGATCAGACCGCCGCGCACGATTCGGACCATGCCAATTGCTCCCTGGATGACACGAGCAGCAACGCGGGCTATATTATCAGCTTCGTGGACGAAGTCAGCATGATTCGGAGGTTCTCCCATGTCGGCCACCGTTCCTTTCCTGATCGGCGGGCGTTGGGAAAGCTCGGCAAGCGATCGTCGTGGAGACGTCTTCAACCCTTCCACGGGCAGCGTGCAGGCGCAGGTTCCTTTTTGCACGGCCGACGAGATTGACCGGACGGTTCGCTGCGCCGCCGACGCGCTGCCCGCATGGAGCGAGACGCCGGCGGTCGAACGGGCGCGCGTCATGTTCCGCCTGCGCGAATTGTTGCAGGCGCGTTTCGAGGAGTTGGCGGCGCTGGTGACACGCGAGCACGGCAAGACCATCGCCGAGGCGCGTGCGGAGATGCAACGCGGCATCGAAATGGTCGAATTTGCCTGCGGGATTCCCAGCCTACTGATGGGGCAGGCGCTTGAGAACCTGGCGACAGGCGTCGATTGCGAGACGAGCCGGCACCCGGTCGGCGTCTGCGTCGGCATCACGCCCTTCAATTTCCCGTCGATGGTGCCGCTGTGGATGTTCCCCGTGGCGATCACGTGCGGAAACACCTTCGTCCTGAAGCCGTCGGAGAAAGTGCCGCTGTCGGCAGTGAAGCTGGGCGAGCTGCTCGCCGAGGCGGGGTTGCCGCTGGGCGTGTTCAACATCGTGCATGGCGACAAGAGCGCGGTGGAGGCCCTCTTGACGCATCCGCTGGTGCGAGCCGTCTCCTTCGTCGGCTCGACCGCCGTCGCCCGGTACGTCTATGAGGTCGGCACAGCACACGGCAAACGGGTCCAGGCTGCCGGGGGCGCCAAGAACCACTTAATCATCATGCCCGACGCCGATCTGGAGCAGGCGGTCAAGGCGCTCCAGGCGTCGGCCTTCGGCTGCGCCGGCGAGCGCTGTATGGCCGGGAGCGTTGCCGTCCCGGTGGGCCCGATTGCCGACGACCTCGTTGCGGGCTTGAAGCGCGTCGGCTCAGCGATGAAAGTAGGCCCCACGGACGGCGGCGCCGAAGTTGACATGGGGCCGCTGGTGAGCCGTGCCCACCGCGACAAAGTGGCGAACTACCTCGACGTCGCCCGCAACGAAGGCGCCGAAGTGGCGCTGGACGGCCGGGCGTTCGACCTCCCCGCGGCCGGCTTTCTGCTCGGACCAAGCGTCGTCGATCGCGTGCGGCCGACGATGCGTCTGGCGCGCGAGGAAATCTTCGGCCCGGTGCTGTCCGTGATCCGCACCAGCGACCTTGAGGATGCCCTGACGGTCGGCCGGCAATGCGAATACGGCAACGGCGCGAGCATCTTCACCCGCAGCGGTTGGGCGGCGCGCGAGTTCAAACGGCGCTTCAATGCCGGCATGATTGGCATCAACGTGGGTGTGCCGGCGCCGATGGCCTGGTTCCCCTTCACCGGCTGGAACAAGTCCTTCTTCGGCGATCTGCACATCCAGGGGATCGAAGGGGTCCAGTTCTACACGCAACATAAGATGACGATGACGCGCTGGTTCCGCGGGGCGACCGAAGCGCACACCGATCCGATTTGGAAGACCAAACCCGGCGGCGCGTGAAGTGTCGCTTGCGGTTTAGCGCTCGCGCGGCGCCAAGCGGCGGAATAACGGAGACCTGCGATGTCCATCCCCCGATTGCCCCCTTGCGATCACGTCCCTGAACCCTACGACGGCCCGCCCAAAGATGAGGTATTGGCGCTGCGGCGCCAGTATCTGACTCCCGGCCTGATCACCTACTACCGCGATCCGCTCCTCATCGTCGAAGGCCATATGCAATACCTGTGGGACGAACACGGGGTCCGATATCTCGATGCGTTCGCCGGCATCGTTACCGTTTCGGTCGGTCACTGCCATCCCTATGTCGTCGAAAAGGTTCGCGCGCAGGTCGGCAAGCTGCAACATACGACTACCATCTATCTGCATCCGACCATCGGCGAATTTGGCAGAAAGCTGGCGGAGCATATGCCGGACGACTCCGGACTGTCGGTGTCTTATTTCACGAGCTCCGGGAGCGAGGCGAACGAGCTGGCCGTGCTGATGGCGCGCGAATTCACGGGCCGATCCGAGGTCATTTCGCTGCGAAACTCCTACCACGGCGGCACTGCGTTGCCGATGGGCCTGACGGCGGTCGGCACCTGGAAGTTCAAGAGCAACCCCGCGACGGCCGTCAAGCACGCCACGCCCGGCTATTGCTACCGCTGCCCCTACGGATTGACGTACCCCAGTTGCGATGTCCGCTGTGCCCGCGACGTTGAACCGCTCATTCGCCATGAGACCTGCGGCGAGCCAGCTTGCTTTATCGCCGAGACGATCCAGGGAGTCGGCGGCGCCGTGACGCCGCCGCCGGAGTATTTTCCGATCGTCTATGACATCATCCATCGCTTCGGCGGTCTGTGCATTGCCGACGAAGTGCAGACCGGCTTCGGCCGCACCGGCGCCAAGTTTTGGGGCTTTGAAAACTGGGGCGTGAAGCCCGACCTCGTGACCCTGGCCAAAGGGATCGGCAACGGCGCCCCGCTCGCTGCCTGCGTCACCAGGTCCGAGATCGCCAAAACCATGACCAACCGCCTCCACTTCAACACCTTCGGCGGCAACCCTATTTCCATGACGCAGGGTCTGGCAACCCTTGAAGTGATCGAACGTGACAACATTCAAGAAAACGCCCGCGTGGTCGGCGGGCATCTCAAAAGCCGGCTGCTCGAATTGCAAGAGCGGCATCCTCTGATCGGCGAAGTACGCGGCCTCGGCCTCATGCTCGGGGTTGAGCTGGTGCGCGACCGCGCCAGCAAAGAACCCGCCGGCACCGAGGCCGCCGAGGTGCTCGAGCTTTGTCGCGAGCGCGGACTGCTGCTCGGCAAGGGAGGCCTGTTCGGCAACGTGCTCCGCATCAAGCCTCCGATGTGCCTGACCAAGGATGATGCCGACTTCCTGGTCGATTGCGTCAACGAGACGCTCGGCCTATTGGCTCGCCCGAAGCGCTCGCCTTAAACAGGTCAAGACGTTTCAATGACCTGCGAGTTTGGCAGACCCTGAACGGTCACAGCCCAACGACTGAAGTACGGGGGATTGAGTTGCAGAGGGAAACTCCTTATCCTTGTCCCTACCGGCCCATCTTAGCTCCTGATATAGTCAGCGGTGGAGACCTCTGGCACCGAGCGCCTGATGGCCAGTCTCGGGAACGGTCCCAGAGGACAGCGCCATGTCCACCGCCCGCTGGGAGCCGGCTAAGCGGAACAGCTAGGATCGGTCGGTGATAGCCGGCAACAACGTCGGACAGAGAAGGATGAAATTCACGCGTACTCCCGCAGCGTCACAGCCGCCGGCCGCTGAACCGTGGCCGGAGGACGGCGTTCCCTTTCCCCCGTCTGATGGCCATGACCCTTACGCGGCTCTGCGCGTGCCCGATTACCGCCGTCTTCTGGCCGTCCTCGTGATGGTCGGCCTCGGCGGCGAAATGCAGGCCGTGGCTATCGGCTGGGAATTGTACCAGCGCACGCACGAGCCGGCCGCCCTGGGCTATACCGGCCTGGCCCAGTTTCTGCCGGTGCTGCTGCTGTCGCTCGTGGCCGGCCATGCCGCCGACCGTTACAGTCGCAAACGGCTGCTGCTGATGGCGTTGGCTTTGTCGGCCCTGGCCTCACTGGGGCTGGCGGCACTATCTCGGCTGCAAGGCCCGGTGCCTTTGGTCTACTTTTGTCTGATCCTGGCCGGCATCGCCCGCGCTTTCAGCGCGCCGGCCCGGTCGTCGCTGTTGCCTCAGCTCGTGCCGCCCCGTCTGCTGGGCAACGCCGTCGCTTGGAACAGCAGCGGTTGGCAGTTGGCCTCCATCTCTGGTCCCGCGATGGGCGGACTGGCTCTTGCCGTCTCCGGTCGAGCCGCTGCTGCCTACCTGCTTGCGGCCTCCTGCGCCCTGGCTTGCGCTGTGCTAATCGCGCCCGTTCGCCCCCGACCCTTCGCGCAGCCCTCTGGCATCGTTTCCCGCGGTTCGCTGCTAGAGGGCGTGCGTTTCGTCTGGCGGACGGAGTTGCTGCTAGCCGCCATCACGCTGGACCTATTCGCTGTGCTGCTGGGCGGTGCCACGGCTCTGCTGCCCATCTACGCCAGCGATATTTTGCACGTCGGTCCAGCGGGACTTGGGTGGCTGCGCTCGGCCCCCGCGTTGGGCGCCGTGTTCATGGCCCTGGCGCTGGCCCATCGGCCGCCGCTGCGCCGCGCAGGGCCAAAGCTGTTATGGTCAGTGGCAGGCTTCGGAGCTGCGACGATTGGCTTCGGCCTGTCGAGAGATCCGTTGTTGTCGTTTGCGCTCTTGGCCCTGACGGGGGCGCTGGACAACGTCAGCGTGGTGGTGCGGGGAACACTGATGCAGATGCTGACGCCCGACGCGCTGCGCGGGCGCGTGGCGGCGGTAAACTCGGTGTTCATCTCGTCGTCGAACGAGTTGGGCGCTTTCGAGTCGGGCATGACGGCCGAGTGGTTCGGCCCTGTAGCCTCGGTGGTCGGCGGGGGCGCCGGCACCATCCTGGTGGTGGCAGCCGCCATGCTGCGTTGGCCCCGGCTCTTGACGCTGGAGTCGCTTCACCGGGTCCGGGAGACTAGCCGCACGGAGGAGGAAAAGGCGCAGCCCGCCCAGGGGGGCACTGCTTGACGGCATCAAGTCGGCCCATGACGAACAGAAGGATTAATGCTGCCGAGCCGGATTAGGATCGGTACGATCAGTACGAGAACAGATCATGGCTCGTTCGTCGCGTATGGGGAAACGGATCGGTCAACTGCGGCTGGTTTGTGCCTCATGATGAGGCTGGCGGTAATGGACAAAACCGTCAGCAAATCGTCCCCGTGCGTCTACAGTGCGATATGCGAGTCACTATCGGGAGATGACGAGGGGACAAGCGTCTTGTGTGGTAGGTCTCGGCAGCAACGAAAGTAGTGGTAGCAAGGCTTTTTTAGCGGATACGCATTGCAATCACACCCTCGGGGGGTAGAATCAAAGGATTGACGTCGTAACCGAGGCTCAGTAGAGGGCCGTCTGGGAAAGATCGGCTGAGGTGAACTGTGGAAAGTCGGTCGCGGAGGTTTCCACCATGTTCGCGCAATCGCGGCACTTCCCGTTATTTCTCTCCATCATCGCACTCAATGCACCCCTCATCTGGGGCGGAGAGCCGGCCGCGCACCCTGCCCAAGCCGAAGAGACCATCGAGCGCATTCCGATAAAGAAGGACAGCTATAGTATACTGTTGCCCGTAGAGATACAGGGAAAACATTATCAATTCTGCCTGGATACCGGGGCGACTTGCACTGCCTATGACTCGTCACTCTGGCCTCTTCTCGGCAAAATCGTCGCGCTGGAGACAATCGGACCCAAGGAGAAGAGCGTCCCCGTTCCGTTCTTCCAACCGCCGGATGCTCGGCTTGGCAAGCTCAGGCTTCCAAAGGACAAATGGGTCGGGGGCGTGAGCCTGAGAGAATTTAATGAGGAATCGGGAGAAGAGGAACACGGCATCCTGGGTATGGACTTTCTCAAAGAACAAATCTTTCGCGTCGATTTCGACCGTGCGGAGGTTGTTTTTCTACGTGCAGTTGGACCCGATCCCGGTCAACGATTGGAAGTTCGGTTAACGAATAATAGGCCACAAGTGAAAGTCGATCTGCCGGGGTTGAAGGAACCAGAGTGGTTCTTGCTGGACACCGGTTGCGCGCGGGGAGGTGGTGGGGATGGCGGCTGCCTTAGTACATCTGCCTTTGAAGCGCTCACCCAAAGCGGCAAGCTAACTTCCATTCGAAAATCTATGGCTATGAGTGTTGTGAGGGAAACGAAGCTGGTCCGCGCTGGCTGGCTGGATTCTTTCCCCTTCGCTGGCAACATCCATAAAGCTCTCTGTTTCTCCGAACACAAAACCAGTCTTCTGGGTCTCGACGTTCTGTCTCGTTACGTGGTGACTTTCGACTTTCCGCATCGGGCGATCTATCTGAAAAAGGGACGCCAATTTGATCGGCCGATTCGCTACGACTGTAGCGGCCTGCAAATGCGGCGCGTGAAAGGGGAAACGGTGGTTGAAAGGGTGGCGGACGGAAGCGCGGCAGAGCGGGCCGGCATCAGCCGCCGCAATGTGCTTTTGCAGATCGATAAAGAGCAAATTAGTGGCATGACGCTATTTGCGCTCCGCGATCGATTATGTGAGGAGGGCAAAAAGATTTGCCTTACCGTGCGGAGCGGCCGGAAACAGCTGGATCTGCGGTTGGTCCTTTCGTGGGATAAGTGAGATAAAGGTTCACACCCCAAACAAAAGAGAAGGAGCGGTTTTGCAGCCAGGCAGTAAAGAAAAGGGGGCCGGGACTCGTGAGTCTTACCGAGGAATCCATAACTGCGAGTCCCGCCCCGTTTTCCTTCGCGCCCCCTTTTCCTTCGATGGCGTTGACCGCACTTGGAACACGTCCTATGGTGCCGGATTACCGTCGCTGTGTGCGGCTCCTTCCACCATCGTCAGAGGTCTTGTCCCCGAAGTCGCGGTAGGTCTGCCGCATGGCATCGCCGGGAGAATTGGCATAAACCCGGCCACCAAGGTTGTTGATGATGTGGGTGATGTCGCTGCCGCGCTTTCCGTTGAGCCAGATCGTCGTCAAGTTGTGGAGCTTGACTCCCTTGGTGGAAGGCGCCTCAATGGCGCTGTGGGCCTTCACGGCCGCGTCACGGAAATAACAGTACACGCCCACTCCCCAGGCTTCGTGGTGAGTCACCTTGTCGGATATTTTGTACGAGGCGTAACCGTTCGTCTTGCCGCTCATCCAGGATTTCTGGTCGGGCACGTCATAGGGCATCTCGGACTGATTGAAGTACACCCGGCCGCCGTTGCCGTTCCACAGCGTCTGGTATTGCTCATGATGCTCATTGAACAGGCCGTAGATGGTCACGTTCTCGCCGTTGACGACCAGGCCGTTCTTGGTGGGGTTGGTGGTCCACCCCACACCCGCGCCATGGTCCGCCCGCCAGATCCAGATTTGATCTGCCACGACGTTGTTGCTGTTGATCTGGACGCCCACGTCGTTCTTGCCCGCGGCCGCGCCGCCGGTGCGCACGGTGATGTCATAGAGGAAGGTGGGGTTGGCCGAGTGATCGGCCCTACTGCCCGTCGGTCCCACCTCCAGGATGCTGGGGGAGTTAACCGCTCCGGCATCGAGGAGCAGGCCGGCGATTGTCAGGCCGTCCACGTCCGCCGTCGAGATGGTCGGTCGGCCATTTTTCTGAACCAGGGTGGGAACGCCGAGTCCGAGGAGGATCGTGTCGGCCTTGGCGACCTTCAGGGTGTCGTCGAGCAGGTAAAGACCCGGCGTGAACAGGATGTGCTTGCCCGACGCCAAGGCCGCGTTGATTCGGGCGGCGCTGGCTACCGCGGGATGCGCGATGTAAAAACGATCAATGGCTATGGACCTGCCCTGCGTGGGAGCGTCAGCCCAGCTGACGCCCTGCGTGTTGGTTTGTAGCGCCGGAACGAAGACGAAATATCGGCCTGAGTCGTCTACGTAGAGGTAAGGCTTCTCGCGGATGATGGGCGTCTTTTTCACCACGGTGTAGGGCGGATTGGGGAACTGGCCGGCCGGGGCATTGCCGCAGCCGACGAAGACCATGTTCCAGACGCCGTTGTTCCAATGCGACCACGTGCTGTTACGAGAGAGCCACTGTTGTTGTGAGGCAGGGACGACCTTGCCGTCCACAACCGAGTCGGCCAGGAAGCCGCCGCTGGCCCAACCCGCGTTCCGTTTGGCGTCGAAGTCAAACAGATGCAAGTCCCCCTTGATGTGAAGCCGCCGCAGGGGAGCGGCCTGAGAAACGGCGATCCTCGTGATGCCCTCGGTGGACGATGGGCTGATAGCGAAGTTCTCCAGCGTCCGCCAGAAGTTGCAGGTCGCGTTGCCGTTGGGCAGCCATTGAGCGTTGATGTTGACGCCGCCCTGGATTTTCACATCGTCGGGCTTGCGTCCGAGGCCGGCTACGTGGGTGTAGAAGCCGACGTTGAAGGTGACGCGGTACGTCCCGGGTTTGAACAGCAAGGCAGAGCGCTCGGAGCCGAATTGATTGCTTTCCATCTTCGTGAAGATTCGGGTAGCGGTGCTCTGGATGTCTGCGGCTGGCATGCTCAGGTCGAAGACGTAGACATTCGGGCCGAAGATGGTCCGGTTTGCTGCGGAGATCGAGGCGGGCGGGTCCGACGCCGTGGATGGGGAAGAGAGAGTCAGGATCAGTGTCAGCGCCGCATCTGCTGCCGCGTGCCAATCGGTCAGCCGTCTCATCGTCTTAGCCTCCAGAAAGGTCGCTCAAGCAAGGATCTTTTGCAGTATCTTGCCATGCACATCCGTCAGGCGGAAGTCTCGACCCGCATAACGGTAAGTCAGGCGCGTATGATCGAGTCCCATCAGATGAAGGAGGGTCGCGTGGTAGTCGTGGACGTGGCAGCGATCGACGATGCTTCGCAGACCGTACTCGTCTGTCTGGCCATAAGCCGTCCCGCCCTTGATCCCGCCGCCCGCGAACAGGCCGCAAAACGCCTCGGCATAGTGATTGCGGCCGCGCGTGCCGGGAGCGTCGGTAAAGGGGGTTCGGCCGAATTCCGTACAAATGGCTACGAGCGTCTCGCCGAGCAGGCCGCGCTGTTTCAGATCGCGCAGCAGAGCGGCTAGCGGTTGATCAACCCGCTGAGCCTTGGGCCGGTGGTCCTGCATGTTGCCGTGCGCGTCCCAGTTGTTATTGGAACCAGTATCGATCAACTCAACGACGCGCACGCCGCGTTCGACCAACCGCCGGGCCATCAAGCATTGAGAGGCGAACGAAGTACGGTCTCCGCGCTGCAAGCCGTATAGCCGCAGGGTCGCATCGGATTCCCGCGCGAGATCGAACACCTCCGGCGCTTCGCGCATAAGGCCGCGGGCTGTGTCAAAGCTGCTGGTGCGCGCCCGCAAATCGAGGTCTCCCGGCCGGGCCTTCGCGTGCAACTCGTTGAAGTCGCGTAGCATGAGCGCCTCCAGTTCCTGCAAGCGAAGCGAGCGTGCAGGCGAATGCAGATCGGGAATTGGGTCTTTGCCCGGCACGATGCGCACACCCTGATGGTAAGGCGGCAGGAAACTGTTGTCCCACACCTGCGCCCCAGCGTAGGGCATGTACGCGCACAGCACGACATAGGAGGGCAGGTTGCGATTAAGCGTGCCCAGGCCGAAGCTGATCCAGGCGCCGAGGCTGGGCATCGGCACTGTTGCGGAGCCAGTGTGCATAGCCAAGACGGCCTGGAAGTGTTCGACAATGTCGGTTCGAAGTGTGCGGATGATACAGAGATCGTCGGCCACCGTACCGAGGTGTGCGAACAATTCGCTAATCATCAGCCCCGATTGCCCGCAGGACCGAAATGCAAACGGCGACGCGAGCAGCGGCGATTTGCTCGTCTCCCGCAGCGAGGGGGCGGTCACCAGCTTGCCTTCATCCTTGCGAAGCTGCGGCTTGTAATCGAAGGTATCGACATGCGAGAAGCCGCCGCTGAGGAACACGAAGATCAAATGTTTCGCGCGGGCAGGGAAGTGGCCCGGCTTCGGCGCGAGCGCTCCACCCTCATGCAGAGCCGCTGCCTGCACCAGTCGAGGATAAAGCCCCAGTCCAGCCAGCCCGGCCGCGGAACAGTTCAGGAAGCGGCGCCGGGCAATACCGTGAGAGAGATCCATCAGCGATTCCTCATCGGATCATTTAATCCACATACACGAATTCGTTGGTGCCCAGTAGCATACGCGCCAGGCTCGTCCACGCTTCCAACTCGCGCGTCTGGAGCGGCACATCGAGTCGGCCCAATTCCTGCTCGTATCGTTCCAAGTAATGCCGTACCGCCTCGATCTCGCTGTCCACAGGCAGCCGGCCCCAGGCCAGTTCATAGCCCTGCCGCACACGCTGTCGCAGTTCCGGCGACCCGCGCAGCAAGCGAGTCGCCAGTGCTTTGGCCTGCTCGGTCACGAAGGGATTGTTCATCAGATACAGAGCTTGCAGCGGCACCGTTGAGCGCGTGCGCGTGTCCGTGGTGACGTTAGTGTCGGGGCCATCGAACAGGGCCAGGAACGGATGCCGCTGGAGCCGCTGTGTCATCAGGTACACGGTTCGGCGCCGACTGGGGTAAACCTGCTTGAACGGAGCGTGTTGCGTCCAGGTCCAGGTGGCCAGCGGCGGAAAGGGGTGCCGGCCGGGCCGGCTCAAATCCAGGGTGCCGCTGACCGCGAGCATCGCATCGCGGATCGCCTCGGCGTCGAGGCGACGTCGGTCGAAACGCCAGTAACTGCTATTGGCCGGATCGCGGGCGCAATTGGCCGAATCCGGCGCACTTGACAGCCGGTAGGTTTGCGAGAGGACGATGAGCCGATGCACCGCCTTGATGGACCAGCCACTCTCGATGAATCGGCTTGCCAGCCAATCAAGCAACTCCGGATGCGAGGGAGGCTGGCCATTCAAGCCGAAGTTGGAGGGTGTCGGTACCAGCCCCTTGCCGAAGTGGTGCTGCCAGATGCGGTTGACCATGACGCGCGCCGTCAGTGGGTTCTCCGGCGCGGTCAGCCAGTGGGCCAACTCCAACCGGCCGCTACTGCCCGGAGGAATCACAAACGGCCGGCTGCCGGTGAGGAACTTCGGGATGCCCCGTTTCACCACTGGGCCAGGTCGCTCGGGATCGCCGGAGCGCTGGAGGGGAACATCGGTCGGCTTGCCGTCCGAGACCGCGTAGGCACCGGGCAGATCCGCCGGCAGGTTGGTGCGCTCCAGGGCGAACAGCTCGCTTCGCAACGGCGCGAGCTTCGCTTGCCGGGGATCTTCTTTCTCCACTCGGTCAATTTGGCTCCGCAGATCCGCGAGCTTCTTGCGATGCGCCTCCAGCTTCGGCTGAGCCTGGGCTGGTGGCAGCAGCGGGACGAAGTGATCGCGCGGAAACTTCTTGGACGCGAACTCCTCGGAGCCGGCATAGGGAAACTGCGTGCTGGCGAAGATGCCATAGAGGGCGTAGTAATCCCCCTGCCGGATCGGGTCAAACTTGTGATCGTGGCAGCGAGCGCAGCGCAGCGTCAGGCCGAGGAAAGCCCGGCCGGTCGCATCAATCGTGTCTTCCAGGGTCAGGTGCCATTGCTCGTAAGGAGCCGTCAGGTAACGCCGGGAGAGTGCCAAGTACGTCGTGGCGATGATCCGCTCGGCATACTTATCCGGCGGCCCCTGGCGAGCCAAAAGATCGCCGGCCAGTTGCTCGCGCAGGAACTCATCGTAGGGCTTATCGGCATTGAACGAATCAATCACGTAATTGCGATAGAGTGCTGCTTCGGGGATGGGATAGTCCGCGTTATCTCCCGCGGTATCGGCGTAGCGGACGAGATCCATCCAGTGCCGGCCCCAGCGTTCGCCGTAGCACGGCGAGGCCAAAAGGCGATCCACGACGCGGGCGCACGCGTCAGCGGACGGGTCGGCGAGAAAGGCAGCGATCTCCTTGGGCGTCGGCGGCAATCCGAGCAAGTCGAAGGTCACGCGGCGTAGCCAGGTCCGCCGGTCGGCGGGTTCCACCGGCCGAGCACCGCGTTGACGCTGGCCGGCTGCAATGAAACAATCGAGCGGGCCGCTCGCCCAGCCGCTCGGATCGCGCGGCGGCTGCGGCTTACGCACCGGCAAAAACGCCCAGTGCTTGCCGGCCGCGAAGACATCAACTCCAGGCGCCGCAGCAGGCCAGATTGCTCCCTCTTTCACCCAGCGAACGAAATCGGCGATCGTGCTGTCGGGTAATTTTTGATTGGGCGGCATCTTGATCTGAGCTTGCGCGGTATGCCGTAGAGCCTGAATCAGCAGACTGCGCTCCGGCGCGCCCGGAGTCACCGCCGGGCCACTCTGTCCACCGCGGAGAAGCGCTTGCCGCGTATCAACGCGCAGTCCGCCATTGATCTTGTTGCCACCATGACATTTGAAACAGGTTCCGGCCAAGACCGGCCGGATGCGCGTCTCAAAAAAGGTTTCCGCTTCCGATTGGGCGCGTGCCCTGCTTGCTATCAGCAGTAGGATCAGCAGCGACAGCGAGATTCTGGCCATATTCGATCCTGTTTCTGACCAGGCGTTGGCGAAACCCAAGAGGAAGGATTAGCTGTGCAACGATACAGCCGATAGTAAACTTTTCTTGCTTGTCAGTATACTCTCCCTTTTGAGTGCGTCCACGATCGCTTCGACAGGTGGCTTATCTGCTAGTCGGCAGGCGCAGCAGTCGATAAATGAGGTAGCTCAGCGACGCCGTGAGCACCGGCAGGGCCGCCGGCATCTCACAGGCTCACGAACCCTCTGCGGGCGATGCCGGGATCACGGCGAGGCGGCCTGATTGAAGCGAAGGATGGTGAACGACCAGGGCGGAAAACTGTATTCCACCCGCCCCTCCTTGCACCCGTGCCGCCACGCCCGCGTCCGCGGCACGATGCGCTCGGGCTGCTCGGAAGTGTTTTTCTCCTCCAGCTTGCCGGCCAGCTCGGTGACGCCGGCCGTCGGCGCGGAAGGCACGAAGCCCTCCAGGGTGATGCGCGTGGCCACGGTGCGCCGGTCCAGGTTCACGACCTGGAGTTGCAGCACTTTGCCGTCGTCGCTGCGCTTGGCGGTGACGTCGAGGGCATCGCCGGGGCTTGCCGCCTCGGCCGCGACGCAGCGGGGCAGGTAGTTCCGCGCGACCATCTGCGTCACGTAATACGACGGCTGGCCCCACACGCGGGATGGATTCAGGAAGAGCAGCCCCTGGTCCCAGCCGTTGTCATTCTGGCGATCAGGCTGGAGACAGTTAGCGGCGCAGACGATGGGGACCAGATCGCCGCTGCGTTCCAACTCGTTGATGGCGTGGGCGTGGGCCAGACCGCGGCGGAGCGTGTGGTTGCCGGAATTCTCCTCGAAGACGCACACCTTAAAGTCGGCTCCCGGACAGAGGGTTTTCAGGGCCGACCCCAAGTCGCGCAGACCCAGGATGCCGCCGCCCGGCTCGTCGGGGTTGCGCGGGTCGTTGTTCCACATGTGGACGTCGAACCAGACCGCCCGGCCGCGGGCTTTCGCGAGTTCCAGGATCTTCTTGTGCGCCGCCAGGCTCTTGATGCGCGGAGCGCCGGGGAAGTCGAAGGGATCTTTGATCCGGGCGTTGTAGGCGAAATCGCCGACCACTAGGACGACGCTGGAGTCGCGGGCCCAGATGGCCTCGGCCATCGGTTTGAAGCGCCGCCAGTAATCCTCGTCCACCGCCTCCTCGTTACCCAGTTCCAAGTGCGTCAGGCGATAGGGCTTCGGGTGTCCGTCGGCGGCTCGCTTGCGGCCCCAGGGGGTATCGGCCGGGCCGTTGACGTACTCGATGAAGTCGGCCATGTCTTCGGGCGTCTCGTCCATGTGGAAAGCCGGGATGCCCAATAAGCCGGCCGCCTCGCAGAAGGCGAGGAAATCGACGATGCCCCAGCCGTTGGAGGAGTGGGGATACCACCAGCCGCGGTAAGGCGGCCGGCGGTCGCGCGGGCCGATCATCTTCTTCCAGCGGTACTCCGGGGCGTTGACCATCGAGCCGCCGTAGCGGAGGACGGTCAGCCCAGCCGCCAGCAGTCCCTCCGCCACGTCCTTGCGCACCGGCAGTCCCTTGAAGCGCCCCCAGGCGCCCGGTTGCAGGAAGGCGTGGCCGACCCGCACGGAGCCTGGGGCCTGGAGCTTGAGGGCGAAACGCCCGGCACGATCCGTCGCGCCTGGCGTGAGAGTGAAATCGACGCGCTTCCAGGGCCCGGCCGGCACTGCGAGCCTTGCCTCCGCCAGCACTTTGCCGTCCTGGCCTTCCAGGGCCGCGGCCACGGTGCAGGCCTCGTCGGCCCGCAGCCAGGCGTAACCTTCGTAGGGCTTGCCCTTCACGAAATACATTCCCCAGCGGTTGAGTC
>Ga0335075_10005709_pt1 | contig 19255 bp, 19 predicted proteins | sample Lox_Sample_24_FD_206723 | JGI IMG/M metagenome (GOLD analysis project Ga0335075, IMG submission 206723) | Soil microbial communities from Loxahatchee National Wildlife Refuge, Florida, United States - Lox_Sample_2.4 | ecosystem: Environmental > Terrestrial > Soil > Wetlands | place: USA...
TTATGGAATACCTGCAGAACCACAATACCGACCCCAAGCCCTTCATCTGGACCAAGTCTGCGGGCCAAATCCTCGAAAAGGTCGCCCGTGCGAAACAAGCGTTAGAGTCACAACACTAGATCCTATGCCGCGGCGGCATCGTCCGCTTGAGCGGTCAGGTTTGCGCAGTTTGGGTGCTCAACGCGAGATCGTAGAGGCGCCTAAGCTCGGCATCGTGTCCCCTCACGTGGCCATAGGTATAGGTTTGCTGGTCGTCGTTGCGAGTGACGGGGCCAAATATGGCATGACGATTGGCGATTATCGGCGCGTGCAGCGCTATCATTGTGCCGTAGACTTGTGCATCGAAGGGCGCGAAGCGGAAATCGGCCGAAGCGCGGGCCCGCCGCATCGAAGGTTCCGAAAACGTCCGGTGCGGGGTGAACCCATCGAAGGCAAGAATATCGCCCGGCCAGCGAAAATCACCGGCGCGCGCGGGAATCTGCGTTAGCACGTTAGCGCCTCCCTCGAACTCATGGCGTAGGAGCGGCAGCCGGTTCCGCTGAACGACGAACTCGATGCCCGGAGAGTCCTCGCCGCAGGGCTCCTGGTCCAGCAGGAACCAGCATGTAACGAGCCGCGGGAAGCCAACTGGTGCATGATCCTGGTGCCAGCGTATTTCGCTCTGGCGGTCGCCGGGGAAGACACGTCGGCAGCTCGCGGAGGTGGCGGCCATCGACATGAAGGTGTCTGCCCCAAAAAGCACCGTCAGCATCCCATGTAGCCGGTCCATCGCATGCGCATGTAGCACCAGCTTCGGCGGCTCAGTCTGCTCGATATCGAAAGCGGCTACGCAGTCCGACGCGACCTTATCGTAGAAGCCGGAGGTGCGCAGCTTCGCCGTATAGCCGGCGATCAGATTGTCGTCTCCCGGGGCGGCGCGGAACAGCAGCGCGCCCCATTCCAAGAATCGCCGCGCTACCTCGTTCGGGTCGAACGAGGATAGCGGCACCTCTAGGAACGGTGCCGATGAAAAGGCGGGAATGTCCCCTTGGAATCTAACGCTAGCGTCAGGTTGTGCGCGCATCAGCGCGTTCTCGCCTTGAGCGGCGCCAAGTTGTGCGCGCATCAGCGCGTTCTCGCCTTGAGCGGCGTCAAGTTGTGCCCGTATCAGCGCGTTCTCCCCTTGAGCGGCGTCAAGTTGTGCGCGCATCGATGCGATCTCTTTGTTCGGCAGCATCTTCCGGAGAGCAACTCCGCCGAAAAATTTAGCGACCTGGAGGGGATTTCTAGTTTGACGATAGATCTCTCTGCCCCGGCCACCCACGCCTTGCCGACGCGCGCAACGAGCATGCCTCGCCTCCCTTCGCTCTGCTGGCCGCGAAAACGTTAGCTTGCGCGACCGTTGAGCAACCGCTTTCGGTGCACAATGAACCGCAGCGAACTGCGCTTCGGACTTCACCGCCGAGTGCTCACCTCAACGTAACCGCTTGCTCCGCTTTGGATCCTGCAGCGAGTTCCCAAGGCGCCGCTCTATATCCTCCGCGTAGACCTCCATCTCCGCCGTCATCGCCGACCGAGGGCCGAAGCGCCGTTGTCGCCGCTGAGGGGCGGAGGACCATGGGTTTTCCCATTAGGTATCGCATAACGCGACGCCGTGAGCCGCAAGACAGTGACGCTCCCGGAAGGGCGCGGCAAGCCACGACTGCTGATGAGCAAGCCGCCAACACGAGGCCGGCCCCAACCAAATTGTCTTCATGCCTGACCAATTCCACGTCCTCGACCTCGGCGCTGGTCTATCCTCGGATTGCCAACAGGCCGTGGTGGCCCGGCAGGCGAAGAGCGCTAGGAGCTTCCGTCAATTCAACGATCTCTGAGAAGCCGAGTTCTCGCATCGAAAATTCAAACAGTGACCGCGAGATACGCGTGTCGTCATTGAAGCCATAGGGAAAACGCCAAGGCGCATGCTGCAGCGCTCTGTGTGGAGGCCGGTAGAGGATCGACATCGCATCACCTTCGACCAGCGCACCCCAGAAAAAGATGGCGCGGCGTGCTGCGCGGCCGAGTGCTGCGAGGAAGTCGAGCGGGTTCGGCAAATGACACATGATCGCCGAGGCAACGACCACATCAAACCGACGCCAGGTCGCCAAGCGCCTTCTGACCGGATGATAGGGCGCGTGTATGAATTGTACGTGCGTCCCGGCGATCGCGTTCAAGAATTTGATCGAGCTCCGGTAGCTCTTGTAGAAGTCGCTGCCAACGCATCCCTTCATGCCGCGCATCTCCGCGCGCACGGGGAAATAGCCGTTGTTGCAGCCCACATCGAAGAGACTGCCACCGTGGAACCGGGCGGCGATTTGCTCGATGAAGCCGTCGTAGAGTTTGCGTAACCCCTCGTTCGCCTCTGCGGCTTTGTTCCATGCAGGATCGGCGCGGCGAAACAACAGGGGTGGCTTGACCCGCGGATCGTCTGCGTAGAGCCACGAGTAGGCGACGCCCGTTTGCACGTCGTCGCTGATGATGAACGGCTGATAGTTTAAGACGCTCTCCGCCTTGGCGATCTGCCGCGGCGTCAGTCCGAAACACCTCAAATCCATCTCCAACTCCAGCGCAGCGCGCTCGCCGAACGACTTTCGCAGCCCGCCGGCGATGTCAGCAAAAAGACTACAGGCGTAATTGCCCGTTGTCAGCCACCCGTGATCCAATGCTCGCTGTTAAGGCTACCGCATCGTGGGCAGGGGACCGGCTCAGACACATTGGATGGATGCCCTTTGCGCGAGAAGAAATTTCCGCGCATGGGCAAGGTACCTTACCCATCAATGCCGAAAAGAGTGGATCAGGAGGGGCGCCAACATTAGTGGCGAGCTCAACAAAAGAGCGGCGCGATCAAGCAGGCGCTGCCGAAGGCAACCTATGTGATCATCGACCTACCGGGCACTTGGCTTTTTCCGGCTGCTATCTTGCTAGCCGACAATCTGCAGCGGTTATGGTCGCTAGCGACGAGCCTCGTTTGCCCGGTTCCTTCGTGCTCTGCGCCACAACAGCGCTTGAGCGGACTTTCACTTTCGTTTACCGAGATGGCCGAGGCCGACGTCGAGCGCTATGCCCAGTTCCTAGTGCCTCGTCTTGGCCCCGGCGGCACCCTCTTCGAGAAGAATTATGACAACACGCAGCCCGGCCCTGCATTCTGCGATCCTCGAAAAGCGCTCGCCCGGTACTTCTCAGTACAGCGCCGCGTGCGTGGGGTTTGTCTCAGGGGCGTGCCCCGCCTCTGGTCCTTAATACCTCAGCTGCGGCTTTGCCATGTGCGCAAGAAGGGCAAGCTGCCGGGAACGACGATTCCCTTCACCTACAACCTCGGCGCTGTCATCTTCTCGGCATCAAGGATGCGAGTTCGGTGCGGCCATGGCGAATACCAACCCGCGGCGAGCCTCCGAATCGGCATCCACCTCGTGAGAGAGAGTCGCGTATTGCACCAAGCCCGCCTCTCTCAACATCGCCTTGGCGCGCCCGATCGTTTCCGGCTTGAGGGCGTCGCGCCATTGGCCGATTTGTCCTGATCGGGTGAAGCGTACGCCCGGCGCATGCCGCCAGGCGCGGTCGCCCGCCTGCTTGCGGCGGATCGGATCGGCGGCATGCCCATGGTGCTCGCCATACGCATCCTCCATAGCGCGCACCTTGTTGAAGCTCGTCATCGCCACCGCGCGTTTGAGATGCTCGCTGCCGAACGAGACGCCCAAGGCGCGGAAAGCGACGCCGAAGGCGCGCTGCGCGTCCGCCATTATCGCCTCGTAGTGCAGCAGCGCCTTCGCGCGCACCTTGTTGGCGCGATAGAGACCAATCCAATCCGGCAGCTCACGCAAGACGAAAGGGTCGATATCGATGTCTTCCTCGGGCTCTTCGGGGAAAGCGACCGAGTTGTACCAATGGCCAATGAGGGAATCGAGCGGGTGGCGCGCGATGAACAGCACATCGCCGACCTCGTCCCAGAACGGCTCCCATCGCTGATGCGTCACCAGCAAGAGCGGAAAGCCGGAAAGGTCGAAATTGGCCGGCTCGACGAAGCCCTCCTGCAGTAGGCCGAACGGAAAGGTGTGGTTCGGATCGACGCGATTGAGGCGCGTATAGGTCATCGTCTCCGTCGCGCCGGTCTTGGTCGCCGCGATGAGGTTGTAGTAGACTAGCCGCGTCAGCGTGTTTCCCGACTTCGGATATCCCGTCAGGATGATCGGCCGAGTCGGCATACCGTGCCGGAGGCAATAGAGCTGCATGCGCGCGACGGCCTCGCGGAAGAGCGGCTGCTCGCCGGTCGAACGCCCCAGCATGGGTACGCAGGCATGCAGGTTGCGGATTACCGTGTCTGGTCCCGGCTGGGTCCGGCACAGGCGAAACGCCTCCTTTGTCAAGTAGCGAAGTGCCCTGAGGAACCGAAGCATGTCCCAGAGTCCGAGGCCGGAAAGCGACTCATCCACAGCGAACACCAACCAGCAATAAGAACCTCCCCGCGGCCGCGATGCCGTCCGCTTGTAGCAACCCGTGGTAGGGAGGTTCCGCCGCTGTCATCCCCGCGGCGGGGAAAAGAAATCGCGCATGAGCATTTTGGCGTCTGATGCCGCAGCGCCGCACCTTCGGTCTCGAAGGGGATCACCCGGTGGGCCTTCGCTAACGGCTACAGCGGAACCGCTTAAAGCGGCGTCGCTTCTGTCCTGCCCTTGAGGTGTAGCCTGTCCGGGAATCCGCCGCTCCGAAGGAAAACCCAGGCCGTCGCCTGCCCGGGCACGCCCTGTGGTGCGGAGATCGTTGCAAGCACCATGCCTCCAACGCCAAGAGCCACCCCCAAAGCGAACCAGATAAAACTCCAGCTCGCCGACCCCCTCAGAACTTATACCTCGACCATTACCTCGACCATCATCGCCCGCTTCTTAGAACGATGGGCCTAGGGCCGATTGTGAATGTCATGCTGCACCCGATGCAGCGCAATGCCAGAGCCGGCCGTTTAGGGCTCGCTTGCGGCCAAGTTGGCCGCCAATCGTACCATTTGCCCTGTAGCGATATTTCCAACCTGCCGCGGCGGCGGCACGCTGGCCAATCGCCGTGTCCCTCGCAGGGCGCCGACCGTTGGACCGCTCGCTCCGCGGCCCTCCGGGCGCCGTAGCGCAGGCGGAGAGGGCTGCGTCAATCGCGCATGCCAGCCAAGTCCCGGCTCGAAGCTCGCGTTGCCGCTTTACCTTACTGCTGCGGAGGACTAGGCGTTGGCGTCTGTGGCGATAGCGAACTTCCCTCGATCGGCAGATTGAACATACGCAGGCAGTTCTGGCGCGCCTTCTCGCGCTTGGCGTTCGATTCGGGAGTGTAGTCCGGATAGGCCCGCTGAGCCTGCTGCGCGCACTTATCACGTAGAGACCAGATAGCGCTGTTTGTCTTCCAGTTCTGGTCGGCAACGGCATTACTTGACAGCAAGAGCGGACCAGCGATCAAAATCAGCGCCACGCGGAGATTGCAGCCCATCATTCGCGGCTTCCTCAAATGATGCAGTGAGGCTTGGCGCGATCAAGATAGCTCTCTTTACGACCGGCTGCCCAAAAAAATTTCGGACTATGACATCAGCGCCGCAGCCTTTGCGCTTTCGAATTCATCTTCGTATTCATGCCGGTCACTTTGGCGGGTTTTCTCGTGATTGGGAAGCTTAGTCAAGGCGCCGCCTCCCAGGGTTATATAGCCGACTCCCGCCTCGCAGCCGGGGCTGGTATAGATCGGCCATAAAACGTTGGGACGCTTCGACCGCTAATGATCGCGATGCTTACCGTGTGGGTCGTGCTGGCGGCGGTGACGTTGCCGGTGGGTTTGTTCCTCGTCGCGCTCACCGGAGAAGCGAAGCCGCGGGGGCCGATAGAGCGCGACGTCACCGTCGCTCTCTGGATCGGGCTTTTCGCGCAGTCCGTGCTTCTGCTTCTCTTGGCGGTGGCAGCGCCGCTCTATCCGTGGGGTTGCTTGGCGATGCCGGTAGCCGCGGTCCTCGCCGGCATTGCCCGGCGGCACGATCTCGCCGCGCTGATACGGAAGCTGATAGCCCTGCCGCGCGTCGCGCCGGCGGCGATCATCGCCCTAGCGGCAGCTGTCGCGTTCGTCTCCACGAGTAGGATCAGCAATTACGACTCCGCTCTCTATCACATCCAATTCATGCGCTGGCTTGCGCGCGACGGGCTTGTACCCGGCCTTGGCCTTCTGCACATACGCCTCGGCATCCCCTCCTCCTGGTTTGCCCTTGCCGCGGCGTTCGATGCCGGACCGCTCCAAGGCCGGATGGCCGCGGCGGTCAACGGCTACGCGGTCCTGCTCATCGGGATGCAAACCAGCTTGTGCTTGACGCGCATCCTCATACGAGACGAGCGCGCCGGCGATTGGCTGCTCGCCGTCGGCTGCGGGCTCCTGCTCTTCTACGCGCTTTGGACGGACACCGCCGTCAGCGCATCTCCCGACCTGCCGGTCGCCGCCGCGACCGTGCTGATCGGCTGGGTTATGGCGGCGAACAACGAATCATACGGGCATCAGTCGGCTGCAACTTGCATGCTTCTCGCCGGCTTCGGCGTGGGGTTGAAGCTCAGTGCCGCGCCGCTTCTGGTTGTCGCCGCTCTTTACGGACTTTGGCACCTGCGCGCGTCGCCGCGCCGCCTGGTGATGCCCACGGCCGCGATCGCCGTCATCCTTGGTGTGAGCGCCGCCGCGAGCATCATCCTGAGCGGTTGCCCGGCCTTCCCGGAGACGGTGGCATGCCTAGATGTGCCCTGGACGATTACACCGACGGAAGCGGCGCGTTTTCGAGACGGCATCACCTATTTCGCGCGCTGGTATGCTTCGCCGGTGACTGGCACCGGACCTTGGGACTGGGTACTGCCCTATTTTCTCCACCCGGGCAATCGGCTCAACCCGCCGCTGCTTCTGCTCGCCCTTGCTTCGCTGGGTACGGAGCTGGCGATTCCGTCGCTGCGCCGCAGAGCGCTTCTGGGCGCGGGTGGCTGGATTCTGGCGCTGGGGCTCGCCGACCTCGTCTTCGTCATGATAAACGCGCCAGATACGCGTTTTGCGGTCGGCGCGATTGCGCTCATCTTTGCTCAGGCATGGGCCTCTGGCATCGCAGCCCTGCGCACTCGGACCGCAGCGGCGCCGCTTGTTCCGGGGAGGCGGGATGCGTCGAAAGCGCTGCTCGTCTTCGCGCTGCTGGGCGGTGCCGGCATTGTTGGCTTTCGTGTTCTGGCGGTCGACCGGGTCGTTGCCACCCGTTGGGCGCTGCATCCCTACGCGGCCGTGCTGGCGGTCGATCTGCGCTCACCGATGACCGAGCGCTGGCTGTTCCCGCCCACCCTGCCTGTGCGCTACGGCGTAACGCGCACGCGCGATGGCCATGTCCTTGCGTTGCAGACGGCATCGCGCGGCGATGTGCCTTACGGGAAGCCGCCGCTTGGCGATCAATGCTGGGGCACCGCCGAGCCATGCACGCCCGCGGCGACGGCCGCGTTCCGCCTGCGGCGCCCCAATCTCGGCCTTGCCGGCGGCTTCGTGCGCGCGCCTGGCGCCCCCAAACGCTAACGCGTCCGTCTCGGACAGAGGGAAATCGCGATCATTGCCGCATCGGCGCAAAGCGGAACTTTACCAGGTACCAGAGGGCACGCACGCCGTCCTTCCAGTTGATCTTCTTGCCTTCGGCGTAGCCGCGACCGTAATAAGTGATGCCCACCTCGTAGATCCGCCAGCGCTTCTGCCGTGCGATCAGGGCGCTCATTTCGACCTCAATGCCGAAATCGTCGCTGCGGAGGACGAGGCTGTCGAGCACGGCGCGACTCATCATCTTGTAACCGACTTCAATGTCCTGCAGTAGCTGATTGTAGATGACGTTAAAAAGGAATGAGATCAGGCGATTGCCGAGATAGTGATGAAAATAGAGCGAGCGGTGCGCGGCCCCGGAAAAGCGCGAGCCGAATACTACGTCGGCCACCTTTCGCTCCGCGATGAGCGGGTACATCTTCGCCCATTCCTGCGGATCGTATTCGAGATCGGCATCTTGAATGACGATGACGTCACCCTCCACCGCGGCAAACCCGGTGCGCAACGCCGCACCCTTGCCGCGGTTTTGCGCGTGGTAGAGCGCGCGCACGGTCACGCGCGCGCCTTCGCCGGTCATCCGCACGACGAGGTTGCCTCGCTCGTCGAGCTCGAGCGCAGAACCGAACGCTACATCCTCCGGCAGAGTGGCCTTGAGCCATTCGCGCGTGCCATCGGTCGAGCCGTCGTCCACGACGATGATTTCCTTGTCGACGCCGGGAAGCGCTCGGGCGATGCTCGCCAGCACCGCCGGCAGCGTCCCGCACTCGTTGAAGACGGGCGTAACGACGGACAGCATCGATTCTCCCTGGCGCAGTGCGAGGCACCAGCACCATAATGTTCAAGCTCCGATGGGGGCAAGCGCTGGGCGTGCTACTTTCGTGCGGGCCGTTTACGACCGCAGGGATCTACCGTTTCCATTAATCGACGAACGAGCGGCTGCGTTCCTCGGCGAGACCAAGTAGAGGGCGAGGCCCGGCAAAGTCGACATAACGACGATGCAACGGTAAGCGAGAAAGATCGTGCCATAGGCGTGACCACTGGCCGCCGGCTCGAGCGCGGCGCAAGCCGAGGCAAACGCCCCCTCGCCAACGCCGAGCCCTCCCGGCGAGAACGGCAGGGCGTTGGCGATGGTCGCGTAGACGCCGGCGATGCCGTAATCGAGAGCGCTGAGGCCGCGGGGCTCAATGCCACTTGCGATCGCGCTGATGCAGATTGCGAACAGCAACACGATGGCCATCGAAACGGCGGTCGAGAGCAGTAGACTACCCCACTGCCCCGCGTAACGCCGAAGCGCCGCGCCGGCCTCGTCGATCACGCTCGCGAGACGGCGGGACCGGCGGCCAAAGACGAGATTGACGAGCTGCGCGATGGGGTGACCGAACCTGAACAAGACGATCATCCCAGCGAGAAAAGCGGCGGCCAGCACGAAAGTGGTGTATTCGAGGATGCCGTCATCACGCCACGGCCGCATCAGCGATCCCAGAACGCCGAATGCGATGAAGGCGCCAAGGCCGATGAGCCGATCGATTAGGATCGATAGCAGACCGCCGGTGCGCCGCCCCTCAGACGCCTGATAGACAAAGACGCCGCGCACAACGTCACCGCCGGCCGAACCCGGCAGAAAGTTGTTGAAGAACGCGCCAATTGCCACGATCCGCAGCACCTGCCGGCAGGGCAGGACGAGACCCTGCGACGACAGCAGGATGCGCCAGCGCAAGCCAGCGAGGACGATGATTGTCAGCGAAAGCAGGAAAGCGAAGATCAGAACGCCGGGACGCGTCAGCAGCCTGCCGAGCGCGCCAAGGTCGATGAGATTAAAGTAGAACAGCGCCGCCAGCAGAACGAGGGCGAAAGCGACTCTTGCGATCTTAAGCGCCAAGCGCCGAATCCTTACGTGTCGGAGGGCGCAGGAGTATCACGACCATAGAGCCAGGGCAACAAGCGGACATCGAGCAAAATGGCGCCCACGCCGACAAGCGATGGCGAACCGCTACAGGCGCGCGCTGTGAACCAAAATGCCGATGACGGCAACCGCGCTCCAGAATAGTGCAAGACGCGTCCAGCGGCCGGACGACGTCACGAGACCGGCACGTTCCATGATCTGCTCAGGGACACCGAGGATTAGCCAAATCAACGCCAGCAGCAGCGCAACGGGCACAAGAAAAACGGCGTATGCCACGCTGGAAGTGCGCGCGTTCCTTCGTTTGATGCGCATAAAGTTGTATAGGCTCCCTGGCGGGAGCTGTCCAGATTTTGAGTTCTTACCGTGGTGCACAGCAGTTCCGCCGGTGTAACAGCGTCCGCCCCTATCGTCATGTACGGCGTGCCGCTACCGGTCCGACGCGAGCCGCGCGCCCAGTCTAGGAACTCCGGGAATGAAAACACGTGCTTACCTGATCGCCGCCAACATCTCGCCGGCCGTCGATCCGAGCGTGGCCGTTGACCTTGTCGAGCCGCCGCGTCCAGGCAGTGAAGCCCATCGCTGACACCTGAACGGGGCAACCGGTGCCTTTCCAGTTCCGCTCCCGGTTATCAAAGGGATTTTTGCGACGCTATGTTCGGGAACCAGACGTCCTGTCGACGTGCTCGACTAACTCGTTGATGACAATGCGCCGCGCAACCGCAGTAACGGCCTCAAATTCAGTCCGCTCGTGCGCCAATGCCGCAGCTACCAACTCTCGTGGCAGAAAGCGATCGTATCGCTGGTTCGGCCTTTGGCTGAAGCCCGGTACTACCGGAGCACCACCAGAAGCGAGCAGCTCGAGATACGATCTAACCTGGTCTGCGCGCGCTCGATGCACTGAAATTATAATGTGCTTCAATGAGGCCGGGAGATCTTTAGCCCGAAAAGCGAGCACGAGCAGATTGGCGATGGCAGTGCTCGTCCACGGAAACAAAAGCGTATCGCCAGTTGTATCAATGATCTGCGTTCGGCTCAGTTCCAGCATCTGATAGGTGTCACGGGCTTCTATAAGTAACTTGCGTGCGACTGGATCAATGAACGCTGGCGCGTCGTTGCCCTCATAGACTTCACGCATCCTGGAGACGATCACGCTGTCTAGGCCGGTGCCCTCTCCGCCAAAGTGGGGCGGGACCCCAGCGTTGCTTGGCACAACCATCGCCGTCGCGCGTTCGTGATGAACCTCGACGACGCGCCATCGCCGCCCCGAGAATATGATGCTCATGTCGGGCAAGAGAGGCGTGACGACAGGCAGCGCGCCGAGCTCCTTGCCGTTGTAGACGATACGGAATTGACGAGGCGTCTCGAACACGGAATAGAAGTCGTGGTGTTCGACGAGACGCTCACCAACTTCGCCCAACAGCAATGTGCCATCCTCCATCTGTTCAATGAGCCCGATCTCTGAAGCGCCGATGGCACGCAAGACCTGGCCAAACACGACCGCCCCCACCTCGCCAAAAGGGCCGCCACGGCAGAGAGTTGCGTAGGCTCGGTCCGCCGAGCATCCGCCAAGCTGCGCAATGAGGGCAAGAATCTGATGCACCAGGGTCGAAAGATGAAGGCTAGGGCTGCGCGGCGTCTCGCACCAGCCGTCGATGAGGAGCTGGACCATGGCGATGGCCTGGACCAGCTCGCAACGCAGCATGTCTACCGGATGCATATCGCGCGACCAAGCCCGCTCAGTTACGTAAAGGCGCATGATCGCCGGCTTGCCCGTCCGTCGCCCGGACCGGCCGAGACGCTGGCGCAGCGCCGCAACCGAAGAAGGAGCGCCGATCTGCGCCACGCTTTCAACCTCACCGAGGTCGACGCCGAGCTCCAGCGTTGAGGTACAGATCGCCGCGGTCGGCAGGGTATCATCGCGCAAGCGCCGCTCGAGGAGCTCGCGTTCGGCGCGCGAAAGATTGGCATGGTGGGGGTAGAATTCGTTAGGTACTCCCGCCTTTTCGGAGATGCGTCTCAGTAAATCGGCATAGAGCTCGACATCGCTGCGCGATCGCGTGAAGATTAGGTTGTGGTGCCCACGGAGATGTTGGAAGAGATGCCTGGCAATGGCGATCGATAAGGGCCTGCTTCCGGCACTCTCGGCGCTGTCAGCCGCTTCGCCTTGCTGCAGTTCTGTGCTCTCGTAAGCGCGGAGCTGGAGAAGTACCGTCTGCCGATCCGAATGGCTCTGAAGGATGACTGCCCCGTCGCCCCCTCCGGGACGCAGGAAGCTAGCGGCGCCCGTGGGTTCGGCCAAAGTTGCGGAAAGCCCGATGCGGACGACTCGACTACCGACGGCCAGCTCGAGCCGATGCATGAGGGATTGGAGCTGGATCCCGCGCGCGTTGCCGATGAATGCATGCAGCTCATCGACAACGATCGCCTGGAGATTCGCGAAGAGACCAGGGACCTCGATGCCTCGCCGAACCAGGAGAGCTTCGAGCGATTCTGGCGTCATCAGGACGATTCCATCCGGGTTCTGGCGGGCATGTGTCTTGGCGGCCGCCGGCACATCGCCATGCCAGCGGTGAACCGGGAGTTCGACCGCTTCGCAGAGGCTGTCGAGGCGGCGGAATTGATCGTTGATGAGCGCCTTAAGCGGACTGAGATAGAGCAGCTTGAAGCCTGCTCCGCCGGTGCGGGCTATGCGGGAGATGAGGGGCAAGAATGCTGCCTCGGTTTTGCCACCCGCCGTGGGCGCAACGATGATGACATCGGCGGCACCTTCCAACAGCACAGGAATAGCCCGCTCTTGTATGTCGTGGAGCTCTTGCCATCCCTGCCGCCAGATCCACTGGCGAACCGCCGGGCTCAGCAGATCGAAACTGGCAGAGCGTCGGTCAGAGGCGGAAGCTGACGAGGTCGTCATCTTGGCCCGTAGTTCCCACCTCAACCTCTTTGAGATCGCTCGCCGTTGAGGCGAGTATGGTCTCGGGAGCGACATCAATCTCGCCGAGGAGGTCTCGCCAGTGCGTCTGCGGATTCTGTTCGATGACACTGAGGAAGTTGACAAAGGCGGTCACCGTCTGCCGCGGCGTCCGAAAATACGCCTCCCCTAGCTTGGTCGAGCAGTGCTCCATGAAGCGGACCAAGGCTTCGTCAGGCACGCTGGCTCCGCCGCTCTTCCCTGCCGCGAAGACGCGGCAAATCTTGGTGAGGAGGACAAAGAGATGCTCGGGCGTCAGGTTCTCGAGGGGGATAACGAGGCTCGATCCGTCGAAGCGGCCGTCACGAATGAAGCGGTTCTGCGCGAGCCGGGACTCCAAGGCCGGATCGCTGTAAAGCCCGCGTCGTGCATCCATGAGGAACTCGGGCGTACCACCCATGAGAAAACCGATATGAGCTGCGCGTCCCTCGAGCACGTCGTTGAGCACATAAAGAAGCTGCTCGTAATTCGCAGCGCGTGCATGGCTGCCGAGCTTGTAGAGGTTCACCATCTCGTCGAGCGCGACGAGTAGGCCGCCATACCCGCATAAAGCGGCAAAGCGTGCGAGTAGCTTGAGGCAATCGTAGAGGTGGGTATCGTGAATAAACTCTCGCACGCCCAATGCCGCGCGCGCTTCGGCGCGCGTGCTAAATTCCCCCCGCAGCCATCGCATGGCGGCTGTCTTGGCGGATCGATCGCCGCGCTCGAACGCCAGCGCATAGCGAGTCAGGACATCGGCAAAGGCGTAGCCGAAGGGGAGCTCGCGGAGAGAGCCCAGCCGCCCGTCCACCACCTCACCCAACGACAGCTTCTCCCGCTGCGCTTCAACTATGCTCTCCGAGACAAAATGCTCGATGACAGCACTGAGCGCCCCGCCTTCGGGCATCGCCCGTGTCGCCATGCTGGCGACCAAGTCACCGTAGAGCAGTCGCGCTTCGCCGTCCCTCGCGTGAAACCGTCGCGACGGGCCGAGATCGGCGCACACTACAACCAAATTCCGCTCCAAGGCTACGAGGCGGAGCAGGTTGAGCAGCAGGGTCTTTCCGGCCCCGTATTGGCCGATGACAAACCGCAGAGCGGCACCCCCGCGCCCCACGCGATCGAGATCTCCGACTAGGGCTTCCAACTCGCGCGCTCGCCCCACCTGAATGTGGTGGAGCCCCAGTCTCGGCACGACTCCCGCCTGGAGCGCCTGCACGATAGCATCGCGCTCCTGCGGGGTGGCCTCGGACGCATCAGACATTCGGCTGTTCCTTCGACCGATTGAAGATCGTGGCGAGCAGAAATGCAGCCTGATCGGTGCTATCGCTCAAATGGCGAACACGGAGCTGGTCGAGGCAAAAGTCATTTGGGGCAGGCGGTCGGCAGGGGATGAGGTATCCCGGCGTGGCGCGCGCCTCAAGTATGGGGACCAGCTCGTCCTGATCTCGGGATCCAATTTTCGACACGGCTGGCCTCACTCTGCCGCGCTGTCGACAGCGGGGGCGTCAGGGCTCTTGCGCTCCTGCCAGAGCCGCAGGGCTTCCGCCTTGGCGTCGATGCCGTGCTCGATCCACCACCTTTCCTCCGAGCCGACATCGTGCAGCGCACGATGGTGCAGGACGCAAAGTGGCACGCTCCATTCGTCGCTGACCTTGCTACCGAATGAGCGCGACTGGGCAAACCGGAGGTGGTGGGCATGGCTCGGGGTACGTCCGCACACGAGGCAGGGCAGCGATGCAACGAATCGCAGATGTTCTGTGTCACGCACGCGCTTTGGCTCACCTATCGCCAACCCAGACTTTTCGACGATGGCGGTAGACTCGCCTGCCCCGCTTGGCGGCACCCCACTTCGGAACTGCGCCAGGCGATACTCATAGAGCCGCTGGAGCACGTCGGAGTAATGGGTGCAATTAACGGTCTTGAGCTCGGGCCAGCCCGCCCTGAGACGATCGATCGTCGCCGCATTCCGCGCCCACAGCCTCTCAATCTCCTCGGGCGTCGCTGCGGCTAGCGCTTCCCGCATCCCGGCGCAGAAGCTCTCCGGCATCTTGTACCGGCATTCTTCTTCGCCCTCCGCCGTGAACAGGGATAAGGTAATTGCCGAAGGTTTGACCCCGCTCCGCTTGACCCGCCGCCGTACTCCGGCCTGCTCCTTGTCATAAAGTGCTAATCCGAAGAGATTGCCGAAGGTTGCGAGTGCCCGCTTGGTGGCGTCCGTCTCGGCTTCCTTAAGCGCGCTCTCATGCGCCTCGCCCAGGGTAGAGCCGGTCCCGTGCCCCGCTCCGCTTCCCTCGCGGATCACGAGGCCATCGCCGGCCCGGACCCGGATGCGTACGCGCGCGGCGTAGGCGCAGGCCTTGGGCTCGCGCCTCACATCCTGCCAGACGCACTCCGCCGATACCGTCTCGCGATCCCAGCCATCGAAGCCGAAGATACGGTTGGCCTCGGCGATGACATACCAGCCCTCGATATAAGAGAGCGACTTGCCAGCCTGCTGACGGGTCTTCACGAACTTCTCGTCAAGTCTTCCCGACAGCAGTTTCATCTGTTCGTCTCTAAACGGCATCAGCGGATCCTCACCGCTATGGTGACGCCGCCATTGCCGAGGCTCGCGCCGGGGACTTGCTCGCCCGCCTTGAGCGCCGCGATCAGCGCGCTGCGATCAAGCTTCGGCGGCTGTGGCTTCCAGAAAGGCTCTGGGATGGCGCGCTCGTCGAGCACGACCAATCCTGGCGCGACCTGGCGCAATGAGGCAGTGAAGTCGGGCTCGGCGAGTCTTCGAATCTCGGCCCGCTCCATCGCTGAGGCTACAAGCGCCCGCTTCTTTTCGGCGCGGGTTTCGAGGCGCGCGGAGCGCGCTTGCATGTCCAAAATGCGAGCTCTCAATGCCGCAAGAACAGCGAGATCATCGAGGTGAGACCGTAGGATTGAACCGAGGACCTCTGATAGATTGGTCATACCTTCGACCGTGTCCCGCAACGCGTCTTCATCCGCATCCGGAAACTCGGCTCGAATCTGTTCGCGGAGGGAGTCGTGCTGACCCATCAAAAGAGACAACGAGATATCCATGGCCTGCCCCGTAGCTCGGAAAAGTTTTTGCCTGTGACGATTTGGTGCCACATGTGGATGGTTTCATCTCAAATCTAGCTACGGATGCCGGCCGCGTCAAGATGTTTCATGCCATAAGTGGAAGCAAAATGCTCACTTCGGACCAAATCAGGGCTGCAAGGGCGCTAGTTCGTTGGTCCGCGGAGGATTTGGCCAAGGAAAGCGGAGTCGGGCTGTCGACGATTCGCCGCATCGAGGGTGCCGAGGGCGTCCCCTCCGCGTCAGCCAGAAATTTAGCCTTGATCCAGGACGCCCTTGAACGCGCGGGTGTGCAGTTTATCGACCGTAATGGCGGAGGGCCCGGCGTTCGCTTGCGCACTGGGTAACCTGTGTGGTCGGCACGCCTGATAGCGATCGGAACTTCGTCAACTCAATGAGCCATCTGCTTCAGGCCCCGGCCCCCTCCCCTTCACAAGCGCGTTCCTGCCACCATGGCGGAGTGCGAGCGTCGCGCGTTCCAGATCCTGACTTAGCGCAGGGATCATCTGCTCGCGCCGCAGCTCCCTTCGTGGCCGCGGAATGTCTGGACGGGCGTTCAGCGTCGAAAATGCCAAGGCGCTGGCCGGATCGCTTATGTCACAGCCGTGCCTGCGGCTGCGCGCTTCTTTTCCTGCGAGCCGCTACTCGGCCCTCTCAACGACTTACCGCTCGACGGCATCCATTGGGTGATCGTCGGAGGGGAACCCGGGCCGCACGCGAGATCCAAGCATGCGGATTGGGTCGAGTCGATCCTTCAGCAGTGTCGCGACGCGGGCTGGCGTTCTTTTTCAAGCAGTGGGCGGCACAAGAAAACGCCTGAGCGGCCGGCTGCTGCATGGACGCACCTATGATGAGATGCCACGTGCCGTCGCGTAAGCTGTCCCCGTGATCCATCTCGTCGGGACAGGGCGCTCGACGGCATCGGCCATCTCCAATGGGAAACCCTTGCAATCCGCGCCGGCCATGGTCACGTCATCGCTTGGAGGTCTTCTCCTCCACGCTCCCCAAAGCTCCGAACGCGCATCGTCCATCGGACGGTGCGTCGAGCTCGCGCGGCCGGCTCACCAAGGGTCAAGGGTGACACGATGCTGCTGACTGCCCGCTTCGACGACGCGCTCGCCTATGCCGGCGCGCTCCACCGCCACCAGCTCCGCAAGGGCACGGCGCCTACCTGTCCCACCTGATGACTGTCTCGGCGCTGGTGCTGGAACACGGCGGCGACGAGGACCAGGCGATCGCTGGGCTCCTCCATGATGCCGCGGAGGACCAGGGCGGGGACCCTCGCCGACCTCGTCGAGCGGGCCCGCACGAAGACCTTCCGGTATCTCTACGACTTCGGCGATGGTTGGGAGCACACGATCAGGATCGAAGCTCTCACCCAGGCAGAGCCGGCGCTCATCTATCCCCGTCTCCTTGCTGCGCCGGCGGCCCCTGGGGCTACGTCGACTATCTCGAGGCCATTGCCGATCCCGACCATGAGCGCCATGCCGAGTTGCTCGATTGGCGCGGCCCTGGCTTCGACCCGAACTTCGTCGACGCGAATGCCATCCAGATCGAGCTCGATCGCCTTGGCAAGCGCCTCGCACGCCGCAAGGCCAAGCCTCAGCGAAAAGCGTGTCGCTGATTACCGACGCAGCCGCCACAAGACGCTTACTCGACCTCGGCGGGCGTGATCGAATGAGCGAGCTCGAGCGCGTGGGCGATGTCGCCCAGGCCCACGCGCAAGTTCTTCCGCGGCCTCTCCGAACACGACCTCGATTATCTTTGCGTCATCGCGGATCAGCTGTGGCTGTCACGCTGACGCCAACTGCCTCCGGAGCCGATCGGGCCGAGCACCTCAGGCGCAGGGCAGCCCAAGGACTGATCCGGTGCCCACGACTATGATCACCCGCCGATCGTCCACGCGCTCTTTGCCGCGCACATCCGTCGGCAAAAGCGGCTCGATCTTTCCCCACTGCTCGTCGCTGAGCCAAAACAAATTGCTTCTCATGGCGCCCACCCCCTCGAGCAGGACACCAGAGAATCACTATCCGATTCACGCCTCAAGGAATTTTATGGGTTTAGACCCTAGTGCGCTGCCCCGCCTACTGAAGGGGATCGGACATCGACCAGACACGCGGAACGCCTCTCAGATAGAGCCCGGGCACACGCCGCTGCATTGCGAAGTGCCGCGCGAGAGCTCTTCCGGGATCGCAAAATGCAGGGCCGAGCTGCGAGTTATCGTAATTCTGCTCAAACAAGACGCCTCCGGGGGAAAGACGCGGTGCGAGGAAGCGGGCATAGCGTTCGACTTCCACCTCGGCCATTTCGGCAAAGGACAGCGTGTTGATGGCCAGATCAATCGAAAGTGAGGGGAGTCGATCAAGAGCTGTCGCCGGGCAAAGCGCAATGGAGCCGGGCAAAAGTGGTTCGCCCGCCGCGACAATCACCGGAGCAGACTGGCGGGTTGTCAAATAACAGCCGGAGAGAGCCAACGAGTCCGGCAGATCAATGATGACATAGGTTGCCATTGGTAGAGCGTACTTGAGCGCGAGCGCCAATGCACCATAGCCGGCACCGATCTCTAGGATGATTGGCGTTGGGTTTCCGAAAAGGTGACGCAGCACCCGCGCTCGATGGAGAGCCCGCAAACGTTCCAATGCCGCGGCGCGATCGAGCACGGTCCCGTCAAAGGTCGCCGGTCCGCGCAACGCTGGGGGCAGACGCCTTGCATGGTGCTCGGCAATCGCCTCGGCAACTGAGAGCGTGGGGCCCCCATAGGACTCCGCGTGGCTTAACCTATGCCACCATCGCTCGTGGATCTTGGCACCGAGCACGGGCGACAGTCGGCCCACCGTGCCCCAGAGGGCTCGGCCAGCGAAGGTAAGCTGGCCCTCTTGCGCAGGCCAACCTGTGAAGAAGCTCGAGAGTGAGGGAATACCCTTCAGAAACTCGGCCGAGGGTCTCTCTGTCGCCCAGGAACGCGAGCCGTGAACGGCCAACCCGTGCGGCCCGACCCAGCGTCGTTGTGCGTCGTAACCGCCTGTCTCATGCGCCACCTGATCGATCTCAGCGACGAGCGCGCTGCACGTTTCAATATCTTCGGGGAGGATCATTGCGCAAACATACTGCTTGACGCCATCACTGCCAAATTGCCTCGGCTCCCCGGAAGGGAGAAAGTTCGATAACAGACGCTGAGGTAGTTCGAAACGATTACGTCGCATTGTAGTCCGACGGCCTCTTGCGCACGCTAATGTTTTATGACTCTCGTGTGCGTGTAGTAGGTGCCATTCTGATCCATCAGCCAGTAGATAGCGGAGATAGCGACCAGTATCTTCGCTTATTGCCGTCGGAGGAGGCATAAGAGACCGGAGAAGTTGAGACGATGGATTGGTGACGCCATTCCGTCCGTCGAAACCAGATCGATGCCAGCGCATTTTAGGAGCAGAATAGTGTGATGCACGAATGTAGGAATGTCGGTGGCCGCACCGGCCTCGGGAAAGCGGCAGAGATCTTGAGTGCCAGGAAAGGGCACCGTGCGCTCGTCGCAGCACAGAAGCTGATCGAGAACGCCGCCCGCCTGAACGTTGTCAGCATTGTCGGTGACCAAGAGTATGGAGGAATTCGGCAGTCAGAGTTCATCACTGCTCAGGACCTCCTAGATATGACCTTCGCCTGGCCCCTTGACGGAGGAAGCGTCACTGCTGAGCCGGATGCCCCCAGTCTTGGGCTGTCGCGTTATCACGATTTGACAATGG
>Ga0335075_10005710_pt1 | contig 19254 bp, 18 predicted proteins | sample Lox_Sample_24_FD_206723 | JGI IMG/M metagenome (GOLD analysis project Ga0335075, IMG submission 206723) | Soil microbial communities from Loxahatchee National Wildlife Refuge, Florida, United States - Lox_Sample_2.4 | ecosystem: Environmental > Terrestrial > Soil > Wetlands | place: USA...
TGAGCAACTACCTGTCGGCATCGTCCAGCGACCTGGAAGCCGACCTCACGGCCGGTGCGCGCGTGTCGCTCCCTGTGGGCTTGTCGCTGAGCCTCGTGTCCGTGCAGCGCCTCGACTGGGCTCTGGGGGGCGACGCGGTGGTGGCGACGGTGCAGGCTCGCGACGCTCGCGGCGTCCGCTACACGCTCGCCTACGAACTGAACGTGACCCGTCAGCAGGGCCGCTGGGAGGTCTCGGCGGTCCAGATGGATCCCGATGCGTAGACCCCCACGAGAGGAGAAGCGGATGCAAGGGCTCAGGAGTCAAGGGCTCAGGAGTCGTTGCGCGCTCGTCATGCTGCTCGCGGGCGTGTCCATCGCCGCGGCCCCCGCCGCTGCACGCGCGCAGGTGACGGGCACCAAGTCCACGTCCCAAGCTGGCGCTGCAACCCCCGAACGCGGTGGCAGCTCGCTGGAATCGGCGGCGGCCAAGGCCGGCGAGACCGGGCGCGCGGTGGCGATGAGCTTGATCGGCCTCGCGTTCGCGGTGGCAGCGACGGTGCTCGCCTTTCGCCGCGACTTCAAGGAGGCGGCGGGAGTGTTCGCCGTCGGGATCGTTTCGGTGCTGCTGGCCACGCCCGCGGGCGTGAGCCTGCTGCGCGACACCGTCACGTCGCTGTTCGGCGCACCGTGATCGAGATCCGCTCCTATCGCCGGGTGTTCGACCTGGAGCGCCGCCTCTACAGCGTGGATCGCGTGCGGCTGAACCCCGGCGGCGTCCCCGTGCGCGGCGTCGTGTACTTCCTCGCGCTCGCGTTCGCGAGCTTGGCGATCGCCGGCTCGCCGGCCGTCGGGACGCTCGTCAAAGAGGTGCCCTGGTACGTGCGCGACCTCGCGTTCCCGGGGGCGGCCGCGACGGTGCTGAGCGTCGTCCGCATCGAGGGCCGCGTGTTTCACCTGGCCGCTTTCGCGCTGCTGCGCTACCGCGTCGGACCGCGACGCCTCGCGGGCTGTCGGCGGTGCGTCGCTCCCGGAAGCCGGTGGCATCCGCCCGAGGTCGTTCTGATTCCCGACGGGTCCGATGCGCGAATGCGCCGCATGCGCTACACCGGACCGGGCGCGGTGCTGGTTTGTGTCGAGCACGAGCGCCGCGGGCGCGCGAGTGAGCTGGGCGCGAGCGCCACGGCGCGATCGCGCAGGACGGCTGTGCTCAGCCTGCGCCAGTCGCCCGCCGCGCGCCCGCTCGAGCGCGGGTTGGTGATTGCGCTCGCCGCCGGCGCGCGCCTGCTCGTGAGCTGCGGCGGAGACCTGGGGTGATCGACAGGTGCAGCCTCCGATCACCTTCGTGTACGGCAACTGCGTGTTCGCACGAGGGCTCGACGACGGTTGGGCGGCGTTCGCGGTCCGGTCGTCCTCGTACGCGTGGCTCAGCGAGGACGACAAGCGCGCTCGCTTCCTCGCGCTGATCGGTGCGCTCGAGGCGATCGAGGCCGACGTGCAGATCCTGCGTGTTCACCGGCATTGGGAGGTCGCACGCTACGTCGCCGCGTTGCGCGAGGACAGCGCCGCACGCAGGCACGCATCGGCGCACGCGCGCGCACACGAACGCTACGTGCGGGAGCACGCCAGACATCTCAGCGAGCTGGGCACGGCGCAGGCCGTGGTGTTCGTGCTGGTGAGCATGCGCGAGCCAGAGCGCGACATCGCCTCGTACGTGTCCCGCGCGGCCGAGCGACACCCGCGCGAGTGGTGGCGGGCGATCACGCAGGCGCTCGCCGCGCGCGAGCGCCGCGTCATGACCGCGGCACAGCTGGAGCGGGCGCGCGTGCGCGCCGATCAGGTCCATGCGCGGCTCGCGGACTTCCTGCCCGTGCGCCAGGCGCGCGGCGTCGAGCTGCAGTGGCTCGTGCGCAGGGCGTTCTGTCGGGGGCTGGGGGAGCCGCCGGTGGAGGGCCTGCACGAACCGCGCGCGCTCGCATTCGAGCGCAACGGGCAAGCGGTTCTGGCTCCGCTCGAGGCGGACGTGATGCGCTGGGCGGAGAGCTATGTCGAGCAGTGGGGCAGGACGCTCAAGGTCGCCTCCGAGCTGGGCACGAGCTGGCAGGCGCACCTCGTGATGGGGGCGCTGCCGGAGCGAACGCGCTTCCCGGGCGCGCGCGCCGAGCTGATGTTCGCGCCGGTGGAAAGCCTGCCCTTCGGCATAGACCTGTCGCTGAACGCGCGCTTCCTGCCAAACGATCTCGCGCTCCGGATCGCGCGCAGGCGCATCCAGGACGCCGACCAGATCGTCAGGGCGGAGTCCAGCGGCGAGCAAGGCGTCTCCGACCTGGGCTACGAGCGCACACAACAGGCGCGCGACCTGCTCGCCCACCTGCAGGCGTCGAGCAAGCCGCCGCTGCTGCGCTGCACGCTCGCGATCGCGGTCGCCGCCGACGGCGAGGACGATCTCGAGGAGCGCGTCGAGCTGTGCAGGCGGGCGTACGGCGACATCCGCCTGCACAGGCCGCTGGGCGATCAGCTGCAGCTGTTTCTCCAGCACCTGCCGGGCCAACGCACGCGGCTCGCCGGCTACGACGACACGTTGACGGCGGAGCAGGTCGCGGCGATGATGCCGACGGCGACACACGCGGCCGGGTCCAGGCGCGGCTTCTATCTCGGGCACACGCTCTCGGGGTCCAGGCAGCCGGTCACGTTCAACCTGCGAGAGGGGTCCGACCGCGACCGCAACGCCACCATCCTCAGCGTCGGGGCGCTGGGGTCCGGCAAGACCACGCTCGCCCAGAAGCTCCAGTACGAGGGTTTCCTCCAGGGGGCGCGCGTGATCGACTGCGACCCCAAGGGCGATCACCGCTTCCACCTGCTGGAGGACGTGGCGCCGCACGTCGAGTGCGTGACGCTGCGGCCGGACCCCGCGCTGCGCGGGATGCTCGATCCCCTACGGGTCGCCCCCACGCACCTGCGCCAGGACGCGGCCGTCTCGTTCCTGCGCGACCTGCTGCCTGCGAGGGCGGAGCCGGCGTGGGAGACGGCGGTGGTCGGCGCGGTCGATCGCGTGCTCACGCGCTGCGCCGATCCGACCTGCCGCGAGGTCGTCCGCGCGCTCGAGCAGGGCGAGGGCGTGGAGGTCCAGGTGGGGCGGGCGCTCGACGTGTACGCGCGCTCCGGGCTCACACAGCTGGGGTTCGCCGATCCCGCCGTGAAGCTGCCGCCGGTCGGCCAGCGCCAAGTCACCTACCTGCCGATCCGCGACCTGCCGGCTCCGCCGCCGGGCACCCCGCGCTCGGAGTACTCGCAGGCGGAGCGTGTGGGCGAGCAGGTCGTGCGCCTGATCGCCATGTTCTCGATGCACCTGATGAGCAGCGAGCGCGAGCGGCTGAAGCTGTTCTCCTTCGACGAGGGCTGGCGGCTGCTCGGGGACCCCACCGGCCGTGCGCTGCTGTCCGCGCTTCAGCGCATGGGGCGCTCCGAGCTGGCGGTGCCGATCATCAGCACCCAGCTGGTCACCGACGCGCTGGTCGGTGAGCGAGAGTCGCTGGAGAACCTGATCGGTGCGACGTTCGTCTTTGGCATGCGCTCGCAGACGGAGGCCGAGCGCGCGCTGACGCTGCTCGGGCTGGACCCGCAGGACAGACGCATGAGCCAGAGCCTGCTGGAACTCGACGCCGGCCGGTGCCTGTTCCGCGATCACAGCGGCCGGGTGGAGGCGATCCAGGTGGACGTGGTGGCGCCGTCGCTGCTGCGTGCGCTGTCGACCACGCCTGCGAGCTGAGTGAAGGCGCGCCGGCTCGCGGTGGCGGCGCTCGTCGCGTTCGGGGGAAGCGCAGCTGTCGCCCAAGCCGCGCGCCCAGCCGCCGCCGCTGCGCGCCCCGCTGTGTCCGGCGCGCAGCCCGCGTCCGGCGCTCGCGCGCCCGTCAGCCCTCCGCTGAGCGCCGGGGACGGCGGCGGCGTGGACGCGCGCGCAGAAGAAGGCGCGTCGGGCGCTGCGCAGGCAGAAGCCGATCCGCTGGTCAGCAACGGCCTGGGGAGCCCGAGCTGCACGAGCGGGCTGTCTCGCGAACTCTCAGCCGCCGCGCGGCGCGACTGCAAGACCGCGGGCTTCGTGGCCGCCCCCGCTCCCACGGGCGACTACGGCATCGACGTGCACATCAACACCGGCGTGCTCGGGCTCGGCGCCGGCGGGGGCCTGAGCCTGGTGCAGGACCTCGTCATCACGCCGCTGTGGATGGCGCTCGTGTGGGCGGTGCACGCAGTGGTGGTGATGCTCGAATGGTGCTTCACGATCGACCTGCTCGACAGCTCGGCCGCCGCTGGGCTCGGCGGCGGCCTGCGCCAGATGCAGGCGACGATCACCGAACCGTGGCTGCCGATCGCGCTGGCGGTCGCGTCGGTGCTGGCGGCCTACCACGGGCTCGTGCGGCGGCGGGTGGCGCAGACGGTCGGAGAGGCGTTGCTGATGGGCGCGATGATGGCTGCGGGCATCTGGATGATCGCCAACCCCGCAGGCACCGTGGGCGCCCTCGGCGCGTGGGCGAACAGCGCCAGCCTGGGCACGCTCGCGGCGGCAGCCAGCGGCACGCCGTCGAGCCCCGGACGCACGCTCGCGACCGGCCTCGGCGCGTTGTTCGCCACGGCCGTCGAAATGCCGTGGTGCTACCTCGAGTTCGGGAACGTCAGCTGGTGTCGCGAACCGTCGCGCCTGGACCCGAGCCTGCACAAGGCTGCCGCGGCGATCGCGGCAAAGGAGCTTCGCCAGGCAGGCTGCAAGCCGGACTCCGCCGCGCTGGCCGACTGCACGCCCGTCGACCGCGCGCAGGCGCAGGCGCTGGAACGCAGCGCCGAGCTGCTGCGCGACGCGCGCAGCAACGGCGCGATCTTCCTCGCGCTGCCCGCGAACGGGCCCGCCCGCAACTCGATCAACGAAGAAGGCTCGCTGCTGCGAACCCTGTGCCAGACCAGCGAAGCGACCGACTGCCGTGGCCCCACCGCAGCGCAGGCCGAGTTCCGCACCAACGGCGGCACCTGGCCGCGGTTCGGGGGCCTGCTGCTGATAGGGGGCGGGCTGCTCGGCATGCTGGCGCTGCTCGGGTTCGTCGTCATGCGCCTGCTGGCGGCTGCGATCTTCAGCCTGCTGTATTTGCTCGTAACCCCGGCGATGGTGCTCGCGCCCGCCTTCGGAGCGTCTGGACGCGCGCTGTTTCGCAGGTGGCTGGCGCGGCTCCTGGGCGCCGTCGTGTCCAAGCTCGTCTTCTCGCTGCTGCTGGGCGTGGTGCTCGCGGTGTTCACGCTGCTGTCGAAGCTGATGGCGCTCGGGTGGTGGACGCAATGGCTGCTGATATCGACGTTCTGGTGGGGCGCCTACCTGCGACGCCACGAGGCGTTGAGCGTGGCAGAGCGCGGGTTCGGCTACGAACACGCCGAGCGTCGTTCGCTCGTGCGACGCGCAAGCGATGCGCTCGAGAGTCGCAAAGGCATGGCCCTCGTGCGGTGGACGCGGTCCAGGCGCTCGACGAGCGCCTCGGCGGCGCCCGAGCGGACGCGCAGGCTGGCCCACGCCGGGCGTGCCCGAGCGACGGCCACGCGCGACGAGCAGGTGGCGCGCACCCTCGATCGCGAGCTGCGCGATGCCCGCGAGCGCGCCGAGGCCGCGCCGGCGCTCCAGCGCGGGCTGGCGGCCAAACGCGCGCGCTTGCAGCGCCTGCAGCGCGAGCGCAGCCGGGCTGTCGCAGCGGGCGACGCCAGGCGCGGCGTGCGCCTGGCGCTTCGGGCCGAGCGCGTGGCGGACGAGGTCGAGCGCGATCGGCACGCGCTCGAGGACGCCCAGCGGACAGCGCGCGACGGGGAGCGCCTGAGGCGGCGGACGGGCGACGCGCACACACCCCAGGCTCGCGAGTCGCGCGAGCGGTTTCTGGACGAGCAGGCCGCGATGCCCGACGCCGCGCGCGCGCAGCGCGGCGGCAAAAGACGCGATTACCCCGCGCTGGCCGCGCTCGCCGGATACGCGCGCGCCGAGTACGAAGGCCTGCACCCCCGCAGCCAGCGCGCGGCGCGCGTGGAGATCGATCGCGAGCTCGCGCTGCGCCGGGAGGTCGGCGAAACCGCGAGATCGCTCGCGACGGGCGGGGACGCGGTCGAACGCGGCGGCCGCGAGCGGCACAAGGCAGAGCGGAGCTTCGACCGCGCCGTGCAGCGACGCATGCAAGAGCGCGGTCACACGATGCCAGCCTCGCGGCGATCGCGCTCTCCCTTCGGGCCATCGCGCGAGGGCCCACGCGATGGGCGCCCGCCGGCAAGGCCCGAGCGCTCGCGATCTGGCGCTGACGCCCCCGAGCGCTCGGACGTGATGCACGACGCCCGCGAGGTCGCCGCGCGACGCAAACGCCAGCTCGGGAAAGATCGGCCGTGACCTCGGCGCTCGTGGACGCGCGGTCGCGCAGCGCCCGTGCGGGGCTGGCCGTGGCCGGCGGCGGCCTGTTGACGGTCGCGCTCGGGCTTGCAGCGGCGATCGCCGCGCTCGGCGGCTCATCGCTCGACGTCGCGGGCACGACCTCTCCGGGTCTCGCCGGCCCCGGCGTGTCGGCGTACGCCGAGAGCGAAATACCGCCCGCCTACCTGCGCCTCTACCGGCAGGCGGCGCAGCGGTACGGCGTCGATTGGGCAATCCTCGCGGGCATCGGCAAGGTCGAGTGCGACCACGGGCGCGATCCCGCGCCCTCGTGCACGCAGGAGGGCGCCGTCAACTCCGCCGGTGCAGGCGGCCCGATGCAGTTCATCGCCTCGACATGGGCGATGTACGGGGTCGACGCGGAAGGCGACGGGACGCCCGATCGGTGGGATCCCGCCGATGCGATCTACTCGGCAGCCAGGTTTCTGCGGGCGTCAGGCGCTCCGGGGGACTACAGGCGGGCGATCTTTGCCTACAACCACGCCGAATGGTACGTCGATGAGGTCGAGAAATGGGCGCACAGGTACAGCGCCGATGGCGGCGCGGGCTCCACCACGGCTGCGCTCGCACCCGAAGAAGCGTCGGAAGGCAGCGAAGGCGTCGAAGGGCCGGACCTCGAGCTCGCGCACGAGACCTCCACGCCGGTGCGCTTCGTTCCCGGCGAACAGGCGCAGCTTGCTCCCGGCGACGGCCATCTCGCGCTTGTGCCGGCCGGGGTGCCCGCGACCGTGCAGGCGATGGTCGTTGCGGGCAACGAGCTGCAAGACCTCCCCTACGGCCCGGGCGGCCATCCGGACCCGCTCGGCGCGTACGAAGAGGACTGTTCGAGCACCGTCAACTACGTGCTCTACCGAGCGGGCGTCAGACCGCTGTCGGAAATCGTGAGGGACAACCCGCTGGCCCAGGACTACGTCGGCTGGGGCGCGCCCGGCCCCGGCAGGTGGGTGACGCTCTACGCGACGGACGCTCCCACGCCGCACGTCTTCATGACGATCGCAGGCCTCAGGCTGGACACCTCCCACGACGGCACCGACGTAGGCCCCAACCGCTACCAAGACGGCCCGCGCTGGCGGATCCTCGACCACATCCCCACGTGGGCGCACTGGTCGGTGCGCCATCCGCCGGGGCTGTAAGGTGCCTGCCATGGCGGTGCGCGAGGTCGACTACCTGCTGATCGGCGGTGGCCTGGCGAGCGCCAACTGCGCGCGCTGGCTGCGCCAGGAAGGGGCCGACGGGGACGTGGTGCTCGTGGGACGCGAGCCCGACCCCCCGTACAACCGCCCGGAGTGCTCCAAGGGCTACCTGCGCGGCGAGGAGACGCGCGAGGAGCCGCTGTTTCGCCCGGAGGAGTGGTGGTCCGAGCAGAACGTCGAGCTGCTGACGCGCACGAGCGTCACCGGCCTGGACCTGGACACGCGCACGGCGACGCTGTCGAGCAAGGAGGAATTGAGCTTCGGCAGGGCGCTGATCGCCACCGGCGCGAACGTGCGCCGCCTGAACGTCGGTGGCTGCCAGCTCGAGCAGATCCACTACCTGCGTACGCTCGCCAACGCCGACGCGATCCGCGCGGGCGTCGCCGACGCCGAGCAGGTCGTGCTGATCGGCGGCTCCTACATCGGCTGCGAGGTCGCAGCGTCGCTGACGATGCTCGGCAAGCGCTGCACGATCGTGATGCAGGAGCGGGCGACGCTCGAACGTGGCTTCGGCGGGCGCGTCGGGCGTTTCATCCAGGAGCTGCTGGAATCGCATGGCATCACCATCCACGGCGAGGACGAGCTCGAGCGCTTCGAGGGCGCCGGCGACGGGGGAGACGGCGAGCGCGTCGCCAAGGTCGTCACCAGGAACGGCCTGGAGCTGGCGGCCGACGCCGTCGTGATCGGGGCGGGCGTCTCCCCGGACGTGCAGCTGGCGACGAAGGCCGGCCTGGAGATCGGCGAGCGCGGAGGCGTGCGCTGCTCCTCGCGCCTGCAGAGTTCGGCGCCCGGAGTGTTCGCCGCCGGAGACATCTGCGAGTACGACTCGGTCGTGCACGGCGGCGCGCCCGTGCGGATCGAGCACTGGGACGTGGCCTTCAACCAGGGCAAGACCGCCGCGCTGAACATGCTCGGCAGGGACGTCGCGCACGACGTCGTGCCCTACTTCTACTCGGTGCTCGGCAACTGGGGCGAGCTGGAATACGTGGGGCCGGCGTACGAGTGGGACGAGGAGATCATGCGCGGCTCCTTCGAGGACGCGTCCTTCACCAACTGGTATCTGAAGGACGGAGCCGTCAAGGCCGCGCTCACGTGGGGGCGCGCCGACGACCTCGAGCACGCGCGCCGGCTGATCGTCGCCGGCACGCCGCTGACGGAGGGCCAGCGAGGCCAGCTCGGCGACCTCGACGCGGACCTGGCTGCGGTCTGAGGCTAGCCTCCGGCTGCGCTGGCGCGGCCCGCGAAGCCCGTCGGCACCCGCGTCAGCTCGTGCGAGGCGATCACGCGGTCGATCAGCCCGTACTCGCGCGCCTGCTCGGCGGTGAAGTAGCGGTCGCGCTCCATGTCCTCGTGCACGCGCTCGATCGTCTGGCCGCTGTGGCGCGCGTAGATCTCGTCGATGTGGCGGCGCAGCTCCAGCGTCTCGCGCGCGTGGATCTCGATGTCCGCCGCCTGCCCCTGGAAGCCGCCGGAGGGCTGGTGGATGAGGATGCGGCTGTTGGGCAGCGCCATGCGCTTGCCCGGCGCGCCGCCCGCGAGCAGCAGCGAGCCCATGCTCATCGCCACGCCGAAGCAGATCGTCTGCACGTCCGGCTTGATGAACTGCATCGTGTCGTAGATCGCGAGCCCCGAGTACACGATGCCGCCGGGGGAGTTGACGTACAGCGAGACGTCCTTGTCGGCGTCCTCGCTCTCCAGGTGCAGCAGCTGGGCGACCACCAGGTTGGCGACCTGGTCGTCGACGGGGGTGCCGATGAAGACGATGCGCTCGTTCAGCAGGCGTGAGTAGATGTCGAACGAGCGCTCGCCGCGCGCGCTCTGCTCGACGACCATCGGGATCAGTGGCATCTCAAGCTATCCTTTCGACAACTGGTCAGTTGTCAAACACGATAGCAACCAATTGGTTGTCAACGGAGGTGGTGATGGTTGTAAGGCGAGAGATCGAGGTGCAGGCCTCGCCAGAGGAGGTGTGGGAGGCGCTGGCCACCGACGAGGGCCGCGAGCGCTGGCTGGAGGAGCCCGACCGCGAGATCCACGTGCAGGTGCTCGACGCGCCCCACCGGCTCGTGTGGTGGTGGGCCGGACCGGAGGAGCCGGCCACGCGCGTCGAGTTCCTGATCGTCGCGCCCACCGAATCGGCCCCCACGCGCGTGGTCGTGATCGAGAGCGCGCCGCGCTTCCCCGTCGCGCTGCTCGCCGCCAGCCTGCAGGCGGTGCTCGCTTGAGCGACGCCGTCGGCCCCGTCTTCGCCGCGCTGGCCGACCCCACCAGGCGGCTGATGGTCGAGCAGCTGCTGCGAGATCAGACCACCAGCGTGCCCGCGCTCAGCGCGGTGCTGCCGATCACGCGCCAGGCCGTCGCCAAGCACCTCACGACCCTCGACCACGCCGGCCTGGTCGAGCGCGCGCCGGCCGCCGGCCGCGAGGTCCGCTACCGCCTGCGGCCCGGCGCGCTCGACCCCGCGGCGGCGTGGCTGCGCCAGACGCACGATGCGTGGGAGGGCAGGCTCGCGCGCCTGAAGGACGCCGTCGAGGGCGGCGAGTCGCGTTGAGGAGCACGGCGCCGCTGCTGACCGCGCTCGCGCTCGCGCTCGCGGGCTGTGGCCTGGCGGTCGGTCCCGCGCCCAGCGCCGTCCAGCTGCTGGTCACGCGCGACTTCGGCAACCGCGTGCTCGCGCGCAGCGGCGATCTTGACCACGGCGAAGGAGAGACGGTGCTCAGCCTGCTGGCGCGCAACGTGCCGGTGCGGACCGGCCCCGGCGGGCGCGCCGTCGAGAGCATCGACGGCGCCGCGAGCGGAGGGCAGGGCGCTGACGCGCAGAGCTGGTCCTACTACGTCAACGGCGTGCGAGCGTCGAAGGGGCCCGCGCGCACCCCGGTGCACGCGGGCGACCACATCTGGTGGGACCTGCACTCCGCGAGTCAGGTCGCCGACGCGCCCGCCGTCGTCGGCGCGTTCCCCGAGCCGTTCCTCAACGGCACGGGAGGCCACCGCCTGCCCGTGCGGATCGAATGCGCGACGGCGTCGACCGCGGCCTGCAACACCGTCACGGCCGCCCTCAGGGGCCTGGGCGTGCCCGCCGCGATCGCCGCGATCGGCAGCGGCGGCGCCCCGGAAACGCTGCGCGTGATGGTCGGGCCGTGGGACGGGCTCGAAGGGCTGGAGGCGCAGTTGCTCGCCGACGGGCCGCGCACCAGCGGCGTATACGCGCGCTTCTCAAGCGCCGGCCGCGTGCTCACGCTGCTCGGCCAGGACGGGGCGCCCGTGCGGACGCTGCACGCGGGGGCCGGCCTGATCGCCGCCACGCAGGAGCCCAAGGAAGCGCCCGTGTGGGTGATATCCGGCACCGACGAGGCGGGCGTCGAACTCGCAGCGCGCGCGTTCGACCGCTCCACGCTGTCCGACCGCTTCGCGGTCGCGCTCGCCCCCGGCGGCCCGATCGCGCTGCCGGCCAGCGGTTCAGGAGGCGTTTAGCCAACCTCATACCCTGTTGAGCATGCAGGGACACGCCTACACAGCCGCGGCGCTTCCGCCCCGGCGCCCCCGCGCCATCCCGCGTGGGCGTCCCGGCGCGGCGAGCGCCATCGGTGTCGCCCTCGTGTGCCTGCTGGCAGGCGCCGGCGTGTGGGCGCTGGCCGACCTGGTGCCAGCCGCGCAGCTGAAGGACGCGGTCGCGCTGGAGCGCTTCACCAGCCTCGCCAGTCCGGGCGTTGACGAAGCCGGCAACTTCCTGATCCACCTGCTCGACCCGCGCGAGTTCATCCTGTGGGCGATAGCGCTCGTCGCGCTGGCCTCGCCCGCGAACGTCCGCGTTTGGCGCTCGCGGCGGTCGCCGTGATGTCGCTCGCGCCGTTCACCGCCGAGACGCTCAAGCCGCTGGTCGCGCATCCGCACGTGGAGCTGGGCGCACTGCAGGTCGGCGCCGCGTCGTGGCCGAGCGGGCACTCCAGCGCCGCGCTCGCGCTCGCGATGTCCGCGGTGCTCGTCGCCCCGCCGCGCCTGCGCGTGCCCGTGGCGATCCTCGGCGGCGCGTTCGCCCTGGCGGTCGGCTGCTCGCTGCTGATCCTCGCGTGGCACATGCCCAGCGACGTGATCGGCGGCTACCTCGTCGCCACGTTCTGGACGGCGCTGGCGGTGGCCGCGCTGCGCGCCGCCGACCGTCGCTGGCCGCCGCAGCGCCTCAGCTCGTAGGGCGCTCGCCGTCCGCAGCGTGCGCGCCCGGCTCCCACAGGGGCTCCTCGCCGCCGCGCGGCTGCGCGTTGGCGGCGCGGCTCAGCACGAACAGCAGGTCCGAGAGGCGGTTGAGGTAGCGCACCACCTCCTCGCCGGCCTCGCTGCCGATCGCGATCGTGCGGCGCTCGGCCCGCCGGCAGACGGTGCGGCAGACGTGCAGGTGCGCAGCCGCGGGGGTGCCGCCGGGGATCACGAACGAGCGCAGCGGCTCGAGCGTGGCGTTGACCTCGTCGAGCCTCTGCTCCAGCCAGCGGGTGTACGTCGCGTCCACGCGCAGGCGCTCACGCGTGCCGTCCGCCGCGACCGGCACCGACAGGTCGGCGCCAAGGTCGAGCAGGTCGTTCTGAACGCGCGCCAGCCACTCGGCGAAGCGCGCGGGCATGCCCGGCTGCACGAGCGCCACGCCGATCGCCGCGTTCAGCTCGTCCACGGTGCCATAAGCCTCCACGCGCGGGTGCAGCTTGGAGACGCGGCTCATGTCCCCGAGATGGGTCTCGCCGCCGTCGCCGAGCTTGGTGTAGATACGGGTCAGTTTGACGGTCATGGCTCGGGCCGCATGCGGCGACCCGCTCGAATGATAGGGCCGCCCTCCGGGTGGGCCGCGGGGTGGGGTGGCGCACCGGGGCGCGCCTCGGGCGTGCGATCGGATACGTTCTCGCCCCTGTAATGAGGATCGGTGTTCCGAAGGAGACGGCGGCCGGCGAGCACAGGGTGGCGCTCGTGCCGGAGGTCGTCGGCAAGCTGGTGGCCAAAGACCTCGACGTGCTCGTGCAGAGCGGCGCGGGCGAGGGCGCGCTGCTGGGCGACGACACTTTCGCGCAGGCGGGAGCGAGCGTCGCCGGCGATACCGCGGAGATCTGGCGCAGCGACGTGGTCGTGACGATCGCGCCACCGGACCCGCAGGCGATCCGCGGCCTCGGCTCCGGCTCGGTCCTCGTCGGCTTCCTCGCGCCGCTGACCAGCCCCCAGACCATCAGGGCGCTCGCCGACGCCAAGGCGACCGCGTTCGCGATGGAGGCGATCCCGCGCATCTCCCGGGCGCAGTCGATGGACGCGCTGTCCTCGCAGAGCAACGTCGCCGGCTACCGCGCGGCGCTGCTGGGCGCGCAGGAGATGGGGCGCTTCTACCCGATGCTGATGACCGCCGCCGGCACGATCCCGCCGGCGAAGGTGCTCGTGCTGGGCGTCGGCGTCGCCGGGCTGCAGGCGCTCGCCACCGCCAAGCGCCTGGGCGCGCGCACCACCGGCTACGACGTGCGCCCGGAGGTGGCCGAGCAGGTGCAGTCGCTGGGCGCCATGTGGCTCGACCTCGGCCTCGAGGCCAGCGGCGAGGGCGGCTACGCGCGCGAGCTGACCGAGGAGGAGCGCGCCCGCCAGCAACAGGCGCTGACCGACGCGATCAAGGGCTTCGACATCGTCATCACCACCGCGCTGGTGCCCGGACGCCCCGCGCCTAGGCTCGTCACCGCGGAGGCCGTGGAGGGCATGAAGCCAGGGTCGGTGATCGTCGACCTCGCCGGCGAGGCAGGCGGCAACTGCGAGCTGACCGAGCCCGGCGAGACGGTCGTGCGCCACGAGGTCAAGATCGTCTCGCCGCTGAACCTGCCCAGCAGCATGCCCGAGCACGCCTCGCAGCTGTTCGCGCGCAACGTGCAAGCGCTGCTCGAGCTGTTCGTCGGCGAGGACGGATCCCTGAAGCTCGACTTCGACGACGAGATCGTCGCCGGCGCGTGCGTGGTGCGCGACGGCGAGATCGTCAACGAGGGCGCCAAGAGGGCCGTAGAGGCCGCCGGCGGGGGGGTCGCGTCGTGACGATCCTCGCGAGCGTGCTCACGACCAACCTGGCGATCCTCGTGCTCGCCGGCTTCATCGGCTTCGTCGTGATCTCCAAAATCCCCAACACGCTGCACACGCCGCTGATGTCCGGCACCAACGCGATCCACGGGATCGTGCTGCTCGGCGGCCTGCTGCTGCTGGCGCTGCCGGAGATCGCGCCGGTCTACCAGCTCGACGCGCTCAGCGAAGCGCTGCTCGTGATCGCGATCGCCTTCGGCACGATCAACATCGTCGGCGGCTTCCTCGTCACCGACCGCATGCTCGAGATGTTCAAGTCGCGCCCCAAGCCCAGCGCCGAGAAGGACGAGGGGGAGGACAAGCCGTGAGCGCGCTGCCGCTGGCCACGTCGTTCCTGCAGCAGCAGAGCTTTCTCGACGTGCTGTACATCATCGCGTTCGCGCTGTTCATCCAGGGCCTGCGCGGGCTCGCCGGCCCGACGACCGCCGTGCGCGGCAACCGCATCGCGGCGCTCGGCATGGCGATCGCCATCGCCGCCACGCTGCTGCAGCCCGGCGAGCACCGCTGGGGGCTGATCGCCCTCGGCATCGCGCTCGGCGTGGCCGTGGGCGTGCCCGCGGCGCGCCAGGTGAAGATGACAGCGATGCCGCAGATGGTGGCGCTGTTCAACGGCGTCGGCGGCGGCGCCGTGGCGCTGATCTCGTGGGTCGAGTTCCGGCGCCTGGGCTCCAGCTACGGCTCGGTGACCGTCGCCGCCACCGAATCGGACGTGGGCAGGTTCCACGGGCTGCTCGTCGGGCACCCCGCAGTGCCCACGTACGTGGCGATCTTCTCCGTGTTCGCGGCGATCGTCGGCTCGGTGTCCTTCTGGGGCTCGAACATCGCGTTCGGCAAGCTCCAGGAAATCATCCCCGGACGCCCGATCTCGTTCGGCTCCGCGCAGCAGGTCGTCAACCTGGTGCTGCTCGTGCTCGCGCTCGCCGCCGGCGTGGACCTGATCGCGGGCGCGCACTCGCAGCTGCTGTTCATCGGCATGCTCGTGTGCGCCGCGCTGCTCGGCAACGCCGTCGTGCTGCCGATCGGCGGCGCGGACATGCCGGTCGTGATCTCGATGCTCAACGCCTTCACCGGGCTGTCCGCGGCCGCGACGGGCGTCGCGCTGAACAACCCCGCGCTGATCGTCGCCGGCATGATCGTCGGCGCGTCCGGCTCGATCCTCACGAACCTGATGGCCGTCGCGATGAACCGCTCGATCCCCGCGATCGTAGCCGGCGGCTTCGGCGGCGGCGGCGCCCTCGCCCGCGCCGAAGGGGCGGGCGAGCACGCCCGCACGGTGAAATCCACCAGCGCCGCCGACGCCGCCATCCAGCTGGCGTACGCGAGCCGCGTGATGATCGTGCCCGGCTACGGCATGGCCGTCGCCCAGGCCCAGCACGCGGTGCGGGAGCTGACCAAAGAGCTTGAAAAACGCGGCGTGGAGATCGCCTACGCGATCCATCCGGTGGCGGGGCGCATGCCCGGGCACATGAACGTGCTGCTCGCAGAGGCCGACGTGCCATACGACCAGCTGGAGGAGATGGAGGAGGCCAACCAGGAGTTCGGGCGCACCGACGTCTCGCTGGTGATCGGCGCCAACGACGTCACCAACCCCGCCGCCAAGAACACCCCGTCCTCGCCGATCTACGGCATGCCGATCCTCGAAGTCAGCCAGAGCCATTCGGTGATCGTGATCAAGCGCTCGATGAACCCCGGCTTCGCGGGGATCGAAAACGAGCTGTACTACGAGCCGGAGACGTCGATGCTGTTCGGCGACGCCAAGAGCGCGGTCAGCGAGATAACCGCCGAGCTGGCCCAGCTCTAGCTTTTGCGACACTGCGCTGGTGATTGAGCGCAGCCAGGCCCTAGCGGCTCTAGCGCGCGACGAGTTCGACGTCGTCGTCGTGGGCGGCGGCATCACCGGAGCGGGCGTCGCCCTGGACGCCGCCGCGCGCGGCTACAGCGTCGCGCTGGTCGAGCGCGCCGACTACGCCTCCGGCACGTCCAGCCGCTCGAGCAAGCTCGTGCACGGCGGCCTGCGCTACCTGCAGAACTTCGACCTCGGGCTCGTGCGCGAGGCGCTGCTCGAGCGCCAGCTGATGGTGTCGCTGGCGCCGCACCTGGTACGTCCGCTGCCGCTGGTCGTGCCCGCGTTCGAGGGCGCGCACCCCGATCGCCTGGTGGGGGTCGGCCTGAACCTGTACGACGTGATGTCGCGCGGGCGCACCGGCAGGCAGGCGGGCGAGCGCCGTCGCAAGGCCGAGTCGTGGAGCCCCGAGCGCCATCGCGTGATCTCCGGCGATGAGGTGGCGGAGCTGCTGCCCGCGCTAGCCGCGCGCGAGCCGACCAGCGGCTACCTGTTCTACGACTGCCAGACAGACGACGTGCGGCTCGTGCTGACCGTGCTGGGTGAGGCCGAGCGCTTCGGCGCCGTCTGCGCCAACCGCGTGTCGGTCACCGGCCTGCTCGAGCGCGACGGCCGCGCGGACGGGGTGCACGCGCTCGACGGCGAGTCCGGCGAGCGCTTCGACGTGCGCGCCGCCAATGTCGTCAACGCCACCGGCGTGTGGGCCGACCAGCTGCGTCCGCGCGAGCTTCACGAGGAGGCCGAGCTGCCGCGCATCCGGCCCAGCCGCGGCACGCACGTCACGCTCCGCCACGAGGACCTGCCGCTCGTGGGGGGCGCGATCGTGCCCGCCGGCGGCTCACGCACGATCTTCGCGCTGCCGTGGCTGGGGCACACGCTCGTGGGAACCACCGACAACGACTACGAGGGCTCGCTCGATCACATTCAACCGTCCGCGGAGGACGTCGAGTACCTGCTCGACGCGATCAACTCGTTCTTCGACACCTCCCTCGCAGCAGACGAGCTGACCGGCGCGTTCGCCGGCGTGCGGCCGCTGATCTCTACCGGCGACCCCAAGAAGTCGGTCGACATCTCGCGCAAGGCGGAGCTGTACGAGACCTCCTCGGGCATGATCACGATCACCGGCGGCAAGCTCACCACGTGGCGGCGGATGGCGAAGATGACGGTCGATCGCCTCGTCGAGCGCGACGCCCGCGACGCGCCCTGCCGCACGCACGAGATCCCGCTCGGGCAGGCGATCGCCGTCGAGGAGCTGCCGCGCGTGGAGGGCGTGGGCCCTTTCGCCGGCGGCGGCGACCCGTACGCGGCGCTCGCGTCTCGCTACGGCTACGCCGCGCGCGAGGTGCTCGCGCTGGCGGCCGAGCGCGGCGAGCTGGCGCAGCCGATCGTCGAGGGCCTGCCCGACCTGCTCGCCGAGGTCGCGCTGGCGGCGCGGCGCGAGCAGGCGCGCTCGATCGGCGACGTGCTGCTGCGGCGCACCCGCCTGGGCCTGCTCGCGGCGCGGCGGCTGCTCGACGCCCGCCCCCCCATGGGGGAGCCCGAGCCCGAGCCCGCCGGACGCTCCGACGCGCCGGCCGCGCCGCAGCTCGCCACCACCCCCGTTGCCAGGGTGGGCGCCGTCATCGCCCGCGAGCTGGGCTGGAGCGATGAGCGCCTGCGGCTTGAGCTGGCGCGCTTCGGCGAGGAGGCCCGCGCCGAGGGGCTGCTGGTGTCGGAGCGGGCGCCTGCGGTCGCGCCCGGCGCGGGCTCACCGCCAGGCGGTCGTGAGCGCTAGCGCGCCGCCGCGGCAGCTGCGCGCCGTCGAGCTGACGCTCGAGCTGCCCCATACGGGGGCGGGTGGCCCGCGACCGTGGCTGATGGGGATCGTCAACGCCTCGCCGGACTCGTTCAGCGACGGCGGCCGCTACGCGAGCCTCGACGCGCAGCTGGCGCTCGCCCGCGAGCTGCTGGACGCTGGGGCGGACATCCTCGACATCGGGGGCGAGTCCGCCTCCACCGGACGCCCACCGCTGGAGCCGGCCGAGGAGATCGAGCGGGTGGTGCCGCTCATCGAGCGCGTCGTCGGCGAGCTGGGGGCGCTTGTGTCGGTCGACACCTACAAGCCCGCCGTCGCACGCGCGGCGCTCGCCGCCGGCGCCAGGATCGTCAACGACGTCAGCGGCCTGCGCCACGTCGAGCTTGCGGACGTGTGCGCGCAGACGGGCGCGGCGCTCGTGCTGATGCACACGCGCGCCGCCCCCCGCGAACGCCTGCAGGACCCCGACCTGTACGCCGACGTCACCGCCGAGGTGCTCGCCTTCCTGCGCGAGCGCAGCGCCGCCGCGATCGCCCGCGGGGTCGACCCCGAGCAACTGCTGCTCGATCCCGGCCCGGACTTCGCCAAGACGCCCGCTCAGACGATCCGGCTGCTCAGGGACGTCTCGCGCCTGCACGAGCTGGGCAGGCCGCTGCTGATGGCGATCTCGCGCAAGGACTTCATCGGCGCGCTCACCGGGCGCGCTCCGCGGGCGCGGGGGGCCGGCACGCTGGCTGCACTCGCGCACGGCGTCGAGCACGGCGCGCACGTCCTTCGCGTGCACGACGTCGCCGCCGCCGCCGACTTCCTCGCGGTCCGCGCCGCGCTGTGCGGCGAGCGCGAGCCGAGCAGGGATCTCGCGCTGGGCGCTGAAGTCCGCTACGAGCCGATCGTCAGCGAGAGGCACGCCCCCGGCACGCGCTGATCGCGAGCAGCCGCCCGCTCCAGCCGCTACGCTGGGAGCACCTGCGGGTGCCCGGCGCTGTCCAACGCGCCGGGACGCCGACCGCCCACCACGACGAAAGAAGGAACATCACATGGCAGTACTCGAGCGCTCCGAGCTGGAGGCCAGCCCGCTTGCGGACCTGCACGCGATCGCCAACCAGGTAGGCCTGGACGGGTTCAGGCGCTTGCGCAAGGCGCAGCTGATCGACGCGATCCTCGAAGGGTCCGTCGGCGCCGGCGCCCTCGCGGGCAGCGACACGTCCCCGGAACGGTCGCGCGCGCAGCGCGAGGGCGCGCGCGAGGAGCGGGACGACGGCACGCGCGAGCAGCGGGGGGACGACGGCCCGGCCGACGGGGCGCAGCGCCCGCGCAGGCGCCGGCCGCTGCGTTCGCGCCGCCAGCGCGAGGACGACGGCGCGGATGGCCGTTCGCAGCCCGGCGAGCCCGGCGCCCGTGCCGGCCAGCGTGGCTCGGAGAGGCCCGCCGACGCGCGCGAGCGCGGGGCGCAGGGCACCGCCGAGGCGGACGCCGTCCAGGAGGGCGAGCAGCCCGCGCAGGCGCCCGGTCGCATCGCCGCGGGCATCGTCGAGGTGCTCGGCAACGGCTCCGCGTTCCTGCGCGTCGACCCGCCCGAGCCCTCCGACGAGGACGTGTACATATCCGCAGCGCAGGTGCGCCGCTGCGAGCTGGTCTCCGGGGACAGGGTCACCGGGCCGGTGCGCACGCCGCGGCGCTCGGAGCGCTATCCGTCGCTGGTGCGCGTGGACACCATCAACGGCGAGTCCGCCGACACCGTCGCCGACGGCTCGCGCTATGACGAGCTGTCAGTCGACTGGCCGCGCGAGCGCCTCGCGCTCGGCTCGCAGGACCCCACGCTGGAGGCGATCGAGTGGCTCACGCCGCTGGGGCGCGGCTCACGCGCGGTGATCGTGGGCGCACGCCACGCCGGCAAGACGGAGACGCTGCGCCGC
>Ga0335075_10005711_pt1 | contig 19253 bp, 14 predicted proteins | sample Lox_Sample_24_FD_206723 | JGI IMG/M metagenome (GOLD analysis project Ga0335075, IMG submission 206723) | Soil microbial communities from Loxahatchee National Wildlife Refuge, Florida, United States - Lox_Sample_2.4 | ecosystem: Environmental > Terrestrial > Soil > Wetlands | place: USA...
ACGTGTCGAGGCGGGGAACGCCGGCCACCCGCCCGGCGGCGGTCCGGCCGGTGTCGAGCACGATCAGGATGCGCCGGTCGCGCTCTGGCCGCCAGGTCCGCACCATCACGTCGACTCGCCGCGCCGACGAGCGCCAGTCGATCGACCGGACATCGTCGCCCACCACATACTCGCGCAGCGAGTCGAACTCGCTGCCCTGGCCGGGCAGCAGCGAGCGGTGCTGGCCGTCCAGTTGCCGCAGCATGCCGAGCTTCTCCGGCAGGTGCTTGCGGCTCTCGAACGGGGGGAGCACCCGCACCGACCACGGTGCCTGATGGCTGCCCTGCCGCCCGGCGATCCGCAGCGGCCCCAGCGAGCGCACGGTCACCCGGCCCGGGGCGAAATCACCCCGGCGCTGCGGCGTCAGCGTCGTGGTCATGCTGGCCTGGCCGCCCGCCGGAATGCTGACCGGCACCCGCCCAGGGCGCGCCCCGACGCTGGGCTGCCACGCATCCCTGACCAGTCCGCGCAGCGCGCGGCGGCCGGGATTGGCCATGGTCAGGGTGATGTCACCGGTGGCGCCGAGCCGGATCCTGGTGTCCCCGGCCAGGGTCAGCCGCAGCACCCGGACCGGCGCGGCCAGGGCCAGGTCCATGGCGATGGCGGCCAGGATCAGCGCGTCGACCACGAGCAGCGCCGCGACCGTGCGCAGCGCCAGCACGACCAGCGCGCCGACCACGGCGGCCGCGGCGGCCCGCCCGGTCAGCGCCATCGGCGGCCTCCCCGGCCGCTGCGGTCTGGCCCACCGCGCTGTTCCCGGCCCAGATTTGCCCGGCAGGAACCGGGCAAATCTGGAGCACTAGCTATCGGTGCCCGGTCCGGAGCGTCCCGTTCAAGATCATTCATCGGGGGACCGGGACGGAGGCGAGGACGGCCTCCAGGATGCCGTCCGCGGTGGTTCCGTCGAGTTCGGCCTCCGGCCTGAGCTGTATCCGGTGCCGGAACGTCGGGCGGGCCAGCGCCTTGACGTCGTCGGGCGTGACGTACTCCCGGCCGGACAGCCAGGCCCAGGCCCGGCTGGTGGCCAGCAGCGCGGTCGCGCCGCGCGGGGAGACCCCGAGCAGCAGCGAAGGCGACTGCCTGGTCGCCCGGCACAGGTCAACGATGTACCCGGTGACCTCGGGCGAGACGTGCACGCGGCCGATCGCTTCCCTGGCCGCGGCCAGATCTGCTGCGCCCGCGACCTGCTCAATCCCGGCCGAGACCAGGTCCCGCGGATCGAAGCCAGCGGCATGCCGGGTCACGATGCCGATCTCCTGCTCGCGGTCGGGCACGCCCACGGTCAGCTTCAGCAGGAACCGGTCCAGCTGGGCCTCGGGCAGCGGGTAGGTGCCCTCGTACTCCACCGGGTTCTGGGTCGCGGCCACCAGGAACGGGTCGGGCAGTGGCCGTGGCGTGCCCTCCACCGAGACTTGGCGCTCCTGCATGGCCTCGAGCAGCGCGGCCTGCGTCTTCGGCGGCGTCCGGTTGATCTCGTCGGCCAGCAGCAGGTTCGTGAAGATCGGGCCGTCGCGGAACTCGAACCTGGCCGTCTTCGCGTCGTAGATCAGTGAACCGGTCACGTCGCCGGGCATCAGGTCGGGGGTGAACTGGACCCGCTTGCTCTGCAGCCGCAGCGACGCGGCCAGCGCCCGGACCAGCAGCGTCTTGGCCACCCCGGGTACTCCTTCGAGGAGGACGTGCCCCTGGCACAGCAGGGCGATCAGCAGCCCGGTAACGACCGGATCCTGCCCGACGACGGCCTTGCCGACCTCGGCCCGCACCGCGCCGAGCGCGGCTCGCGGGTCGTGCTGGCCGGGCCAGGGTGCTTCCTGGTCGGTTTTCCCGGCCGCGCTCTCAGCGGCCGCGAGGCCAGCTGGTGCCTGGTATTCGGCGTTCACTGGGTGCGTACCTCTCTCTCCAGGGCATCGAGGTCGTGGGCAAGCGCGACGAGCGCGGCATCGTCGCCTGGCACCGGCCCGAATAGCATTGCCTCGATCCGGGCCTGGCCGCTACCTGACCGGGCCGAAAATGCCGCCGCCACTTCTGCCGGCCCGGTGTGCGGGGCCAGCCCGAGCGCAGGCAGGGTCCGGGCCAGCATGGCCGTCCGCAGCGTGGCGGCGGCGCGTCCCCGGGCGCGGCGCGACCGGTAGAGCCCGGCGTGGCCCTCTACGGTCTCCGACGCGCGGACCACGACCGGCAGCGGTTCCGGCACCAGCGGCCCCAGCCTGCGCGCCCGCCACGCGGCGGCCAGCAGCACGGCGATGCCAAGCTGGATCGTCACCAGGTAGGCGGGCAGCGGGATCAGGCTCAACAGCGATTGCTGGCCGTTCGCGGGCGCGCCGCCGCCCGGCACCCCGCCGGGCAGCCCGGGGCCGGGGACCAGCCAGACGATGCGGGTGTGAACGCCGAGCAGGTTGAGGGCCAGCGCGGCGTTGCCGAGGTGGGCCAGGCTGCCGTTGGTGAGGGCGTTCCCGCTGCCGAGCACCGTGACTACCCGCCCGGCCGCCGTGTACCGCACCAGTGAGGCCGAACCCCCGGTGGAATAGCACAGCGCCGCCTGTCCCGCACTCCTGCGGGAGCGTCGCGGTTTCGGCCGCGGCGTCGGCCGGACGGCCAGCTGCGCCCCGCCCAGGTCGGCGTTCCCGGCCAGCCGGGCCGCGGTCAGGTCGCAGCCAGGCGGCAGGGCCTGGACCGGAGCGGTGCCGAGCAACTCGACCATGGGCGCGAGGGCGTTCAGCGCGGCCTCGTCGGGCCCGATCAGGACCCGGTTCGCGGGCACCCGGGCCAGGCCGTCTAGCTGCGCGGCGGTGAGCAGCGAGGGACTGGTGACGACCAGCGTGACGCCGCCCGGTCCGGCCTCGCCCGCGGCCATCCCGCTGGTGGCTGGCGCGCGTGCGGCGGCCTCGGCCGCGGCGGGCGTGATCGCCCTGATCACCGTGTCGCCCCGGTCCGACAGGATGTCGGTGATCGCGTGCGCCCCGGTGGCGTCGGTGCCCGCGGGGTCGAGGTAGCCGGTAACCACCACGCCCGGCTGCAACAGGGCAATCACGGTCCCGCCGAGCAGGATCACGACGACGATGGCGAGCGGCACGCGCCACGTCCGCCATAGGTCCCGGGCGGCGGGCGAGACGGGCCGCGACGCAGGCCGGTGCGGGGGACCGGAACGCCCGGGCTCCCCGCCGGAGGCCGGAGCAGACCCCGCGGCAGATTCTGGAATGAAGGCCGGCGCGGGTGGCGACGGCCGGGCGCCCGCGGTCATGCAACCGGCCCCGCAGTAGCGCTGGCCTGGGCCGATGCGGCCAGAGACGGCACAGCCGAGACCGTCGGCCGAGCGGCCTGGATCGCGGCGTCGAGTTCACGCACCTGCTGGTAACCGGCTGCGGTTCCGGCCCGTCCCCCGTACCTGACGTCGTCGAACAGCCGCGCCGCCGCCCTGAGCGCGGTGGCGTGACCGGGCAGCGGCTGGCCAGCCTCGGCCGCGAACTCGTCCGCGGTCCGGCCCATCCGGGGCGGAAGGACGCCGCGCTCCTCGAGTTCCACGGCGGTCGCCCGCACGGACTCGATGATCGCGGCCGCGTAGTCGCCCGCGGCGGCCATGGTTTCTGCCTTCTGGCGGTGATCGCGTGCGCTTAGCTGGCCCGGGGAAAGCATCGGGTCCGTGGCGCGCGACCGGGACCGCCGGACCGGCCCAATCCAGGCCAGCACGGCCGCGATGACGATGACCAGCAGCGCGGCCAGCGCGACGATCGCCCACCAGCCGGCGGGCACGGTTACCCCGGCGGAGTTCAGGAACCGATCGATGGTCTCCTCGATCCGCTCGGTGATCGGAACACCGGGATGGTAGATCGCCTTGGACAGCTCGGCGCGGGCGAGTCGCTGGCCCTCCTGGCGGGTGACAGCCGCGCCGCCGCCGTTCCCGCCCCCGGCACGCGCTGCCATCACCACCTGGGCGCGACCGCCGCCGGTCCCTGGCCGCCAGCCGGCGGCCGCCACACCGTCTCGAACTCGTCGCCGGTCATCTGCTGGCCGGCCGCTACGTTCTGCAGCGCGAGGTCCAGGCCCTCCTTGCGCATCCGCATGTCGAGGTAGAGCAGGACGGTCACCCCGGCGCTGACCGGGCGGGTGACCGCGCCCGCCACGATGCTGCCGATCCCGCTGATGATGATGACCGGGATCGTGCGGGTCCCGGCCAGGCCCAGGACACCACCGCCGCCGAAGAGCGCCTCGAGGAGGGTGAACGGAAGCTGCAGCAAGATTCCGGCGATGCCGACGACGATCCCGGCCAGCAGGAGGATCCCGAGAACGCGCCAGAAGCTCCGCTTGACCAGCCGCCAGGACCTGCGCAGGGCGCTCACCGGGCCCTGGCCCTCGAGCACCACGGCCGGAACCGACAGGCTGAACATGATCGAGAACCACACGGTCAGGCAGAACGCCGCGATGCCGCCGAGGATCCCGATGATGATCGCTCCCGCGTAGACGTGGGCGAGCACCAAGATGGTGACGATCACGGCCAGCGCAACCCAGAAACTGACGATGCAGAGCCCGCCCAGGACGATGGCGCCCAGGATCGCTGGCAGCCGAGGCAGCGCGGCCTGCCACGCCTCGCCCATGCTCATCTTCCGGCCGAGCACGCCGCGCCCGATGACCACGGTGAGCAGGCCGGTCAGGACGAGCTCGATGATGACCGCGAGCGCCAGGATGACCAGCGCCGATGGCAGCACGACCGCGAAGATCTCGAACACCAGGTGCTGGACTTGCGCGTGCGTCAGCGTCTGTCCCGGGGCCAGGTTCAGCCCGCTGAGCCGCCCGCGCAGCAGGAGCGAGAACGCGGTCGAGGCAACGCCGTAGATGGTCAGCAGGATCGCAGACAGGCCGAGCGTGGCCGCTGGGTTCTGCCTGATGGCCGTGAACGCCCCGCTGAGTATCTCGCCGACCGCCAGCGGGCGGAGCGGGATCCCGCCGGGCTCGGGCCCGGGCGGAGCGTAACCGGGGCGGCCATACTGCCCATATCCCGGGTACTGCCCATAGGGCGGCGGTTGCCCGTAGGGCGGTTGCTGGCCGTACGGTGGCGGCGGTTGCTGGCCGTACTGCGGTTGCTGGCCGTACGGTGGCGGCTGGCCGTACTGCGGCGGTTGCTGGCCATACGGTGGCGGCTGGCCGTACGGTGGCGGCTGGCCGTACTGCGGCGGTTGCTGGCCGTAGGGCGGTTGCTGGCCGTAGGGCGGTTGCCGTCCGTAAGGGGGCGGCTGGGTCGGCTGCTGCCCGTAGGGGGGCGGCTGGCCGTATGGCGGTTGCTGGCCATACTGGGGCGGTTGCTGGCCTGGTGGTGGCTGGCCGTACGGCTGGCCACGGGTGGGCTGGGTCTCGTCGGGCTGCCCCGTCTGTCCGTCTGCCTGCCCGCCGGGCGTGTCCCCTGAGGGATTGTCGGACATGTGCGGTCTCCTCGCCGGCCGCCGCTGGCAGACCGGGTGTGCGGTCGGCGAGCAGATCCCCCGCCGGATGGCGAACATACTCGCACGGTTGCGGCGATGGTGCCTGGACGCATGGCGATAAACCCATAAACCGCGCGAACCGCCTGGCCCACGGGGCGGTGCCTGGCCGGCGGCCCGGTTATGGGCGCACACTCGTGGTGTGGAGATTCCCGCGCTGCGCTGGCTCGATCCGCCCGATGGCCCGGCCATCGCGCTGCTGGACCAGACCCGGCTTCCTGCCGTGGAGGCCGTCGTCACCTGCGCGGACGTCCCCACCCTGGTGGATGCGATCCGCCGCCTGGTGGTTCGCGGCGCACCGATGCTCGGGGTGGCCGGCGCCTTCGGTGTCGCGCTCGCCGCTTACCGCGGCGATGACGTGCCCGCCGCTGCGGTGGCGATTGAAAATGCCAGGCCAACCGCGGTCAACCTGGGCTGGGGCGTCCGTCGCGCACTCGGCGCGTACCAGCGTGCCCGCCAGGAACACTCCCAGGATCCTGAACGGGTAGCCGCTCGCGCGGTGGTCGCCGAGGCCCGGTCGATCGCGGCGCAGGACGCGGCGGCCAGCGCGGCGATGGCACGGCACGGTCTCGCGCTGGTCCCGCCGGATGCCCGGGTGCTCACTCACTGCAACACCGGTGCCCTGGTATCGGGCGGCGAGGGCACGGCGTTCGCGGTGATTCTGGCGGCGCACCGGGCGGGCCGGCTGGCCAAGCTCTGGATCGACGAGACCAGGCCGCTGCTCCAAGGCGCCCGGCTGACCACGTACGAGGCGCGGCGGGCAGGCCTGCCGCACGCCGTGCTGGCCGACTCAGCCGCCGCCTCCCTGCTGGCCGCGGGGGCGGTCGACCTCATCCTGACCGGGGCGGACCGGATCGCGGCCGACGGCAGCGTGGCCAACAAGGTTGGCACGTACGGCCTCGCGGTGCTGGCCAGGCACCACCGGGTGCCGTTCGTGGTGGTGGCGCCGGTCTCCACCATCGACCTTGATACCCCGGACGGGGCGGCGATCGAGGTGGAGCATCGGCCGGCCGAGGAGGTCACCAGCCTGGCCGGCGTGCCGCTGGCGCCCGCGGGAACGCCGGCCTATAACCCCGCCTTCGACGTGACGCCGCCCGCGCTGATCACTGCCATCGTGACCGAACAAGGGGTCGCCAAGCCGCCGGCAGCGGGTACGCTGCGTGTTCTGACTGCGGGATCAAGTAACGCTGACGGTCCCGTTGCCGCCGCTTACGTGGAACGATGGGGGTCATGAAAGGTCGCGTGCTGGTCGTCGATGATGACGCCGCTCTCGCCGAGATGCTGGGCATCGTGCTTCGCGGAGAGGGCTTCGAGCCAACGTTCGTCGCTGACGGGGAGAAGGCGATGGACGTTTTCCGTGACACCCACCCAGACCTTGTGCTGCTCGATCTGATGCTGCCCGGCGTGGACGGCATCGACGTCTGCCGCCAGATCCGGGCCGAGTCCGGCGTCCCGATCGTGATGCTTACCGCCAAGAGTGACACGGTCGATGTGGTGCTCGGGCTCGAGTCGGGCGCGGACGACTACATAGTGAAGCCATTCCAGTCCAAGGTACTGGTGGCCAGGGTCCGGGCCAGGCTGCGCCGGACCGAGGACCCGGCCCCGGAGACGCTGCAAATCGGCGACGTCACCATCGACGTCGCCGGGCACGCGGTCAGCCGGGCCGGTGAGCCGCTGAACCTCACCCCGCTGGAGTTCGACCTGCTGGTCGCGCTGGCCAGGAAGCCGCGCCAGGTGTTCACCAGGGAGGTCCTGCTGGAACAGGTGTGGGGCTACCGGCACGCGGCCGACACCCGTCTGGTCAACGTGCACGTCCAGCGGCTGCGCGCCAAGATCGAGAAGGATCCGGAGCGCCCCGAGATCGTGGTCACGGTCCGCGGCGTCGGGTACAAGGCGGGCCCGGGCTGACCCGCCTGCGCGGAGGAAGGTGATGAAGGGGGCACCGACCGGCAGCGGCGCGGCGCCCCCCTGGGGTGCCCTGCTCACGGTGCCGGCAGCACTAGCGCGGTTGCGCCGGCTGGCCCGCCGCCGCGGTGGTGCGCTGCGCCGCCGGCTCAGGGCGGCGCACGTCCTCCTGCGCGCGCGCTGGCTCCGGTCGCTGCAGCTGCGGGTGGTCACCACCACGCTGCTCATCTCGACGGTCACGGTCACGGTGCTCGGCTTCTTCCTGATGCAGCAGATCACCTCCGACCAGTTGAAGGCCAGGGAGCAGCAAGCTGGCAACGCGGTGCAGAACGGCCTGATCGATGCCCAGACAGATCCGGCCGTGGATTCTCGCCCGGACGGGACGGCCGCCCAGAACCTGATGGACACGATCGTGGGCAGGCTCCAGTCCCCAGCTAACACGGAGAGTCCCTACGGCGTCGCATTCATGCTCGCGGCAGGCTATTCGGGCCCGCCGGTGTACCGGCTGGGGGAGACCGCCGGCGTTGCGGTCAACCAGATTCCGAAATCGCTGATGAGCAAGGTAGGCGAGCTGCAGAAGAAGGGCGACTCCAAGGCGAGCTTCACCTTTGCCAGCATGAGCCCGCCTTCGGGCGGCAGCGGCCTGGAGCCCGGGCTGGTCTACGGCGTCCCGGCTGGCCCCTACTACCAGCTGTACTACTTTTTCCCGCTGACTCCGGTGGAGCAGACCCTGGCTCAGATCCAGCGCACGCTCCTGGTCGGAGGCGTGGCCCTGGTCTTCCTGTTCGTGGCGATCGTCGCGCTCGTCACGCGGTGGGTTGTGGCCCCAGTCCGGTACGCGGCGCGCGCTGCCCAGCGACTTTCCACCGGGAATCTCGGCGAGCGTATGCCGGTGCGTGGGGTGGACGAGCTGGCCGCCCTGGCCACGTCGTTCAACGAGATGGGGTCCAGCCTGCACGAGAAGATGACCGCGTTGCAGGATCTGTCCCAGGCACAGCGCCAGTTCGTGTCCGATGTCTCGCACGAGCTGCGGACTCCGCTAACCACGATCAAGCTCGCCGGGGACGTGCTGTTCGCGAACCGGGATCAGCTGGACGGCCCGGTGGCCCGGTCGGCGGAGGTGCTGCAGAGCCAGCTTGAACGGTTCGAGTCGCTGCTCACTGACCTGCTCGAGATCAGCAGGTACGACGCCAACGTGGCCGACCTGGACCCGGAGCCGGTCGATGTCTGCGATCTGGCCAGGCAGGCCGCGGACCTGGCCCAGCAGCTCGCCGAACGCCGTGGCGCCAAGATCGAGTTCCGGCTGCCGGCCCAGCCGTGCGTGGCTGAGGTGGACCGGGTCAGGGTGGAGCGCATTCTGCGGAACCTGCTGGTCAACGCCGTCGAGCACGGCGAGGGCAAGGACGCCGTGGTGACCGTGGCCGGAGATTCCGGGGCCGTCGCCGTCGCGGTCAGGGACTATGGGATTGGACTCGCCGCGGGCCAGGAGCGGCTGGTATTCGACCGCTTCTGGCGCGCGGATCCGGCCCGGGCCCGGACCACCGGGGGTACCGGCCTGGGACTGGCCATCGCACTCGAGGACGCGAGGATCCACGGCGGATGGCTCGAAGCCTGGGGGGAGCCCGGCCGGGGATCGGTGTTCCGCCTTACGCTGCCGAGGATCTCTGGCGCGGAACTGGTTGGGTCACCGCTGCCCCTGGCCCCCGACGAGGCGGAGCTGGCCGAGGAGCTGGTCGCCGACAGTCTGGCCGAGACGAATGGCGCCGGCGCGGCCGACCCGGCTGGGGCTCGTGCGGTGGGTTCGGTCGCCGACGGCCGGGCCGAGACGAATGGCGCCGGCGCGGCCGACCCGGCTGCCGCCAGCGCCGCGGGCCCCGCGGCAGCCGGCGTCATCGGGGTGATCGCGGCCGGCCAGGCTGATCCCGCACCCGACACGGAGGACGGGGGTCCCGCCACCGAGACCGTCGCGACGCCAGCAGGCGCTACCGAGCCAGCCTCGCGCGGATAGCCGGCCAACGATGATCACGCCGCGGAGCCACCGTAAGGCCCTGACCGGGTCGCCGCGGAAGGCCGCCACCCTCCGCACGGCTGCCGCGGTGTCCGCCGTGGCTATCGCGGTCGCGGGCTGTGCCACGCTGCCGACCACCGGGCAGGTGCAGCAGGTCGGCGCCAGCCAGAACGGGACCAGCCAGGAGCAGGACTACTCGCAGCCGGTACCGGTGGGGCCCGGCCTGGGCTGGACCCCCAGGCAGATCGTGTCTGGTTTTCTCGCGGCCAGTGCCAGCTTCACCAACGATCATTCGGTGGCCCGGGAGTACCTCGACTCGGCCGCGCAGCGTAGCTGGCGGCCCGGATGGGCGGTCACCGTGGTGAACAGCATGACGACGGTCCCCATCCCCACGCTGCCCAGGCAGGTGACCAACCAGTCACAGCTGCTGGCCCGGGTCAAGGTTGTTGGGCTGCCGGTGGCGGCGATCTCCGGCTCCGGCCAGTATCAGGCCTACTCCGGGTCGTCGGGGAAGCAGTTCTATCCGTTCACCTTGATCAGAACCTCCAACAGCCAGTGGCGGATCGATCAGCTGCCCACGTCGCAGCTGCTGCTGACCCAGTCCGACTTCCAGCACGTGTACCAGCCGCGCGACCTCTACTTCCTGTCCCAGTCAGGCACGCTGGTGCCCGACCCGGTGTTCGTGCCGCAGCAGGCCACGAACACCGACCTCGCCACCGGGCTGGTGAACGCGTTGCGGCAGGATCCGACCGGTTGGCTGTCCGGCGCCGCGAAGACCGGATTTCCCGCGGGCTTGCGCCCGGTCGGACCGGTGCGGATCAACGGGCCGAACGCCACCGTCGACCTGGGTGGAAAGGCGGTCACCGCTGGCCGGCAACTTGACCGGATAGCCGCCCAGCTGGTCTGGACGCTCGCCACCGGACCCACGCCGGTCCAGTCGGTCGAGCTTGAGCTCAACGGCCACCCGAAATTGATCATGGGCCGCCTGTATCAGTGGCCGCAGGCTTACCAGAGCTGGGTGCCATCTCAGCAGGCCGGGTCCGCCCTCTACTTCATCGGCAGTAACGGGACCGTGCAGGGGCTGCCCGGCGCCGGCCAGCCAGGCCCTGGCCCGGCTGGGCATTTCAGCGTGGCAGGCGCCGCCGGCCTGCCGCCGCTCTCCTCGATTGCCGTCTCACCTAACGGGCGCTCGCTGGCCGGGATCTCGGCCGGAGGCGCCAGCGTCTATTACACCGGGCTCAACCGAGGCGCCGCGGTGGGGAAGTGGAGTCCGACGAGTGGCACCTGCACCTCGGTGAGCTGGGATGCGGCGGGTGATCTGTGGATCACCTGCGGGGGCGGCAGCGTCTGGATGCTGCCGCCCGGCCAAACCGGCGCCGAGTCCGTGGACGTGCCGCCTGGGATCGACGTGACCGACTTCCAGGTGGCGCCGGATGGCGTCCGGGTCGCCATGGTCGTCCGCGAGCCATCTGGCAGCACCCAGGTGCAACTCGGCGCGATTCACAGCGGCCAGTCTGCCTCGGTCGTACAGCCGACGGTGCAGCTCGGCGCTGGCATCTCCGATCCCGACGCGGTGACCTGGTACGGGGCGGACGACGTCATCGTTCTGGCCGGAAGCGCGTCCAACGCGCAGCTCGACGAGGTCCCGCTGAACGGCGGCCAGCCTACCGTGATCACAACCCCTGGCCCTCCCGAGTCGGTGACCGCCACGAGCCCCCAGGGCTCCGCTTCCGTCATCGCCATCGGGGTGTCCGGCGATCGGATGCTGGTGTCAACGGACTTGGGTGCCTTCCAGCCCACGCGGGTCGCCGGTCAGGCGCCGGCCTATCCGGGCTGACCACGGCCCGGCCCAGCGGGCCGCGCTAGTTACTGAACAGTGTTGATTCCGCGCTGGTCCCGATATCCCCATATGTAGTCACGCCCGGCCACGTCGCCGAATACTGCAGCCGTCCCCCTCATGACAATCGGTTCGCGTCGGACTAGCGTCGTGTCATGGCACCCGCCCGGGTCCGTGGTTGCACCGCGCGGGCTTTCCCACTACCGGCAAGCCCGCCGCGGCAAGCCGATGCCAGCCGCAGGCGAAACGGCCCACGTAAGGCGACTTATCGTCGACTGATCACGGTGCGGCTTAGGAGTAAGTCCTGCCCCGCCGGGAGATCCGACGTCTCCCGGGCCGGGAGAAGGGCAGTAGTAGCACAGACGGCTGCGAACCCCTCAGCAGGCGGATGTGGGGTCGAAGACCAGGTCGGCCGGGCGGGTGCCGCGTTCAGGTCCGGGCAGAAGGGGGTTCCACTGTGGACATCATCTTCAAGGGTCGGCACACGGACGTGCTGGATCGGTTCCGCAGGCATGCGACAGCGAAGCTCTCCAAGATCGGGAAGCTGGACTCCAAGGCGATCAGGATCGACGTGGAAGTCTCCACCGAGCGCAATCCGCGCCAGTCGCAGCGGCGAGAGCGAGTAGAGCTGACGATATCCTCGCGCGGGCCGACCATCCGAGCCGAGGCCGCGGCCGAGGATCGCTACGCTGCCCTGGACATAGCCTTCTCGAAGCTGGAGTCGCGGTTGCGGAGGGCGGGTGACCGGCGCAAGTGCCGGCACGGAGCGCACGCGGCCGTCCGGGTCATCGATCTGCCCACGGCGGACGGTGCCGAGGCCGGGCTGCCCGGTGCAGAACCAGAACCGGCGCCCGTGGAACCAGAGAGCGCAACGCAGCACACCGAGGCGGACAGTGCCTCCGGTGACGGCCCGTCGTCAGATGATGGCGTCCCGATCGAGATGGAGGGGAACGGGCCGCTCGTCGTGCGGGAGAAGTTCCACGTCGCCACGGCGATGGCCATCGACCAAGCGCTGTTCGAGATGGAGCTAGTGGGCCATGACTTCTTCCTGTTCCGCGATGCAGAAGATGGCCGGGCCAGCGTCGTGTACCGGCGGCGCGGCTATCAGTACGGGGTGATTCGCCTGGTCGAGGAGGCGGCGAGCGGGGCCGAGGCGAGCCAGGCCAACGGGCGGGCCAAGACGGCGGAGGAATACGCCGCCCGGTAGCCTCGCTTGCGTTGTAGCCGCCCGTCGGCAAGAGTTTGATCACACGGCACCGCGGATCTAAGCACACGTGCCTGCGCAGCGGTGGTACCCGGCATCATCGCAGGACCGGACAGGGAAGGAAGGCGTCATGAGCGGCAGTCCCGGCACTAGCCAGGAACCGCCGGATACGTCACTGCACGCAGAGCCGATCCGCACGATGATCGTTGATGACCACGCCTTGTTCCGCCGCGGCCTGGAGATGGTGCTGGACGAGGAGCCAGACATCGAGCTCGTCGGCCAGGCGAGTGACGGCACCGAGGCGGTCGAGAAGGCCGCCGAATCGCTGCCCGATGTCGTGCTGATGGATATCCGCATGCCTCGCAGCAGCGGGATCGAGGCCTGCCGGGCGATGAAGGAGGCCGCCCCGAGCGCGAAGATCGTGATTCTCACGATCAGCGACGAGGAAGAGGACCTCTTCGAGGCGATCAGGGCCGGGGCGAGTGGCTACCTGCTCAAGGACATCCCGCTGGATGAGGTCGCCGACACGGTCCGCGCCGTGCACGGCGGGCAGTCGCTGATCAACCCGTCCATGGCCGGCAAGCTCCTCACCGAGTTCGCCACGCTGGCCAGGCGAGACGACGAGGAGCGCGTCCAGGAGGTGCCCGCGCCCCGGCTTACCGAGCGGGAGATGCAGGTGCTCAAGCTCATCGCCAGGGGGATGAACAACCGCGACATTGCCAAGGAGCTGTTCATCTCCGAGAACACGGTGAAAAATCATGTCCGCAACATCCTGGAGAAGCTGCAGATCCACTCCAGGATGGAGGCGGTCATGGTCGCGGTCCGGGAAAAGCTGATCGAGTTCAGCTGATCGCCCCGTCGGCCGTCCGCGGTATACCGTCCGAGCCCGTACCGCATGACGCCCCGGCCGTCTCGCTAGCCGGTGCGGTTTCGGACAGTATCGTCAGATTAGGCCGGATATCGCCTTCCGCAGCCGGGGCTCCAGCCTGACCGGCTCTACCCGGCCGAGTTCCACGTTGTCGCAGGCGACCCAGGCCGCCGCCTCGACCAGCGCTCGCGCCATCGCCTCGGTGGCGGACGCGGTGTCGAGCGAGAGCTGGCGCGCGATCAGCGTCCTGCCGCTGCGGGCCGGATCGACGCGGCCGACCAGGCGGCCCCTGGTCAGCAGCGGCATGGTGAAGTACCCGTGCACGCGCTTGGCCTTGGGCACGTAGGCCTCCAGGCTGTGCTCGAAGCCGAACATCCGCAATGTGCGCTTCCGGTCCCAGACCAGGGAGTCGAAGGGCGACAGCAGCGTGGTCCGGTGCCGGCCGCTCGCGGTCCGCGGCTGCCCTGACGCGCCGCACGCCTCCAGCGCGGACGGATCCGCCCAGGCCGGCACGACCGGGCTGGCTCCAGGCCCGGCGATCCCGACCGGCACCAGGCCCGCCGCGGCCGCCGCCTCGTCCGGCGTGATCGCCTGGCCATCCCGGCCCTGGCCGGTGCCGCCCCACCGCAGCCTCTGATAGTCGGCCAGGTCGGCGCGGGTGACCACGCCCAGTGCCCGCCCGGCGACGCCCGCCAGATGAATCACGCACTCGGCATCGGAGAGGTCGGCGGCCAGCAGCTCCGGCGGCAGGACCCGCTCCGGCAGGTCGTAGACCCGCCGCCATCCGGTCCGCCGCGCACAGATGACCCGGCCCGTGTCGAGCAGCCACTCCACCGCGATCTTCGTCTCCGACCAGTCCCACCAGTCCCCGCCGCCGCGAGCCCCGCCTAGCTCGGTCGCGTTCAGCGGGCCGTCCGCCTGGAGCCGGGCCAGGACCTCGCCGCAGGCCTTCTCGGGGATCTCGTGCCATCGCATGCCCCGGGCCACAAATGCCCGCCTGCGGAAGGCGTAGTAGGGCCATTCCTCGATCGGCAGCACGCAGGCCGCGTGCGACCAGTACTCGAACGCCGTGGCCTGGCGCGGGTGCCAGTAGGCCCGTTCAATCCGCTCGCGGGGCACCGGTCCCAGGCGGGCGTAGGCGACCAGTTCGTGCGAGCGGGCCAGCACGCTGATCGTGTCGAGCTGGACCGCGCCGACCCGGCGGAGCATGCTGGGCACCCCGCCCCGTCGTCCCTGGGTGCCGACCAGTCCCTGGGCCTGCAGCGTCATCAGCCGGACGTCATCTGGCGACAGGGTTACCTGCGGAGTGGGATGGAGGCGTGCCACGAGCGAGAGCGTAACCCGTGGCTCTGACATTTCGCGCGATCCCACCGGCCCATAAGCCGCCCGCACCGGGCGCATGCGGCGCCCGTGACTCGTCCGCAGCGGCCATGAGCCGCCCGCGACCCCGTCCGCAGCGGCCCATCAGCCGCCCGCAACCCCGTCCGCACCGGGCTTAGCTGGCTGTTACTCGTGTGACTGGTGAGCCACATGGGGAGGCCGGTGTCGCTCCGCGAGCCTAGGAGGGCGACGTTTTTCATGAACTGGCCCGCGCCATAAGCGGCTCATCTACCACGATCATGAAAAGCAGGGGCGTACCAGGGTCAAACCGACGGGCTGATGATCAGCGGGTCTCCGGCGCGGTGTGGCGGGAGACCACCGGAGGCGCTGGTTTAGTACCAGTCTTCGAAGATGTTGGTGGCCAGCGCGAGCAGGCCGCCTACCACCGCTATGGCTATGCCCAGCCAGAACGCCCACCAGGTCGGGCCGAAGACAAGCGCGAGGCCGCCGGCCACGAAGCCGACCATGATGATCGAGACCGCGATCCAGGAGACGGCGCGGCCATGGAAGGGCGCCGGATAGGAAACGGGGCTTCCCGGGGTCTGCGGCACTTGCGCTGTCTGCGCGGCCAGGCCCGCAGGTCCTGGCCCCGCGGCAGAGCTGCCGATGGTGCCCGGCTCGACCTGGTTCGACATGCGCACTGCTCCTCTCGTCCCCGCCGACTGCCTCGTCCCGCCCGCTGACCGCGCTTATCCGCGCCTATCATTGTGGCCAGGGCCTTCGGCCGGGTGGCAACCGACCCCAGGGTAGCGGCCTGACGGAGAGGACTCGGCTTCACCCCGCGTCTCGCCTACCATGGCTATAGGCACGGTGTCAGGAGCCGGCCGTGGTGCCGTTCGCACGCCCGGCCACCGCGGCGCGGCTGCGGCAGAGCGGCCGCACCGGGCCAAGGAGCCAGACTATCCGCGAGGAGCGCGACGCAAGTGCCAGCCATCATCGATAGTGTCCTCCGCGCAGGCGAGGGCAAGATCCTGCGCAAGCTCAAGCGGGTAGCTGATCAGGTCAACTCGATCGAAGAGCACTTCGCGGAGCTTGGCGACGCCGAGCTCCGCGCCATGACCGACGAGTTCCGGCAGCGGCATGCGGACGGCGAGTCGCTCGATGACCTGATGCCCGAGGCGTTCGCGACCGTCCGGGAGGCCGCCCGGCGGACCCTGGGCCAACGGCATTTTGACGTGCAGCTGATGGGCGGGGCCGCTCTGCACATGGGCAATATCGCCGAGATGAAGACCGGCGAGGGCAAGACCCTCACCGGCGTGCTGCCGGCCTACCTGAACGCTCTGGCCGGCCAGGGCGTGCACATCGTCACGGTCAACGACTACCTGGCCAAGCGCGACGCCGAGTGGATGGGGCGGATTCACCGGTTCCTTGGCCTCGAGGTGGGCGTGATCCTGGGCCAGATGGAGCCGGACGAACGGCGCAAGCAGTATGCGGCCGACATCACCTACGGGACGAATAACGAGTTCGGCTTCGACTACCTCAGGGACAACATGGCCTGGGGCCTGGAGGAATGCGTCCAGCGTGGCCACCACTACGCGATCGTGGACGAGGTCGACTCCATCCTCATCGACGAGGCACGCACCCCGCTGATCATCAGCGGGCCCGCTGACCAGAACAGTCGCTGGTACCTCGAGTTCGCCAAGATCGCGCCGCGGCTGCGGCGCGGCGAGGACGGCGAGGGCGATTACGAGGTCGACGAGAAGAAGCGCACGGTCGGCATTCTGGAGTCCGGCGTCGAGAAGGTCGAGGACTGGCTCGGCATCGACAACCTCTACGAGTCGGTGAACACCCCGCTGGTCAGCTTCCTGAACAACGCGATCAAGGCCAAGGAGCTGTACAAGAAGGACAAGGACTACGTCGTGATGAACGGCGAGGTCCTGATCGTGGACGAGTTCACCGGCCGCATGCTGCACGGGCGCCGGTACAGCGAGGGCATGCACCAGGCCATCGAGGCCAAGGAAGGCGTGCAGATCAAGGACGAGAACCAGACGCTCGCCACGATCACCCTGCAGAACTACTTCCGGCTCTACGACAAGCTCGCCGGGATGACCGGTACCGCCATGACCGAGGCGAATGAGTTCCACCAGACGTACAAGCTCGGCGTGATCCCGATCCCCACGAACATGCCGATGATCCGGGCCGATCAGAGCGACGTGGTGTACCAGACGGTACAGGCGAAGTTCGAGGCCCTCGTGGACGACATCGCCGCGCGGCACGAGGCGAACCAGCCGGTGCTGGTCGGCACCACCAGCGTCGAGAAGTCCGAGCTCGTATCCAAGGCGCTCAAGCGCAAGGGCATCCCCCACGAGGTCCTCAACGCCAAGTACCACGAGCGCGAGGCGACGATCATCGCCCAGGCCGGCCGCAAGGGAGCGGTTACCGTGGCCACGAACATGGCGGGCCGCGGCACCGACATCATGCTCGGCGGCAACCCCGAGTTCATCGCCGACCTTGAGCTGCACCAGCGCGGGCTGTCCCCGGTGGACACGCCGGAGGACTTCGAGGCCGCGTGGCCCGAGGCGGTGGAGAAGGCCAAGCGCGCCGTGGCCGAGGAGCACGAGGAGGTCGTCGCCGCCGGCGGCCTGTACGTCCTGGGTACCGAGCGGCATGAGTCCCGCCGGATCGACAACCAGCTGCGCGGCCGGTCCGGGCGGCAGGGCGACCCCGGCGAGTCGCGGTTCTACCTGTCGCTCGAGGACGACCTGATGCGGATGTTCAACGCCGACAAGGTCGCGCACATCATGGAGTGGCTCAAGACCCCGCCGGACGTCCCGATCGAGTCGAAGACCGTCAGCCGTTCGATCCGGTCCGCTCAGACGCAGGTCGAGCAGCAGAACTTTGAGATCCGCAAGGACCTGCTCAAGTACGACGACGTGATGAACCGCCAGCGCCACGTGGTCTACGACGAGCGGCACAAGGTGCTCGAGGGCGCCGATCTGCAGGAGCAGATCCGGGGCATGATCGAGGAAGTGATCACCGACTACGTCGCGGCCGCTACCGCCGACGGCTTCCCCGAGGAATGGGACCTGGAAAAGCTCTGGCGCGCGTTCCGGCAGCTCTACCCGGGTGGGATGACGATCGACGATCTGATCGAGGAGGCTGGCGGGGAGCGGGCCGGGCTTTCGGCCGATCTGATCACCGAGGTGGTGAAGCAGGACGCGCTGGCCGCCTACGAGCGCCGGGAGGAGGAGCTGGGCTCCGAGGTGATGCGCGAGCTCGAACGGCGGGTCATCCTGTCGGTGCTCGACCGCAAATGGCGGGAGCACCTTTACGAGATGGACTATCTGCGCGAGGGCATCACCCTGCGTGGGTACGGGCAGCGCGACCCGCTGGTGGAATATCAGCGCGAGGGCTACGACATGTTCAGCTCCATGATGGACGGCATCAAGGAGGAGTCGGTCCTTAGCTTGTTCAACCTGCAGGTACAGGAATACCAGGACCCGATTGTCGAGGAGGCTGCTCCCGGCGCCGCGGTGCCGGGGGGCGGGGGGCCCATCCTCACTGTCGAGCCACCTGCCGCTGGACCCGGCGCGGGCGCGCCCACGGCCGGACCGGGCGTCGACCCCTCCGCAGGCGGTCAGCTCGAACGGGGCCGTCCCGGCCAGTCAGGTTCGGGCCGGCCGGGACGCCATTCCCGGTCAACTGCCTCGGGCCGGCCAAGCACGCCTACTCGGCCAGGCGGCCCGGGGGGCCAGCCAGGCCCGCACACCTCCCTGTCCCCCTCCATTGCGCAGGACGGCCCGGCCGTTCCGGCTGCCCTGGCCCGCGGCCTCGAACGCCCGCAGCGCCCTGGCCGCCTTCAGTACACCGCGCCGAGCGATGACGGGAGCGGCCAGGCTGAGCAGCGGGCTGCCTCAGCCGACGGCACCGACTACTCCAAGGTCGGGCGGAACGCCCCGTGCCCATGCGGTTCCGGGCGCAAGTTCAAGCAGTGCCACGGCGACCCGCGTAATCGCTAGCCACCGGGCAGCGGTCGCTGTGTGACCGCCACCTGGCGTCTCAGGTGCGGGACACCATCGCCCGCGGCCATGCCACACTGCCTCGTTGACTCCCGGCGGCACCACCTGATAGTTTTCCTTTGCAGATGCAAAGAGATACTTCGGGCACTGAGGACATGACCGGAGACGGTCTGCTGAAGGTGCTGGCCACGCTGGCCAGCCCGCACCGGATGCCGGTCGTGGCCGCGCTGGCCGAGCACCGCAACTACGTCAGCCAGCTCGCCCGCGATCTGGGCATCAGCGGGGCGCTGCTGCAGGTCCATCTGCGCAAGCTCGAGGCGGCGGCGCGGACACTGAGCACGGACCACGAGCTAGAGGTGGAGTTGCGATGAAACCCAGGACGGCGAAGGAAACAGCGATCATCTGCGCGGCCGCAGTGATCATCGTTGGGCTCCTGACCATTCCATTCGAGCTGGTCGCACAGGGTGGCAACAACAGCAAGGGCGTGGTCTGGATGGCGCTGGCTGTCGTGTTCGGGCTCACGGTGGTCCTGGGCTTCCGTTATCTCACAACCAGGAAACGGGGCCAGCTTGAGCTGGCCGG
>Ga0335075_10005712_pt1 | contig 19251 bp, 19 predicted proteins | sample Lox_Sample_24_FD_206723 | JGI IMG/M metagenome (GOLD analysis project Ga0335075, IMG submission 206723) | Soil microbial communities from Loxahatchee National Wildlife Refuge, Florida, United States - Lox_Sample_2.4 | ecosystem: Environmental > Terrestrial > Soil > Wetlands | place: USA...
GTCGTCGACAAAGTCGAGCACGACCTTGGCGGGCGTGCCTGGCGCCGAGGTGCTGGCGCCATCGGGTCCCCAGTCGTTGCCCTTGCGCACCGCCATCGTGTACGAGTTGCCAGGGGAGTAGCTGGTGATCTGGAACGGCCCGGTGCCGTCGAACTTGTGCGCGATCGAGTTCGGCGAGCTCAAGCCGGCCGGGCAGACGATCGGCAGCTCCCCGGCCCCGTCGGCGAGCAGGCCGTCGGGCTTGGCCGTGGTGATAGTGACCGTGCCCGCCTGGTTATTGAAGCTCATCGTGTAGCTCACCGGGATGGTGAAGCTCAGCCAGGGCGAGAGCGTCTTCGGGTTCTTGATGGAGTTGAAGTCGGCGGCGACATCGCTGGCCGTCAGCGTGCTGCCGTCATCGCACTTGACACCCTTGTGCAGCGTGTACGTCACCTGGTCCGACGTGGCGGTCCACCTGGTCGCCAGTTCCGGGACCTCCGTCCCGGAACTGGTCTTGCCCAGCAAGGTGTCGTAGCCGAAGGCGTAGATCTGCCGGGCCGACCCTTCCGTCGACTGGTACGGGCTGACAGTGCCCGGATCGGAGGAGATGTCCATCGTGAAGGTTCCGCCTGACACATAGCCGCTCGCAGCTGTGCTGTCAGAAGATGAGCCCGAACCGCTGGAGCAGCCGACGGCCAGCAGCGCTGCAGCGGCGGCGCTGGCAGCGATCCAATGTCTGTTCATCGTGTCCCCTAGCTGAGGAGTTCTGCGGTCTATCCGGTCTCGCGATCCGGCCAGGGTGCCAGCCGCGAGCTCATGGAGTGGGTGGGGCCGTGCTGTCGCGTACGACGAGGTTCGTGGCGAGCTCGGCCCGCTGGTTGACGGTGTCGGCGTTTCTCTCCAGCAGGATCCGCGCGGCTAGCGCCGCCATCTCGGCCAGCGGCTGCCGCAGGGTGGTCAGCGGCGGCGACGCCCATTGCGCGATCTCCACGTCGTCGAACCCGACAACGCTGAGGTCCCGCGGGATCTGCAGGTTGTGCTGCCGGGCCGCCTCGTACACGCCGAGCGCCTGCGCATCGCTCGCCGCGAAGATGGCCGTTGGCGGAGCTGGCATGCTGAGCATCCGGCTGGCGGCTTCCAGGCCGGACTCGTAGTGAAAGTCGCCCACGGCGACGAGGTTGTCGTCCACCTCGATCCCGGCACGCTCCAGCGCGGCCCGGTACCCGTCGAGGCGGGCCCTGCTGCACAGCAGTTCCGGGCGCCCGGTGATGGTCCCGATGCGCCGGTGGCCGAGCTCGATCAGATGCTCGGTCGCCGTCATGCCGCCTGCCCAGTTCGCTGCCCCGATTGACGGCACGCCAGGTGCCGGCTGCCCGATCGGGTCAATCACGACCACCGGCACGTGCAGATCCGCCAGGCGAGCACGGTGGTAGGGCGAAAGCTCGCTGAGGACAAGGATCACGCCGTCGGTCCGGCTGCCCGCCAGGCTGTCCAGCCAGCGGTCACGCTGCCTTTCGTCGGCGGCGGTTGAGACGGCGAGCCGCGTTCCCGCGTTCAGCGCGGGTTCTTCCGCGCCGCGAATAATTTCGACCGCCCAGGGACTGAGCTGGGTGAAGACCAAATCGATCAAGCCGGCTCGGCTCCGCTGCCGGGCGGGGCGAGAGTATCCGAGGTCCGCCATCGCCGACTCGACTCGCGATCGGGTGGCAGCTGAGACGTCGGGTCCGCCGCGCAGAGCCTTCGATGCTGTCGGGATCGAAACCCTGGCGGCCGCCGCAACGTCTGCGAGCGTCACCTTGGCGCCGTCGGTCTCTGGTGTCGTCTCAACGCCCAAAGTCTCACCTCGGCGAGCTACGAAATTTCGGTCTAGAATGACCGAAATTGAATTTGTATGAGATTAAATTTTCATTTCGATTCCTGTCAAGATGACGGAATGTCTCGATTGGGTAACGCAATCTTGCCTACCGCCTCTAGGCGAGGGCTGCTGGGCTTGATGTCCTGACCGAAATTTCGGCGGCCGTCGCGGCTACCTGCCAGTGATGCGATGCCACGATCCTCTGCTGTGAACGCGTATTGGCTGACGGCGTCGGCGACGCGTGGTGCCCTCGCCAGCCGGACTGTCCTGACAGCCTCTTGACTGTTCAGCGGCCCTGGCCGTAAAAATAGGTCTGATGAATTTCCCGCGGGCGAGGGCCAGGGCCGTCACCGACCAGCTCATGAACGGCATCGTGTCGGGGAAGTACCCGCCCGGTTCCCGGCTGCCTACGGAGCTGGAGCTGTGCAAGGAAACGGGTGTCAGCCGGGCCACGCTGCGCGAGGCGATGAAGTCCTTGCAGCAGCTCGGGGTCACCAGCATCGAGCAGGGTCGGGGCAGTTTCGTGAACCCCACGCAGAGGTGGACGCCGCTTGACCCGGCGGTGCTAGCCGCGCGCGTCGGCCAAGCGGCAGCGGCCGGCGATACCCCGTGGGCGGTACAGCTTGTGGAGACACGCCGGATAGTGGAGGTCGATGTGGCGGGCCTTGCCGCGGCGCGGCGAACCGAGCAGGACCTGGCCGCTATGCGTGCCGCCCTCGAGGCCATGCGCGCCGCGTCACGGGCCCGGGATGTCGATGCGTTCGCGTCCGCAGACCTCGCGTTCCACCAGGCCGTCATGGACGCGGCCGGGAATGAGTTCGTCAGGGCGCTGTTCGATACGGTGGCCAAGCTGATGCACGTCAGCCGGGTGAAGTCCTCGGAGCCCGCGGTGCGCCGGGCGCGGGCACTTCGCGTTCACCGGGTGATCATGGATGCGATCGCCGCGGGTGATTCGTCCGGGGCGGCCGCGGCGATGCGCGAGCATCTCGACGAGACGCTGGCCTGGACGGCGACGGCCGGCCGGGCGGCGGAGCGCAGGCGGCCTGCCGGGCATCCGCCAGCCAGGCAGGCGTCACCCAGATGATGGCGCTGCGCTGGCACGGCCGTGGCGATGTGCGCCTCGACGACGTCGCGCGGGCGCCGGGACCGGGGCACATTCAGATAGCGGTCCGAGCGTCCGGCACCTCAGGGGCGATCCGCTGGGACGGCGTGATCACGTGGGTTCCCGCTCACCCGCGCGTTCGAAGACGGCCTGCTGGCGCTGGATCGCCAGCCGCGCCGATACCTGAAGATCAGTGATCACACCGGAGGCGGCATGAAAGAAAGCCAGATTCCGACCGAACGCGCCGGCGGCTTGCGCAGCAGCCAGTGGTTCGGGTCCGAGGGGCGGAACGGCTTCGTGCACAGGTCCTGGATCCGCAACGAGGGCTTTGGCGAGGAGCTTTTCGATGGCCGGCCGGTGATCGGCATCGCGAACACCTTCTCCGAACTCACGCCGTGCAACGCTCACCTGCGGACGGTCGCCGCGGCGGTCAAGCGGGGAGTGCTGCTCGCAGGCGGCTTCCCGCTGGAGTTCCCGGTGATGTCGCTGGGCGAGACACTGCTGCGGCCCACCGCAATGCTGTTCCGCAACCTCATGGCCATGGAACTGGAAGAGTCGCTGCGGGCCAATCCCCTTGACGGCGTGGTGCTGCTGTCCGGCTGTGACAAGACGACCCCGGCGTCGTTGATGGCGGCATCGAGCGTGGACCTGCCCGCCGTGCTGGTCACCGGGGGGCCGATGCTCAACGGGAAGTTCCGGGGCACGGACATCGGGTCAGGAACTGCTGTCTGGCAGATGACCGAGCAATTCCGGGCCGGCCAGCTCGGCTCCGCTGACCTGGCCGAGGCGGAAAGCTGCATGTCGCGCAGCGCAGGTCACTGCATGACCATGGGCACCGCGTCGACGATGGCCTGCATGGCGGAGGCGCTCGGCATGAGCCTGCCAGGCGCGGCCGCGATTCCGGCGGCAGACTCCCGGCGATTGCTCACTGCGCAGCGCGCGGGGCAGCGCATTGTCGAGATGGTGAAGGAAGACCTGCGACCGTCGGCCATCCTGACCCGCGAGGCGTTCGAGAACGCCATCGCAGTCAACGCCGCCATCGGCGGTTCCACGAACGCGGCGGTGCACCTGATCGCCATCGCCGGGCGCGCGGGCGTGCCGCTCAGCCTGGACGATTTCGACCACATCGGCGGGCTGGTGCCGCTGCTTGTCGACCTGATGCCCTCCGGCCGATTCCTGATGGAAGACTTCTACTACGCTGGTGGCCTCCCGGCGGTGATGGCAGAGCTCGGCAACCTGCTGCACAGGGACCACGTGACGGTCACAGGCCGCTCGGTAGCGAACAACCTGGAACAGGCCGCGTGCTGGAACCGGGAAGTAATCCACACCGTGGCCGAACCGATTCAGCAGCCGGGGAGCGGCACGGTCGTGCTGCGCGGATCCCTGTGTCCCGACGGCGCGGTGCTGAAGGTATCGGCCGCGTCGCCGCACCTGCTGCGCCACCGCGGCACCGCAGTCGTCTTTGACAGCATCGAGGAATACGTGGCAGCGGCTGACGACGAGGATCTGGACGTGGACGCGGGCTCAGTCCTCGTGATCCGCGGCTCGGGCCCGAAGGGGTACCCCGGCTTCCCCGAGGTCGGTAACCCGCCGATCCCGCGCAAGCTGCTCGAGGCGGGGATCACCGACATGGTACGCATCTCCGATGCGCGGATGAGCGGCACGGGGTACGGCACCTGCATCCTGCATGTCGCGCCGGAGTCCGCCGCAGGAGGGCCACTGGCACTGGTGCGAACGGGGGACGAGATCCAGCTCGACGTTGCGCGCCGGCGACTGGACCTGCTGGTCGAGGACGACGTGCTGGCGAAACGCCTGGCCGGCTGGACGCCGCCACCCAGGCACGCCGAGCGGGGCTGGGTACGCCTGTATACCGAGCACGTGCTCCAGGCCGACCGTGGCGCGGATCTCGACTTCCTGGTCGGAGGGAGCGGTGACGCAGTTGGCCGCCACTCTCACTAGCGTGCCCTGTCCAGCGCATGCTGCCGGAGCGCGATGATGGCGACAGCAGTGCGCCAGCTCGAGGCCGCGGAGGACGGCTCCCGGCTCCTGCGGCTCGTTGGGACATGCGGCAACGGCCAGGTGCTGTTTGCGCCGCGAGTGACATCGCGCCCTGCCGCCGGGCTCTAAGCGCAAGGAAGAAAGGTGTGCCATGCGAATCGTTCGGTACCTGTCTCACGGTAGGGCAGAACCCGAGGTGGGCATCGAACTCGACGATGGCGTCAGGAGACTGGATGTCCCCACCGTCGGCGAGCTGCTGGCTCGGCCGCTGGCTGAGATCCGCGAACTCGCTGAGCACGCCGCGAGCGGGCCCGCCGCGGCGTCTGACGCCATACTCCTGACCCCGATAGACGGGCGGACCGAGGTCTGGGCGGCTGGCATCACTTACAACCGGTCGCGGCAGGCCAGAATGGAAGAGAGCGCCACCGCAGACGTCTACGACCTGCTCTACGACAGTGACCGGCCTGAATTGTTCTTCAAATGTGCCGCATGGCGCACCGTCACGCACGGGGAGCCAATCGGCATACGGGCAGACTCGTCGCTGAATGTGCCCGAGCCTGAGCTGGCCCTGGTCGCGAACCGGCACGCCGAGATCGTCGGCTATGCGGTCTGCAATGACGTCTCGTCTCGCAGCATTGAAGGCGAGAACCCGCTTTACCTGCCGCAAGCGAAAATCTACGCAGGGGCCTGCTCGCTCAGCAACGGCATCCGGCCTGCCTGGGAGGTGCCGGCCGTCGGCGAGCTTGAGATCGAGCTGATCATCGAGCGCGGTGGCGAGACCGCATGGCGTGGCCGCACCAGCACCGAGCAGCTCCGGCGCTCGCCTCAGGAGCTGATCGGCTTCTTGTTCCGGGCCGAGCAGTTCCCCGAGGGCAGCGTGCTGTCTACCGGCACGGGCATCGTGCCGGAGATGGACTTCACTCTGCGCGAGGATGATCACGTGACGATCCGCGTACAGGATGTCGGTGTCCTTGCCAACGTCGTCACCGTGGGCCTGGCGCCCTTCGGCTGGCTAACCCAGCACGATGCCCAACGCCGAATGAGCCATGTGCCCACCAGTGGGTTACGGTAGCCGATGGACTGCAGGCGGCTTTGGGACGCTGTCCGTGCCGTGAGTTGGACTGCTGATGTGCTCGCCGGAGCGGTACGGCGCTGGTTCGAACAGATCTGCCTCGAACTGACGATCTGAGCCGCCTCGCGCGCGTGGTGTCCGCGTCGATCTGACCCTCGCCGAGTTTGCCGCAACGGCCGATCTCCCCGGGGGCGCTGCAGTGCGTTGTCGCACTGCGATGGCCTGGGCTTGGCAATGGCGCGGCCTCGCCGCCATTACCGCGGCATCCTTCGCCTCCACCGGGGCGACCATGGCGGTCGGCGACGCAGCCGCGCATCTGGCCGACTCCAGCGGGCTGGCCATCGCCCGCCACGCGCTGCTGGAATCCCTGTATGAGCTGGCCGTCGCGGCCGGCCAACGGGCCGAAGTGACGCCGTCCCCTCTGGACGGCGGTGTTCTGATCCAGGATCTGGCCTTCGTCGGGGGAACGCGATGAGCCAGCCTCTACCACGGCGAACTAGCCGAAGGCGAAGCCTACGAATGGGCCGAGCCCTACGAAGATCATGCAGCTGCAAGCCGAAGCGGGCCACCTTGAAGCCGCCCGCCGGACCCTGAGCCTGCTGGAGAGCCGGCTCAGCGACCTCGGCATGACACCCGGCGCCCAGACCCGGCAACGTGGCCGCGTCTTTGCTGGGCAACCACAACCCGTCACCTCGAGTGCAGAACCCGGGTGATCATGAGCAAATCCGCGTGATCATGAGCAGCGAATGAGCAAAATCCGGATTTCGTGAGCAACGGTCTCGGCCCGGAATTACCCATGGCAGTGAAGAGGCTGGGCGGTCGGCAGGTCTGGTCATCAAGCTTCGATCCACGTTCATCACACTGGGTAATCGGCAGCAGCGTGGCTCAGTCCCAGGGTCAACGCAGATCGATTTTGCGCGGCCGGGAACAGCGCAAACGGGAGGGCGGTCACGCGCAGATCATCGGGCTATGCGTGTGCCTATTTGCTGCACCGAGAAACCCGTGGACGAGCCGTTCGTGCTCTTCCCGCCCAATGCCTGGGTCAGTGCCAGGTCATGTTGATCGTGCGTTCGAAGTTGACGTATCCGGCGCGCAGGAAGGCGTTCGCCATGGGGGCGTTGCCAAGATCGGTGGCCGCCCGGATGCGCGGGACGTCCTGTGCGATGAGGATGCGGGTGCCTTCGGCGAGAATCTCGTCGATGTAGCCGTTGCCCCGGTGCTCGGGCAGTACGGCGAGGTAGGCGATGATGGGGTTGTAGTTGTTGCGGGCCGGGGTGACGAACCCCACCGGCTCGCCGTCCGGCAGCGTCGCGATCCGCCACCAGTCCTGCGGGCTGCGGTAGCGTGCGAGTTCGTCCTCGTAGTGCCGGACCGCTGCCTCGCGGGCGGGCATCCGGGTCAGGTCGTCCCTGCTGTGCGCGTCCAGTGTCCCGTCCAGGACCCGGGTCATCAGGTCGAGGATTTCCCCGGTGTCGCGGACCGGCCGGAACACCAGGCGCCCCCTGTGCCCGGGGACCGGGGTCCCGGGGCACCACTGGAAACGCAGCCGTTCGACGAACAGGCGGGCACCGGTCCGTTCCAGGGCGAGCATGCGGTCCTCCACGACGCGCCTGGCCACCCCGTCTTCACGCCAATCGGATGGGACGAAGCGGCTGTACTCCGGTGGACGGGTGTTTGCCGGCACGACTTCGGCCATGGCGGTCCGCAGCAGCCGGACGCCGACGCCCACACGGTCGCGATCCCCGCTGCTGTCGTCGATGTCGAAGATGTCCAGCAGGAACGGTGTGTCGTCGCCTGCCTGCCCCCACCATGCGAGCCTGGCCAGCAGGTGGTCACCGCGAAGAGCGACCCACATCCACTCTGGCCGGCGGCGGCCGGCGGCGAGGTCGTCGGCCAGTTCGTCGTTGAGGACGTAGGGCAGCCGGGAGAAGAGGCCGAGTTCTTCGTGCCCGGCGATCGGGCGCATAGTCAGGTCGCTGTGTTTCACGGTCAAGGCACGCTCCAAGTGAAGGCGCCTGTCCGCTCCGGGGTCAGACGCGGTCTGTGCCCCAGGAGGACGCAAGCGCAGTGATCATGGAGATCATGGGCTTATCCCTCCTCTCGGTATCGTGACCCTCGGCCGGTGCCGGCAGAGGGACGACAGCAAGGTCTACCTGATCACCAGCCGCCGCGCAAACCCTTTCTTGCGATCACCGGCCCGAGCACGCTGGAGGTGCCGGGCATGGTGCCGCGTCAAGAGCCGGGACCTCGCGCGGCCTGTCAGTCGAACTCGCCGACGGCTCAGCGAGCGTTGACCAGGACTGACTCCAACCGGGCCGGACCGTGCATTGAGGTTTTCTCGTGCGCCCAGCAGAACGGGAGGTGACACCGTGACGTAGTGCCATGGTGGATCTTCGTATTCGTAAGCTCGTCGTCGCCTGCCGGCCTGCGTCGCGGCCCGGACGACCATGAACGCGCCGGCGAGCATTCCCGCGGACACCACGATGTGCGCGGCCAGGAAAGCCAGAGTGGCGGCGTGGGCGGCTCCGGTGGTCTGAGCTGGCAGGCCGAGCAGGTTCACCGCCATGCCGAGCAGGAACTGGACGGCCAGGCCCATGATCTGGTGCCGCGGGGCAGCCCCGCTCACGCCCGCCTCCCGTAAAGCCAGGCGGTGAGCGGGGCGAACACGGCGACCAGCGCCGCTGCCGCGAGGAGGACCCAGGTCAGCTGGCCAGCGGAGGGGTGTCCGGCCAGCAGGCCGCGCTCGGCGGTAACCAGGTGGCTGACCGGGTTGACAGCGACGAAGGCCTGCAGCCATCCGGGCATGGTGTGAGGCTGGACGAACACGTTGCTGGCCAGGGTCAGCGGGAACAGCACCACGGTGCCGGTGCTCATCACCGCCTGCGGGGTGCGCAGCACCAGGCCGAGCGCGGTCCACGCCCAGGACAGGCACAGCGCGAACGCCACCAGCAGCCCGATCCCGGCCAGAATGCCGGGCGCGGCGCCGGGCGGGCGGTAGCCCATGATCACGCCGAGCACGGTGACCAGCCCGGCGGCGATCAGGTAGCGGGCCAGGTCACCGAGGACCGCGCCGGCGACCGGTGCCAGGCGCCAGACGGGCAGCGACCGGAACCGGGCGGTGATCCCCTTGGTCATGTCGGTGTTCAGGCCGATCCCGGCATACATGCTGACCAGCAGCACGGCCATGACCAGCGTGCCGGGCAGCAGGAACGGCAGGTACCGGCCGGGTGAGCCAGCCAGCGCGCCGCCGAACAGGTAGGTGAACATCAGCGTGAACACGACCGGGATCGCGATCACGTCGAAGAGCTGCTCGGGGACGTGCCGGATCTTCAGCAGCGCCCGGTAGCCGAACGCGAGCGTGGCGGTCCACGCGCCCGGCGGTTCCGGCCGGGTGCCGGTGAGGATCGCGGTCATGCGGCGCTGCCTTCCGTGTCCTGGGTCGGTTCCGTGTCCTGGGTCAGCGCGAGGAAGACCTCATCCAGCGTGCTCTTACCGGTGTCGGCCTTCAGCCCGGCGGGGGTGCCCTCGGCAACCACCGCGCCGTGGTCGATGACCGCGACCCGGTCCGCGACCCGGTCGGCCTCCTCCAGGTACTGGGTGGTGAGCAGCACCGTGGACCCGGACTCCGCCGCCGCGCGCACGATCTGCCAGACCCGGGCGCGCGCCGCGGGGTCCAGGCCGGTGGTCGGCTCGTCCAGGAAGTACAGCTCGGCCGGGACGAGGAAGCTCGCCGCGAGGTCGAGACGGCGGCGCATCCCGCCGGAGTACGTCTTCACCTGCCTGCCGGCGGCGCCGGCCAGGTCGAAGGCTTCCAGCAGCCCGGCGGCACGGGCCCGCGCGCCGCTGCGGCCCAGGCCGCACAGCCGGCCGAGGAACAGCAGGTTCTCCTGGCCGGTGAGGTCCTCATCGACAGTGGCAGCCTGGCCCGCCAGCGCGATCCGGCGGCGCACCGCGCCCGCCTGCCGCACGACGTCATGGCCGAGCACGGCAGCGCGTCCGCCGTCTGGGCGCAGCAGGGTGGCCAGGATGCGGATCGTGGTGCTCTTGCCGGCCCCGTTGGGGCCGAGCAGCCCATAGATAGTTCCTGTGGCGGCCGCCAGGTCCAGGCCGCGCAGCGCCTCGGTGGTGCCGAACCGTTTCCGCAGCCCTTCGGCCTCGACGGCAACCGGGTATCTTTTCTCGTACATGCCTGTCAAGGCTAAATTACCTCTTACACCGTTGTCAAGGGTAAGGTTAGGGCATGACGGAGGCACAGGCCAGGAGGCGCAGGCAGCGGCCGGAGGCCGCGCAGTCCATCGCGGCGGTCCTGGACGCCGCCGTCCAGACGCTCGCCAGCCGGCCAGACGCATCCATGGACGAGATCGCGCGGGCCGCCGGGGTCAGCAGGCAGACGGTCTACGCGCACTTCCCGTCCCGGGACGCGCTGATCGACGCGGTCATCGAACGGGGCACCGCCGAGTTCACCAGCCTCCTGGACGGCGTGGACCTCGACCAGGCACCGCCTGCCCAGGCGCTGACCCGGCTGCTGGATGCCGGCTGGCAGGTCGCCGCCCGCTACCCGTTCCTGTGGCTGCAGCCCGCCGTCGACCCCGGCAAAGACGCCGACCGGCACGCGCCAGTCCTGGACCGCATGCTGGACATCGTCCGCCGCGGCCAGGCCAGCGGCGACTTCGACGCCTCGGTCCCGGCGCCCTGGCTGCTGTCGGCGAGCCTGGCCCTGGGCCGCGCCACCGAGGACGAGGTCAAGGCGGGCCGGATGACCATCGAGCAGGCGACCCACGCCGTGCACCAAGGCCTGCTACGACTGCTCGGCACACGATGAGCTCACGCCGGCGCACGCTGCCTCGACACCAGGCACTAAGCCATGCCACCGTCCTGACGTCACCCAGCGTCAACGACCAGCCTTGACTGTTCACATGTCACCGCGATTGTTCACCTAGGTGTTCAGGTAGCCAGTCGGTTGTTCAGTGCAGGGAACGGACCTACTTGGCCAGGCTGCGGCTAGTTGGCCACACGACCGTGTTGCTCACCTGACAGTCAGCATGTCGAGCACCGGGGGCGACGTCGGGGGCGAGTTGCCCGCCGTCGGCGGACAGGCGGGGGTCTCGTCCGGGGTCATTGCGGTGCTGCGGATCGTGACGCGGACGTGCTTTCGCCTTCCCTGGCTCGCGACGCGGTGACCGCTACGGTGGTATAGGACATGGTGAGGCTGCCGCCCGCCGCGTCGATCGCCTCACCGACGCTGTCCAGCACTGCCGCCAGCTTGTCCGGGGGGAGCAGGGTGAGGTGGCCGTGGGTAGGCAACTGGTCCAGCCATTCCATCGGGGTGTAGGTGCGTTCCCAGCCGTACTGCCATTGCTCGGGTTCGCTGAAGCCGCCCGCCTGGCGGATCCCGTCGGCGATCTTGGCAAACAATGCCTGGTAGGCGTCCAGGGCGTGCCTCAGCGACTGGAAGTCGACTGGGGAGTCCGGCGCGGCCTGCCGGTAGGCCGTGACAAGGGCATCGAGTACCTCGGGCGGGTACTGGAACACGTGGTGGAACGGCGCCAGCAGGCCGCCAGGGCGCAGCACCCGCGCCGCCTTGGCCGCCCCGGCGGCCGGCTCCACCCAGTGCCAGGCCGTCCCGGCGATGACCGCGTCGAAGTGCCGGCCCGCTGGTTCCCAGGCTTCGAATGTCGCCACCTCGGCCTCGGTCCCGCTGCGCCACGCGAACGCGGCCATCCGGGCGTCGGGCTCGACGCCGAGCACCCGGCAGCCGGCCGCCTGGAACTGCCGGGCCGCGATGCCGGTGCCGCAGCCGACGTCCAGGACGTCAGGGCCGGGGCTGGCGGCCACGATCCGTTCCACCAGGGCGGTGGGGTAGGGCGGCCGGGTGCGGTCGTAGCGCCCGGGGTCCTCGCCGAACGACTCGGCTACCTGCCGGCGCTGGTGGAGTTCGGGGGCCGGCGCGGCCGGGCGGGGGCTGGAGGGTTCGTCGGTCATGCGGCCACCGTACCGGCTCCTGCTCGACTCATGCCACATTATGTGCCATGATTCTTGGCATGGCGACGACCGAGGAACTGATCACCAGTGCGGTAGAGGCGCGGCGCGTTGCCCGGAACGCGATCGCACTGGCCGTCCGGGAGGCCCGGGCCGAGGGCTGGTCCTGGGACAAGATCTCAGCTGCGCTCGGCGGGACCCCGAACGGCGAGACGCTGCGCCGCAACTTCGGCGGCGAGAACGACACCACGCCATGACCGGCGGCACGGCAGGCGCAGCCCCGCGGCCGCCGGCCCGCGTGGGCGGCCGGCAGCTCCTGCGCGGCCACCACGGCACGCTCGCCGCCCTGCTGGACGCGAACACCTTCCGCCACCTGGACAGGCTCGGCGTCGCCGCCGGCCAGCGCTGCTGGGAGGTCGGCGCGGGAGGCGCCACCGTGCCGGCGTGGCTGGCCCGGCGCACTGGCCCCGCGGGCCACGTGCTGGCCACCGACACCGACCTGACCTTCCTGCAGGAAGCGGACGGCCTCGCCTTCGAGATCGCCCGGCACGACATCGGCGCCGACCCTGCACCGCCTGGAGCCTTCGACCTCGTGCACGCCCGCCTGGTGCTGGAGCACGTCCCCGGCCGCGACGCGGCCCTGGCCACGATGGTCCGGGCCCTGCGGCCAGAGGGCTGGCTGCTGGTCGAGTCTGGCGATCCCCGCCTGCAGCCCCTCGCCTGCCCGGACGAGGCCGGCTCCGCCGAGGAACTGGCCAACCGGCTCCGGAACGCGTGCTGGGCGCTCCAGTCCCGCCGCACCGACCTCGGCTATGGGCGCACGCTTCCCCGCCGTCTCCGCAGCGCCGGCCTCACCGAGATCGGAGCCGAAGCCAGTTTCCCCCTCGCCGGCCCCGCTGCGGCCAGGCTCCAGCGGACCATGGTCGAACGGGCGCGGGACCGCCTGACCGCCACGGGGATGGCCACGACAGAAGAGATCGACCAGCACCTGGCCGACATCGACGCAGGCCGGCTCGACCTTACGGCCTTCCCGGTCGTTTCCGCCTGGGGCCGGAAAGGCGCTGACAACCCCTAACGGCATGGAAGCGCCCTTGGCACGGCCGGCTCGCGGTCTGGACTCAGCACCCGCAGGCCGCTCAGGGCGCCCGCAGTGGCCGGATAGTTGGCGACGCGTCCCTCTGTCAGGGTGAGCGCGCTGTCAGCGGGTCGCCGGGGAGGCGGGGTGCGGGGCTGCGCGTGGCGGCGAGGAGGACGTGGTCGCCGGTGGTGGAGAGCCGGGCGGCGATGGCGCTGGCGGGGAGTCGGGCGCGGATGAGCGGGTGCAGGTCGCTGATGGTGATGCTGTCGGGGTCGGCGCCGGGCCAGGGGATACCGGTGATCCAGCCGGGCGGGGGTTCCCAGGTGACAGGCTCGTCGATGCTGGCCTTGGAGAGCAGGGAGCTGGCTTGGCGGCGCAGGCAGAGGTCCAGCTGGCCGGGCATGTTGAGGGTGAAGTTGCTGTAGTGCTGGGTGCGGGTCGCGGGCAGCTGGAGTGGCCCGGGCAGGTAGCGGGGGTGGGTGCCGGTGAGCATCTCGATGAGGCGCGGCCGGGCGAGGTGCTCGCGGACGGGGGCGGCGGGCAGGGTGATGTCGTGGGGCTGCTGGGGTTGTCCCCAGGTGGCGGGGTGGCGGAGGATGTGGCGCTGGCGGCGCCAGGCGGTGACGTCGAGCTGTGCCTGGGCGAGGCGGGGCAGCCTGCGGCGGCGGGCGTAGTCGATGGGGGCGCCGTTGTCTCCGAGCTGGCGGGCGAGCTGGCAGATGGCGGCGTGACCGGTTCCAGGACGCCGTGCTTGCGGAGCCGGCTGGCGAATGTGGCCAGGTCGCCGGGGTGGGCGGGGTGCAGGCCGATGAGTTCCCGGGCGGTGCGGCAGTCCGCCGCGCCGGTCACCGCGACAGCGAGCATCACGGTGAGGCCGGCCTGGTAGGACAGGAAGTTGAAGCCCTCGGGGGGCATCAGGCGCAGCGCCCAGCCAGGCCATATCAGCGTCGGGAGGACGGCGGCCAGGTCGGCGGCCTGGCCGGGGCGGGGGATGCGGGCCGGGCCGGCGACAGCGCGGTAGCGGAGCTGGCGGAAGCTGTCGAGCCGGGCTGCGAGCGGCCCGGCCAGCGCTGCCTGCAGGGCGGGGCTGCACCGCCGTCGCCGACATCATGCTGCACGGCCGGCCCGGCGACCCCGACCCGGAAATCGCCGCCTGGCTCGCCGCCAACGGTCCGAAGGCCGTAACGGGGGCCATCCGCCGCAGCCAGCCCGGCCCGGGAGACATGCGCGAGCTGCCGGAGGTAGCGGTCCACCGGGCCGGGCAGGGAGGCGCCGCTGTCTCCTGGTTCTTCCGGCACAACGTCGCCCACGACGGCGAAGGCCGCCACAGCGCGATGCTGGACAGCTACCAGCCCGGCGACCCCATGGTCCGTGTCTTCACCTACCAGGCCGACCCCGCCGGCCGGTCCCCGGAGGCGGTCGCCGAAGAGGCGTTCGCCATCTGCGACGGCCACTCCGGCAACGCCCACGGCGAGGAACTGTCCCGCCGCTACTACCAGCGCGAGTTGCGTTCGCTGTCCTTCCCCGGACACTCGCCGTGTTGCCCGAGGTCATGTTGCATTCGACACGGCATTGTGTTGCCCGGTTGCCGCGAAGGTGGGCAGTCAGGGACAGAGGGCTGCGAGGCGGCTGGCTGTGCTCAGGTGATGTCGCGTCGGACGGTGGTGAGGGCGGCGGCTGCGGCGAGGGCCGCGGCGATGGCGGCGAGCACGGCGATCGCGGCGGGGTAGGGCAGTGCGGTCACGCCGCGTGGGATCTGGGGCATGCCGCCGCCGTTGGTGTCCCCGGCCAGCATGGCCGCTGCGGTGTAGGGCAGGAAGCGTCCCGCCGTGGTGACTGTCGCGCCCACGACCAGTTCGATCACCAGGCCCCAGGCGACCACGGCGATGATCGCGCCGGTCTCGTGGCGGATCAGCGATCCGGCGCCTGCGCCGACTGCGGCCAGCAGTGCCGCGCCGATGACGGTGCCGCCGGCGTAGCGGGCGATGGCGGGATCGGACAGCGCGAGCGGGTAGCCGCGGGCGGCGGCGAAGCCGAGCGTGATCCCGGTCGATGTGGCGGTGGCGGCGATCCCGAGCAGCGCCCCGGCGGCTGCGGCAGCTATGGTCTTTGCGGCCAGGATGCGGCCGCGGCCAGGTTGGTCGAGGTAGGTGTCGGTGGCGGTCTTGAGCCGGAACTCGCCGCTGGTGATCACCACGCCGAGCAGCGCGGCGACCAGCAGCGCGAACCCGGTGCTGGCCAGGTTGTCGCGTAGCCCGCCGGGTGTTGCCAGTGAGGGGATGGCCATGCCCTTTCCGCTGCCGGCGGTGACTGCTTCCAGCACTCCGATCAGCGCGGTCAGCGCGACCGCCAGGCCCGTCATCGCGGCCACTAGGCGGGTGGTGCGCAGCTTCATGAGCTCGGCGTGCAGCGCCGCGGTCATCCCGGCCTCCCTTCTGTGGCGGTCATCCGGAGGAAGGCCTCCTCCAGGCTGCCGGTGTCAGTGGTCATCTCGAAGACCGGGATGCCCAGCGCCGCGGCCAGCGTGGCTACTTCCTCGGTGCCCAGCCCGGTGATCTCCAGTCGGCCCGGCCCGGCGGCCCGCACCGCCGCTCCCTCGGATGTCAGCGCGTCACGCAGCGCCTGCGCTTGCGGGGTACGCAGCATGACCGTCGGCTGCGCGGAGTTCACCAGCTCGGTGACCGGTCCGGCCGAGACGAGACGGCCGCGGTCGATGACGACGGCACGGTCGGCGAACTGGGCCACCTCGGCCAGGATGTGGCTGGAGACGAGAACGGTGCGGCCCTGGTCGCCGAGCTGGCGCAAGAAGCCGCGCAGCCACAGCACGCCCGCCGGGTCCAGGCCGTTGGCCGGCTCGTCCAGGATCAGCACCTCCGGGTCGCCGAGCAGCGCGCCGGCCAGGCCGAGCCGCTGCCGCTCTCCCAGGGACAGGGTCCCGGCCCGGCGCCCGGCCAGCTCGCTCATCCCGGTTTCCGCCAGGACCGTGCCGATCCGGGACCACGCGGCGCCTGTGGCGGCGCAGCGGACCCGCAGGTGACCGGCGACGGTGCGGCCGGGGTGGAACCCCGACGCTTCCAGCACTGCCCCCACCCGGCGCCGCCGGACGCCCAGTTCCCGGTATGGCCTGCCCCAGATCACAGCCTGGCCGGTAGTCGGCGTCACCAGGCCGAGGAGCATGCGCAGGGTCGTGGTCTTGCCTGCGCCGTTGGGCCCGAGGAACCCGGTGACCGTGCCGGCCCCGACCTCAAAACTCAGGCCGTCGACCGCTGCGGCCGGGCCGAACCGCTTGACCAGGGTGCGGACCTCGATGACCGTCATGGCCGCCGCGCCCTGCGCCGGCGCACCATCGCATACGCGCCGGCGCCGCCGGCGGCCGCCAGGATCAGGATTACCCAGACGATCATCATTGCGGCCTGGCCGCCGCTTCCGCTTGTGCCCATGGCTTCCTCCCGGCGCTAGTATGGACAATTGTCCATACCGTAATGGACGAGTGTCCATACTTGCAACTTCCCGCACCGGGTACGGTTGCGGCCAGGCGGGATTCCAGGAGGATGGCGAGGCAGATGGCACGCGGAGTCGCGATACCGGAGGTCCGCGAGCAGCTGTTCGCCGCAGCCGATCGGGTGCTAGCCCGGGGCGGGCCGGCGGCCCTGACCACGCGGGCGGTCACGGCCGAGGCCGGGGTCGCCAACGGGGTCCTGCACCGGCACTTCCGCGACCTGGATGAGTTCCTCGCGGCATTCGTCGCCACCAGGCTGGGGGCGATCGCCGACGGTGCTGCGGCCCTGCCAGGCCGCGCCGGGGACGGCACCGTCACCGGCAACCTCACCGAGGCCACGGTGGCGGTCTTCGGCGTCAGCGCCCAGGCGCTGATGACCCTGGCCGCGGCGAAGCCAGACCTAGGCCAGGCGCTGGAGCACGCTGCGGGTGGCGCGGGCGGGCTTGGGGACATCGAGCGGCACTTCGCTGCCTACCTGGACGCGGAGAAGAAGCTGGGCCGGATCGGATCCGGCGCTGACACCGAGACGCTGGCGTTCACCCTCCTCGGCACCGTCCACCACCTGATCCTCACCCGCCGCGGCGATGCGCCGGGCTTGCGGGGGCAGGTGCGCAAGATCGTGGCCGCGCTGGTCGCGGGCATGGACGCCGGCGCCCTGGCACCAGGTGAACCGAAAGAGTCCTGATCCGGCGAGCGGGGCTGCCGGCTGACGGACAGTGGCACGCCGTGCGGGGCCGCGGGTGGTGTATTTCTTCGCGTATGGCCTTGTTAACCCATCACGCTGGCAAGCGACAAGTGGCCGGGAGATTCGCGCCAGATCGGCTGGCGGGCACGCTGCAGCGAAGCGGTCCACGACCGCCGCCGGCCGGCCGGACATGAACGTCGTGGACGCGTCGAGGCCGCTGCAAGGTGCCGCCGTCCGAGGGCTGCTGCAGAACGGGCACCATGCCGCTGGGCAGCTCGTCATGACGTTGCGTGATCACCGGTGGGCTTAACGGTGGGTGAATTCACCGGTCGTGGCTTTTGCGGGTCTTGCGGTCGGGCCGGGCCTGTGCTGGGCTGATCGGGCCATGGGCGCGGGTGCGGGAGGCTGCGATGGGTGCTGGGCGGGTTGCGGGCGGGCACGGCGGCGCCGCAGGACGCGGCGGCGAGCGCGGGCCGCGTGTGTTAGGGGCCGGCGGTGACCGCCGGGCACATGCGTGTCTGCGGCGTGGCGGGGTCGTTGGCGGGTGGCGGGGCGCGGCGGTGGCGGTCGCGGCGCTGGCCGCGGTGGCGCTGGCCGCGGGCGCGGGCCCGGCCGGGGCGGCGGGCGGGGCGGGGCGGCCGGGGACGGGCCAGGCCGCCACGGCGGGGACTATCTCGACGATGACGGGCGGTGTCGGTGGCCCGGGGCCGGCCACGAAGGTGGCGCTGAGCCCGCATGGGGTGTTCTACGGCGGGGGCAGCCTGTATGTCGCCGGGTTGACGTCGGTGCGGATGGTAGACCCGGGCACTGACCACCTGACCACGCCTGCGGGCACCGGTGTGAGCGCGCCGGTCGGTAATGACCGCCTGGCCAAGCACGCCAGCCTGAGTGACGCCGAGGGGGGGACGGTGGACGGCGCGGGCAATCTGGTGATCGCCGACACTGGCCACCAGGAGATCCGGGTGGTGGCGGAAAGCACCGGCACGTTCTACGGGCGGGCGATGACGGTGGGTTTCATCTACCGGGTGGCCGGCACGGGCACGGGGTTCTCCGGGGACGGCGGCCCGGCCACCAGCGCCAAGCTCGACAACCCGGCCGCGGTGGCGGTGGACGGCGCGGGCAACCTGGTCATCGCCGACTCCGGCAATAACCGGGTCCGGGTGGTGGCGGCCACGACGGGCACGTTTTATGGGCAGGCGATGACCGCCGGGGACATCTACACCGTGGCCGGTGGCGGGACATCCGAGGGTGACGGCGGCCCGGCCACCAGCGCGGAGCTCAGCAGCCCGGCTGGGGTGGCGGTGGACGGCGCGGGCAACCTGGTCATCGCCGACTCCGGCAATAACCGGGTCCGGGTGGTGGCGGCCACGACGGGCACGCTCTACGGGCAGGCGATGAAGGCCGGCGACATCTACACCGTGGCCGGCACCGGCAAGGAGGGGTTCTCCGGCGACGGCGGCCCGGCCACCAGCGCCAAGTTCGACAACCCGGCCGGGGTGGCGGTGGACGGCGCGGGCAACCTGCTCATCGCCGCCAGGTACAACCACCGGGTCCGGGTGGTGGCGGCCACGACGGGCACGTTTTATGGGCAGGCGATGACCGCCGGGGACATCTACACCGTGGCCGGCGGCGGCACGGCGGGGTTTTCCGGCGACGGCGGCCCGGCCACCAGCGCCGAGCTCAGCGGCCCGGCTGGGGTGGCGGTGGACGGCGCGGGCAACCTGGTGATCGCCGACTCCGGCAATAACCGGGTCCGGGTAGTGGCCGCCACCACGGGCACGTTCTACGGCAAGGCGATGACCGCCGGCGACATCTACACGGTGGCCGGCACCGGCGGCGGGCTGGGGTTCGAGGGCGGGCCGGGGTTTTCCGGGGACGGCGGCCCGGCCGCCAGCGCCGAGCTCAACCTCCCGGCCGGGCTGGCGGTGGACGGCGCGGGCAACCTGCTCATCGCCGACGATTACAACCAGCGGGTCCGGGTGGCGGCGGCCACGACGGGCACGT
>Ga0335075_10005713_pt1 | contig 19246 bp, 13 predicted proteins | sample Lox_Sample_24_FD_206723 | JGI IMG/M metagenome (GOLD analysis project Ga0335075, IMG submission 206723) | Soil microbial communities from Loxahatchee National Wildlife Refuge, Florida, United States - Lox_Sample_2.4 | ecosystem: Environmental > Terrestrial > Soil > Wetlands | place: USA...
CCCTGGTGCAGGGGTTGTCGACGTGGCGCTGGTCGATGAACACCGTCTTCGGCAGGATCACCGTGGTGCTCGCGATGTTGGCCTGGCCCGCGGGTGCCTTCAGGGTCGCCGAGAGGGCGGGGTTGCCGGCCCGCTTCGTGGAGCCGCTCATGGCGAGCTGGAGCTTCGGCGAGAAGCCGAGTTCGCCACAGCCGGCGGCGGCGAAGCTCGTCGAGGGGCTCGAGGTCTGGCCACTCGAGGAGACCAGCGTGGCGTCGATGCTCTTCTGCGAGCAGTTCGTCGGGTTGACGGTGAACTGCGAGCGGTCGATTTCGACCCTCACGTCGCGATAGGTGATCGGGATGCCCTGGAGGATCTGCGGCAGGGGGTCTGATTCGGCCGTGACCTGCGTCGTCGACGGATCGATCTTCAGCGCGTTGCGTACCGCGACCGTCCCGAGGTCGAAGGGACCGGCCTGCGCCGGGACCTTGACCACGAGGCTGTAGGGGCCGCCCCCGTAGGGGCCGGCGAGGTAGACCGCGGTCGGCGCCTTGCCGGCCTCCGGCACGTAGAGCGGCGTCGAGCCGGGGCCCGTGCCGACGGTCACCTTGCCCACCTGGCTCGAGGCCGGGCAGTCGCCGGTGGCGGCCTGGGCATCGCCACAGACCGTGACCCCGGCGAGCTTCGCCAGCAGGCCCTCGGGCAGCGTGGCGTTCAGCCGGGAAAGGTTCGGTTCGCCGTCGCTGCGGGTGACCCGCAGGGTGAAGGGGGAAAACGAGCCACCCGAGTTGTCGGCGGTACCCGCTTCGAAGCCAGGCGAGAAGCCCGAGCTGCATCCCTGGTCAACCTGGAAGGTCGATTCGACCCCGACCGGAGCGGTGCCGGACCACGGCGTGAATTCCGTCCGAATCGGATAGCTGCCGCACTGTCGCGGAGTGTCCAGCGGCGCGCGCGGGCCTTCGATCAGATGTACCTGCAGCCGTTCGAAGGGGAACTGCGGGGTGTTCGAGAACGTGACCGTGAGCTGACCCGTCTGCGGGTCGGTGTCGACTTTGCCGGGAAGCTTGATCCAGAAGCCGGGTCCTTTCACCGCGATGTAGAGGGCGAGCAGTGAGTTGAACGGGTTTTCGTTCTGAGTTGCCAGGATTACACTCCCTTCGAGCGGTTCAGAGAGGAGTGGCGTGTCGATCGTCACCGAGCCGATCTTTGAGGTCGCCGGACAGGTCGGCTCCGCGATGGAACTGAAATCAATCTCCGCTAAGGAACAGGCACCCAGACCTGACGCCGACGCGGACGACACTGACATTCCCTGAGGCAGGGTCATCTTCACCTCGCGGACGTCCGAGGACGAGAGGCCTTTGGGTTCCTTCGACTGCGGAATATTGATGTCGACGCTGAGCCCGCTCGGCGAATCGGCGGCACGAGACGTAGGGGCGACTTCAGCGCCCGGAGCGAACGCAAGCCGTTCACAACCGCTGAAGACGAAGGGGGTCCCTTCTTCATCTGCGGTCATCATCCGTTCGTCGAAAATACCTCGATTTTGCCAAGAGTCACCGCGGATCGTGAATGCGACCGGACTTTCCGTGCATGACGTCGGCATCGAGAGGAACGGAACGTTAGGCACATCGGGCAAAGGACTATAGGTTTCTCCGCTTGGGATACCACCACGTTCGAAGTCATGTGACGAATCGGTAGGAACACCCCATAGAAACAGCTTCACCTTCGACACGGTGGCAGCCTGCGAGATCGCGAAGCTCCCGGCCGAGATTGAGTATTCACCGGGATTGGCACCGGGGACCACGTTCGCATCGATCAGGCCGACGACGCCAACGTAGTTGAAACCTAGACGGGCCGGTACTTCGGGACCGTGCTTCAGGTTGAAAAGACCGACACGCGGATAGGTCGGACCTGCGGTCCCGATGGTTTCGATTTCGGCGACCCCGACCTGCGAAGCGAGCGGACAGTTGGCGAAACCCTGACCAGGAAAGGCAAATTCCTTCGGATCACACTGGGCGATCCCGGTCGGGTCGCCGATCATTCCCTGAGGAAGCTCGACTTCGACATCGTGAACCGACTCGTCCGGACCGGGTGACACGCGGCCGTCGACGACGAGGTTCGGATCGATCGGGAATGAAAAGGAGGTCGTGAAGTCAGGGTGCCCTCCCGCCTGGCGCGAAAATTGGCCGCCTTCGCTGAGGAGGAAGCCAGCCGACTGGAAGGTGAGATTCGCGGTCGCGGTTTCGCTCACGGCACCTGCTAGCAGGCACATCAGCAATAGCGCGAGAGCGCCGCTCACGATACGAGTTGCATTCGTTGATCTGATCACTCTGGTCCCCCTGCGGTGAGCCGTTTCGAAATCAATCGGTGGGCTGGGCCTTCGAATGCTCACGACTTCACGTCCTTGCCGCCGGCGGCCCTCAAGTGGAGCGTGGAGACGTTGGACTTCTCACCGCCGAATCGAACGGATAGTCGGATCGCGAGAGATCCGCTGGTACGAAGCTGGGAAAGCGCCTTTTTCGACAGAGAAAGCGGCAAATTTACTTCCCCAGATCTTTTCACCTTGACCGACGAGTGAATGACGGTGGCGCTTGATCTCCCAAGCTTTACGACTCCCGTCGCGACGACGGTTCCTGGCCTCGTGATCGTCACCTTGAGCTGGACCTTGGCGCCCCGCGCTAGTGCGGCCCGGTCTGCGGCGCCAAGCGCCTTGATCCGGCGGATGCCTGAACCTTGCTTGGCCCTTACGGCTGCCGCCGTACGGCTGCCGATCGTCGGCCCCGGAGGCGCCATAGCCGTATTGCGGCATGATTCACCGGTGCATTCGTTTTGGCGAACCGGTTCAGAAAAGCCACCACCAATCCGCGCGTCATAGACGTCGTAGCTTTGGTCAGTATCCTTTGGAACCAGGCCCTCAGCGGTGGTGAAGAAGACGTCTGTCCCTTCTTTCGAGATTCCAGCGAGGATCGCCGCAAAGTCTCGATCGCCCGGACTGACGAGCGCGAGGCGGCCGTTGAAGTATTCGTAGACGTCACTGGAGACATTGTGGTCGGCCGCAAGGAGTGGAGCGGTGGTATCAAAGAATGCGTGACCATCGTCGGTGACCACCTGGGCGAAGCTGTTGTTGATGTCTCGTATCGGGTATTCGCCGATGTTCGCCACCCCAACTGACCCACCACCGGCAGGACATGAGATGCAGGTCTCTTCTTCGGTTTCCGCATCGTAGAGGTGAACCGCCCTGTCACCGAACAAGCCGTCTGCGACAAGGAACTCGAAGTAGTTCCCGCTCATGCTTGCATGACCATAGAGAGCCCCGCGGAGGGCCGCGGGATAGACCACGTGCCGTTTCCCGTCGTGCCAGACCAAGGTTTCATTAGGTCCGTTGAAATAGACGGTCTCTGCGTCATCGCTGATTCCCATCAGATTGATTTGCGATCCACCTGGTATGGGGCCGAGATAGGCCAGGCGTTCCGTCGCGGCGTCGTATCTGTAGAGCTTCTCCCCAGAGTCCGTCGCGTCTTCGGTCAGCTGAGCGTTGGATTGAAGGACAACCCCACTTCCGTCACGACTTATCCCGTCGACGAACCCGGCTTGAGGCCCGCTCGGGCCTCCGCTGTACTGAGCCACCGAGATCGGGATGGTGTGGCCTGCCGACCGCAGATAGACGCCTTCCTGTCCGCCTTCGAGCGCGAAGGCAATCGCTTCCCCGTCGTCTGACACAGCATTGGTGCCCATCTGAGTCAGACGGACAACCCCGGTCGGGATGGTGTTCGAACCCAAGAGCGAGATCAAGGACAGACCACCTCCCTCCGTCCATTTGTAAATGGCGGACTGCGGCGCACCCGGAAGCAGCGGGTAGTGCGAGTTGAGGATGATCCAACTGAAGTTGGGTGCGCCAGCCATGAAGGTGGTGAGTTTGTTCGGTCCGACCATGCCGGAGAAGGCGACGTTTTCGGTCGCCGTGCCGACGAGTTGGTAGGTATCGGCGCCTACATCGCTCATGTAGATGTTTGCGGCACCTTCGATCGCGTCGGGCGTCAGGGCCTTCTGACTGACGACAAGCGCATGTTCTGCATCAGACGACACCGCCTGCACCGACGAGAACAGTATTGCGCGCGTGGTGCCGAGAGGCGGATCCAGCGCGGTCTGACCCGACCAGCCACTGGTTTCGCGCCGCGCCAGATAGCGGGAAGTCTGGGTCGAGCTTGAGGCGTAGGCTGCAGCAGATTGGGCGCTGTAGACGAACGCAGATCCGTTCGCCTCGACCTGGAACCCGAAATTGGCGTAGATGGAAAGCCCCTGCTTATCGGGAGCGGAGACCTCCTCGTATGCCCGCTGCGGAGTGGCCCGGTCAGCGGAGAGGGTCGTGAAGGACTTGTCGGAGCCGAGAGTGCGGCCAGCACTGTTTTCCGCCACCAGCCGATAGTGGTACGTGGTGCCTGCGGCAAGCCCGTGGATGGCCTGCGAAAACGTACGAGGCACACGCCCCGCTCCGGCGATAGCCGCTGCTCCCGCCGGCACCCTGCGGCCATAGCTGGAGGTCAGCCCGTACTCGAAATAGTAAGTCGTCTGATCACCGACGGCGTTGATCGTACCCGTCAATTCCGCGAACGCGGTCGTTACGCTCCCTGCCGCGCCAGTCTCTACTTCCGGTGCGATGACGGCGGTCTTGAACGTTCCAATCGCTGAGATACCTTCGGCACCCCCTGCGTCGTTCACTGCCCACGTCCGAACCAAGTATCGGGTGTTCAGTTCCAGTCCGACGACTTCGTCGGAGATGGCGTCGGAGGTGGGACTTGAAAGGTCGGCGTGTTCGGGCAGGCGGCTCCACGGGTCCGACGACGCTTCGGGGCTGTAGTCGGGAGCCGAAGGGTCAGATGACAGCGACAATAGATATTTTTCGCAAGCTGGATTAGATGCTTGGCAGTACTCCATTCGGGCCGTGCTCGATTCGCCGCCAGTGGCAACGACAGCGCTCAGTCGAGCGCCTGTCGACGTGATTTCCGAAGCGACAGGTGGATCAGTTCCGGGGCGCGTGCCAAGCCTGAAAACCTTGGCGGTTCCATTATTGCTTGCGACATACAGTCGGCTTCCGTCATATGAATACGCCAGCCCGTAGCTGCCCGTCGCCAGTGGGGGTAGGAGCCGGATGGTTTCCTTCAGCTCGTCGGTCGGCGTAAAGATCTCGATCACGAATTCTTTGCGCTGTTCGACCTTGACCGCCACATCGCCGTTCTGTGGGTTGACCGCGATCCCGAAGGGGGAATCGGAGGTTTCCCCCGGCGGCACATGAAGTGCTCCCACCCATCTGCCGTCCGACCCCATGTGTTCAACGCGGCCGGGGCCTGCGGAGACATAGATGTCTCCATCGGGGGAGGTGGCGAGCGCGCCAGCACTAAATGTGCCTAGTTCCGTGGTGCTTCCATCGAATGACGAGATGAGCGACCCCGAAGTGCTGTCGAACCGATATACCGCGCCAGCTCCGACCACGAGGTCCCCGTTGGTCGGATCCACCGCGACGCCCCTAACCGTATTGACGCCAAACGGCGCAGCAAGGTTAAAGCTCGGGTCCCGAGTGTAGGTCGGGGGGTCTGCTCCGTCGCTTGTCCACTTTTCGACCACAGAGCCGCCAAAAAATTCCGTCCAGACGTTTACGGCATAGAGGGCGCTGCCGTCTGGGGACACAGCGACCCCCTCTGGGCCGTAGAGCCCGCCAAATTCACCATTCGCAAGATGCGCCACGGATGTCCCATCCGGAGCAATCACGTCGATATAACCTTCAAAAGAACCGCTACCGACCTGGTTCGCGACAAAGGTGTACCCATCTTCGTCGGTGGCCACCTCCCCGAAATGAGCAAAGCCTCCTACTTCGCTCGCCGTACCGATGTCGTCTCCCTGCTTGTACCCATAGGAAAGACTGGGCGCGGCGGCGGATGCGGTGCTCGAGACAGCGAGCGCGACGCAGGCCGCCGCGATCAGCATCAGAGCGAAGAGGTGGCGGCGGCTGCCGAATGCCGATTCTGATGTCCCACGGTGGCTTTCCACTATCTCTCCCCCTTGCTGGAGCCCCAGGCTCCGTTGACGGTGCGAGATGACCGCAGCGGGAGCCACCGCTCCCCCTTGCCCCTATTGGTGCTCAAGATCTTGCTCCTCGCCGGTCACCCCGGCGGCGTCCGCTGCCGCGAACGCCTCCTATGCCGGCCGAGCCCCTGCCCGCCGGGTTCTCTCTCTCCGTAAATCGAAGCTCTCGTATTCAAAGACCCCGTCTTCGTCTCCAAAAGCCGGCGTCATCTTATGCACAGGTCTCTGGTCAGGTCAAGGCAAGAGAACGGTTTCGCACGGCGTGCGAGGACGCCTGCCCATGAGAGGGAGGTGAGAAGAAGCGCTAGCGGGAGCGCTTCGCGGCGGCCTTTTTGGCCGCCTGGACGCCGAGGTATGGCGTCAGGGTGAACTGCGTCAGGTCGGCGAGAAGCGAGGGGAGCTCGGCCGCTTCGCCCGCCGTGACCTTGCGACCGATCCGCGAGGCGAGCGAGCCGATCAGGCCGCGCTCCGTCGTCTCCGGGAAGGAGGGACCCTCGGGGGAGAGCACGCGGCCTTCACGCAGATAGGGCACGAGGCGAGCGAGCTCGGCCCGGTAGCGGGCGGCGACGTCGGGGCCCGCGACGAAGGGCTCGGTCAGCAGGAGGCTCGCGAGCTCTGGCGCGCCGGCGAAGAAGTCGAGCGCTGCCGCGAGCGCGGAGCGGACCCGGGCGGGCCAGTCCTCCTCGGTGGCCCAGGCCTCGACCAGGCGCTCGCCGAGAAGCTCGGCGCCGGTGTCGAAGGCGGAGAGATAGCACGCCTCGACCGAGTCGAAGTATTTGTAGAAGGTGCGGGTGGTGACGCCGGCGCCTTCGGCGATGCCGGTGATCGTCGCGGCGTTGTAGCCGGAATCGGCGAGCGCGCGGACCAACGAGGCCAGGAGGCGCTGGCGCTGGTTTCGTTCGACGAACTCGGGCGGCAGGCCGTGGCGGCCGTGAGGAAGCCGCGCCAGCTCGTCGGGCAGCTCCGGGCTTTCCCCGGGCGGATCGCTCGGCACGGGGCAACGATATTGGCTTGGGGCCGGTCCCGGCGCCCTCGTGGCACCGATGGATGGCGCGGTTCGGCGCGCGCGGCCGACGCCGGCCGTGGTCTCCCTACGCGGACGCGGTGGCGCCGGGCCCGAGCAGCGGCAGGAGCGCGAACTCGACCATCGCCGGGCGCAGCTTCCCGAGCCGTTTCGGGCGCCCGGAGAGGACTGCCTCGTAGAGCAGCCAGTAGAGCCCGTCGAGGACCCCCTCCTCCCAGCCGGGGGGTGGGCGTCGCGTCCGGCGCGGACCGATCTTGCCCTCGAAGAGCGGCGCGAAGGCCGCCACCGCGGCCTCCCCACGGCCGGCGGCCTCGGGACCGAGCGCCGGCGCCTCGAGGACCACCGCGCGGGTCAGCTCGGGGCGCTCCGCGCAGAACCCGAGGGCCGCGCCGAGCCCGGCGTCGAGACGCTCGGGCAGCGAATCGCCCGCCGCCTCACAGGCGGCGGAGACCCTCTCCCCCACCCCGTCGATGGCCTCGTCCAGCGCCGCCAGGAACGCGTCGGCTTTGGAGGAGAAGAGCTCGTAGAACTTCAGTTTGGCGACCCCGGCGCGCTTGATGATCGCGCCGACCGTCAGGGCGCGATAGCCCGACTCGGCGACCAACTCGACCGTCGCGTCGAGGATGCGGCGGCGCTGATGCTGGACCACCACCTCCCCCCGCAACTGGTGTCCCCCGGGCTTGATCCCGGTCAGCGGCGTGGTGGAGCGCTCCATGCGATGAGGATATCCTCATGCTTGAAACCACTGTCTTTCCTTCATCAATCCATGTAATATCGACTGCCGTCAGGGACGGCATTCGCTGCCAGGGACGGCGTCGGGGAGCCCACGAAGTGAGAAGAGTGCAGAGACTTGCCAAGAGACAGCTTCACGTCCCCGAGGCCTTGCCATCGCCCGAGCATGGAAACGGTCCCGACTGAGATGGTGGACCTCGACCGTGAGCGCCTGCTCGAGGCGGCACTGACCCAGCTCGGCGAGAGAGGCCGGGGGGCGATGAGCGTCTCGGGCCTGGCGGCCGCGGCCGACGCGAGCGTGGAGGAGTTCAGCACCGCGTACCCCGATCTCGACAGCTGCCTCGCCGACGCCTACGAGCTGCTGACGCGCCGCCTCTTCGCGGCGATCCAGGCGGGGTGTGCGGCGGACGACGAGCTGCCCACCGCGTCGGAGCGCTCGTGGGCGGCGCGGGTGAGGCGCGGGCTCGAGGCGCTGCTCGGCGGCCTCGTCGACGACTTGGGCGCGGCGCGGACGCTGACGATCACCTATCCCTCGCTCGGCCCCGTCGAGCAGGCGCGCTACCAGGGCTTCGTCGAGGCCATCGCCGCGCTGATGCGCGAGCAGTGGAAGGCCGACGGTGGCGCCGGCGACCTGCCGGACGAGGTCGAGATGCTCGCCGTCGGGGCGGCGGAGGCGATCGTCGTCGAAGAGATCAGGGCCGGTCGCGGCGGCGAGCTGAGGAGGATGGCGCCGGAGATCCTCTTCTCGGTCCTGGTCCCCTACCTGGGCGCGGCGGCGGCCACGGAGGAGATGGAGCGAGCCCGGCTCGACCGCTAGTCGGCGGATCGCTCAAGGCAACCTAACGGTTCTACACCGTTTGACGCAAGCGTTGTGTGGCGGCGCGACGGATGGTAGGACAAGGCCCATGGGAACTCGGGGAACCGGGCCGGGACACCGGCCCGCGACGGCGTGTCTGCTCGCGCCGTCGGCGCGCGAACGGCTGGTCGCGGCGATGGCCGCGACCTGCGCCGAGCACGGCTACCGCGCAGCGAGCGTCGAGGACGTCCTCGCGCGGACCGGGCTCCCGCGACAGGCGTTCGACGAGCACTTCGCCGACAAGGCCGAGTGCGCGATCGCCGCGCTCGACGAGCTTCTCTCGGAGACCACGCAGGCGGTCTCGCGCGCGCAGGCTCCCGAGTTCGCGGACTGGCGGCGCCTGCTGCTGGCGACCCGGGCGCTGCTCGAGCTGTTGGCGGCGCAGCCCTCGGCGGCCCGCCTCGCCCTGATCGAGGCGCGGACCGCGATGCCGGCCGAGGCGTACGACCGCTATGCGGCCGGGATCCGCGTGCTGGTCGCGCTGCTCGACCGGGTGCGCACCTACGCCGACGGGGGCGCGCCCGCGAGCGCGACCCGCGGCGCGATCGGCGGGGCCGAGCTCCTGATCCGCCGCGAACTCCTGGCCGGGCGCGAGGACCGGCTGCCAGAGCTTCTTCCGGACATCATCTATGGGACGGTGGTGCCCTTCCTCCCCCAGCAGGAGGCCCTTCGCTACGCGGCGCTGGCTCGGGAGCTATTAAGTGATGGCGGGTGAGATAGAGGTGGATCGCAATGAGTACCGTCGCTCGACCCGAGCGCACTCGCCTCCTGGAGGCGATGCTCGAGGAGCTTGTAGAGAAGGGTTATCCCGCAGTTGAAGTAGAGGCTGCCGTACAACGGGCACACCTCGTCGCCGAGGAGTGGGCAGCGGAGTTTCCCGACAAGGAGTCATGTCTCGTGGCGGCCTTCGACGAGCTGGCCGACCAGCTTCGCGAGGCGATCGTCGAAGGCTGCCTGGGCGGATCGGATTGGCCGAGCCGGGTCGCGGGCGGCCTCCGGGCGCTCCTCGCCCGACTCGCCGCGCGAGCCGAACTCGCCGAAGCCCTGGCGCGCACCTTCCCCTCGATCGGGCCGGCGGCCCAACGACGCTACCAGGCCTTCGTCGAAGGACTAGCGCCACTCCTGGCCGAGGGCCGCGAGGCAGCCGGCGTCCCCACGTCCGACCTCCCCGCCGAGATCGAGTTCCTCGCCGTCGGCGCCGCCGAGGCGATCGTCTTCGAGCAGATCCAGCTCGGCCAGACCGCCGACCTCGCCTCCGTCGTCCCAGAAGTCCTCTTCAGCGTCCTGGTCCCGTTCCTCGGCGCGTCGGCGGCAGCAGAGGCGATGGCGGCCGAGAAGGCGCGGGCGGCGGCGGAGTCGCCGAGCTGAGCGCCCGGAGGGCTTGGGGCCTGGTGGCGGCGGGCGAGCCCTCCGCGACGCCGGCGAACGGATCAGCCACTGCATCCAGGTCACCAGGTGGGAGCTGATCGAACCCACGGAGCGCGAAGGCAGCTGCGTCCGCGTGGGGCGTTCGCCCACTGGGGAGCGGTGTCGACGCCGGCCAGGTTCACGCCTGGTGAAGATACGATGAAGCCACCCCGATCCCGTCTCGACTACGCCGATGTGACGGCGACGATCGCCGTCTTCCCCGCCGCGTGCCTCACCTGCAGTTAATGGTGTCGGTCGAGACCTTCCTCCTGTCGAAGAAGTGGGCGAGTGGTCCTCGGCCGACGAGGGCCGCGGCCGCGCAGCCGCCGTCCCCGGATCGATCCTGCGGTGGCGGAGACGGTCTATGCCCGGTCCGTCTACGCCGGCTCAGCGACGGCCGTGCCCCCGGAGGCGCTCGATGAAGCCGATCGTGCGCTTGGTCCGCACCGCCGGGAGGCCGGGGGCATCGAAGCGGACCGTCACCTTCGCGCCCGCGTGCCCCTTGCGTTCGAGGACGCGCTTCACGCCCGCGCCCGGAGCGATCGCCAGCGTCACCTTCCCGGCCTTCTTGACCCGCACCGAGCGGTGCGCCGCCTGGCCGCCGACGGTCAGCTTGCCCTGGCCGGAGACGATCGCGACGAGGCGCGCCGTGCCGTTCGCAGGGTTGAGGCGCAGCCGACCGAGCCGGAGCGTGGCGACGCCACCCGGCGCCGGTGTCGAACCTCGCCCGGGCGCCAGTGGGCCGGGAGCTGCCACGTCACCCGCCGTCGGCGGGGGTGCCACAGGGACGGCGATCGTCACCGTCGCGCTCGGCGCCGCCGAGGGGTTGCAGAGGGCCGCGACGCCGGTCCAGACCCGGGTCGCGGCGCAGCCTTCGTCGTCGACCGGGGTGACCCGGGCGGTGTAGGTGCCGCCGGGGGCGTAGGTGTGGCTGACCTCCGCCGCCGGGCCGCTCGCCGTGGTGCCGTCGCCGAAGTCCCAGCCGTAGGAGGCGACTTTGCCGTCGGGGTCGCTCGAGGCGGCCGCGTTCAGCGTCGCCGTCACCCCGCTCAGCGTTGCCGCCAGCCGGGCGACCGGGCCCTGGTCGGGGACGATCGCGAGGCCCAGGTGCGTGCCGTAGGTGCTCCCTGCGGTACCGATCGCCAGGGTGTTGGTGTCGATCGACTGGATCGCGCCGTCGGCGGCGCTGCCGATCCCGGTGTAGGCGAAGTCGCCGGCGGGCGCGACCGCCATCGCGGCCGGCCCGCCGCCGATTTCGATCGGGCCGCCGACGGTCGAGTCGGTCGCCGTTTCGACCACCGTCAGATGGCCGTGGACCGGCGTCTCGCGGCCGACGAAGAGGCGTCGCCCGTTCGGCGTCAGGGCCATCGAGACTGGCGATTCTCCGACCGTGATCGGCGTGTGCGCAGCGCTCGCGAGGTCGATCTTGGTCACCTTGCCCACACCGCCGAAGTGGAGTGCGTAGAGCGTCGCGCCGTCGGGGCTGACCTCGAGTTCCGACGGGTCGGTTTCGGCTTCCAGCACCTGCCCGGTCGGTTTGCCGGTGGCAGCGTCGTAGACGCCGACCCGGTCCGGGAGTTCGGCGATGTAGAGGCTCTTGCCGTCGGGGCTGAGCGCGATCCCCCGCGCTTCGACCGGGATTTCCTGGACGACGACGCCGGTGGCGGTGTCGATGACGAAAGTCTTCGCGACGTTCATGCAGCGGACGTAGACGTGCCGCCCGTCGGGACTGACGACGACCGTGACCGGTTTCGCGTTGATCCCGATCGGGATCGCTTTGCCGACCACCGCGTCGGTCGCCGTGTCGATCACCGAGACCGTGCTGCTGCCGCGGTTGGCGACGTAGGCGCGGCTGCCGTCGGGGGAGATCGCGACCCCGTACGGTTCGGTCCCGACCGTGATCCGCGAGCCGACTTCTTTGCCCGCCGCCAGGTCGATCGCGGAGACCGAGTTGAGGTTCTCGGCGCTGACATAGGCGACCCGCGCGAGGGCCGTCGAGGCTCCCAGCGACGTGGCGGCGACCAGAGCCGTCGTCGTCGCGGCGGCGACGAGCGCCGCCCAGGTTCCCCGCCTCACCCGCAGATCCTGACGGTCGCCTTCAGGGTCTTCGTCACGGTGCTGGTCTTGTGCTTCAGGTGGAGGCCGACGCTGATCCGGGCGGCGACCGCGAGCGCCTTGCCGGTGCCGATGCCCTTGGTGGCGAAGTCGACTTCGAACGGCTTCGTCCTGTCGGTCGAGATCTTCTTCTTGCCCAGCAGGAAGGTGACCGATTTCACCGTGTAGCTCGTCTTGTGGGCCTGCGAGCCCTTGCGCTTCACCGCCACCTTGGCGTTGAAGACATCGCCGCCGGGGACGCACTGCCTCGGCACCGTGAGGCCGCCGACGAGGCCGTGGCCCAGGGACGCGCTGGTGGTCGAGATGGGCCCGGCGCCCGACTTCGGCGCGGGCTTCGGCTTCTCTGTGCCGCCATCCCCGCCGCCACCGGCACTGCCCCCGGCGCCGCCGCCACCCGCGGGGGGCGGGTCGTCGGCGCTGTCGTGGGTTGCTTCCAGGGGTACGGCCATGATCCGTTCCGACGGGGTCGAGTACACCTCGTAGCCGTGGCCGGAGACGTTGGTGTCGACGTCCTGGGAGGAGACGTCTTCCGGGAGCGCACTCACGGTTCCCTGCAGGGTCATCGTGCCGCCGACTTCGTGCGCGTAGCGCAACCGTCCGCCGCTCACCCAGGTGAGGTTGAGGCCGTTGACGGGATCCTCGGAGCCCTCCAGGTTGGTGATCAGCTCGGCGTCGCTGGGGCCCGCGGCGAAGTCGGTGGTCGTGATCCCGGGGGTCGTGAACGGAGCGTCGACGGGGCGCGTCAGGCGGGCGATCAGGATCGAATCGGGACCGCCGACAGGCTGCAGCGTCACGATCACGGGCACGCCCGCGCCCCCTGGGATCGCGTGCACCTGGGTGACGTCGGCGTCCTGGCTGCCCGGCACGTAGAGGTTCCCGTCCCAGTTCGAGGCGTTGTTGAGAGCGCTGATCCCGGCCCCCGAGGCGAGGCCGGAGTAGACCGCGTAGACGACGTGGTTCCAGCTCGGGTCGCCGTAGCCCGGGGTGCCGTAGCCGGGCAGGTAGCCCGCCGCCATCGCCAGCGTGTCTCCCGAGCCGTCGCGGGCGCTGCCGCTCTCGGCGACGGTGGGACCGTAGAAGGATCCGCCGGCGTCGAAGACCTGCGCGCCGGGCACCGCGTCACCGACCTGGAAGGCGTGGAAGAAGCGCGGATCGGCGTCGATCGTTCCGGCCCCGAGGAGCCAGTCGTGCCCCGGGCGGCTGTCGAGGAAGGCGCCACCGGAGGTGATCTCGCCGCCGCCGGTGCTCCCCGTGGCGCAGGTGCGCGTCGCCGAGCCTCCCTCGGTGAAGGCGAAGCGGATCAGGGAGTTGATGCCGTTGCACTGACTGTTGCCCCAGACCTCGAAGGTTGACCCGCGGGAGAAGATCGTCGGGCTGGACTGGATGTGCGGGGCGCCGCTCAGCGTCATCGTGTGCGCGCAGCTGCTCGCACCGTAGGCGAGGTCGCAGTAGCTCCACTGTTGGTTTTCGGGTTCCGGGACGTGTGCCCAGACGATGTGCGCGTGGCCGTCGGCGGTCATGACCACGGTCGGATCGATGCCGGTACCGATCTGGACCGGCGTCGCCGCGCGGGCGGCGAACGGGCCGAGGGCGAGGACGACAAGGGCGATCGCGGCGATGCGCAGGAATTTCGGCATGGTGCGTGCGATGCTGCCTGCTCAACCTTGCGCAGACCTTGCGTCTACGCTCTCGAGGTGCCAGGGGAGCTGGAAATCTGCGGCGAGGTGCGGCTCGACGGGCGGCTCCTGGGGCTGCGCGGCAGGCTCCTCCTACTTTTGTCCATCCTGGCGCTGCGTGGTCAACGCGGGGCGACGCGGGCTGAGCTGGCCGAGTTGCTCTGGGAAGAGGAGCCGCCGAAGGCGGGTGCGGCGGCGCTCGATCCTCTGCTCTCGCGGCTGCGTCGAACGCTGGGGCCGATCAGCGGGCGCGGGGCGGTGCGGCTGCCCGCCGACCTCCGGGTCGATGTCGGCGTCGCCCTGAAGAGACTGGAGGCCGCCGCGGCCGAGCCCGCGCCGACCGAGCGACTGGAGCTGGCTGCGGCGGCGGCGAAGACGCTCCGCCGCGGCTTCGCGCCGGAAGTCGACCATCCCTGGGTGGTGTCCCAGCGGGCGACCCTGGCCCGCCGCCATGTCGAAGCGCTGGAGCTGATCGCCGATGCCGCCCTGCGGATGCCGGGGCCGACGCCGCCGCGCGCCCTGGCGGCGGCCCGGGAGTGGATCGAGCTGCGCCCGCTCGACGAGCGCCCGGTCGGGCTGCTGATCGATCTGCTCGCCGCCGGCGGTGATCGCGGTGCCGCCCTGGACGCCTACGAGTCGGCGCGTCAACGGCTGCGCGGCGAGCTCGGCGTCACGCCCGGACAGGGCCTGCGCGCCCGCCACGAACGGCTGCTGCGCGACGGGCGCGCACCGCTCCTCGCCGAGCGCCTGGCGCTGCCACTGTCGCTGGAGCTCGCCGCCGCGCCGCCGCTCGTCGCCCGCGATCGGCAGCTCGGCGAGGCGCGGGCGGCGCTCGCCGCCGGCCAGGTCGTCCTCCTTGAGGGCCCGCCCGGGATCGGCAAGACGCACTTGGCGGCGACGCTCGCGGCGGAGCGTCACGCTGCCGGCGCGACCGTGCTGCTGGCCCGCGGGACGCGCGTCCTCGCCGCGCCGCTGGCGGCGATCGGCGGAGCGCTGCACCCGCTCGTCGCCGCGGCGGACGCCGAGGGCCTCGACGAGCTGCTCGGGCCGCTCGCGTCCGACCTCGTCCCGGCCCTGCCGGTGTTGGCGCGCCGGCTCCCGGGGATGCCGGCGCCGGCATCTGCGGATCCGGCGACGGTCCGCCTGCGGATGTTCGACGCCGTCGCCGCGCTGCTCCATGGCGCCGAGGATCTCCTGCTGGTCGTCGACGACGTCCAGGATCTCGACCCCTCGAGCGTCGGGATCCTGACTCGGATGGTCGGCGGCGATCGCGCCGCTCGCGTGCAGCTGCTGGCAACCTCGCGCCCCGGCGCGGAGAGTACGGCGATGCTGCGCGAGGCGACCGGGCGCGGGGTGCTGCGCGAGATCGTCCTCGGCCCGCTCGATGTCGAGGGGACCGCGGCTTTGGTGCGAGCGTCCCGCCCCGGGCTCGGCACGCGGGCCGCGGACGAGCTGGCCCGCGCCGTCCATTCCCACACCGGCGGCACGCCACTGCTGGCCCGCGCGGCACTGTCTGGCACCGATCCGACCGCCGACCTGCGCGGCGCGGTCGCCGCGATGGCCGACTGGGCCGGAGAGGACGCGCGGGTGCTGCTGCGCGTCGCCGCGCTGGACGATGCGGGCGCCCCGCTCGATGTTCTGGCCGCGGCCTGCGGACTCGACGAGGAGCGCGCCGCGGCGGCCGCCGATCGCGCCCGCGAGGCCGGCCTGCTCGCCGCCGGCACCGACATCGTGCACGCGTCGGTGCGCGAGGCGCTGCTTGCCGATCTCGGCGAGGGCGAGCGGGCCGGCCTGCACCGCCGGCTCGCCGCCGCCTACGTGCGGGCGGGCGGTGAGCCGGCGGCGATCGCGACCCACTACCGGCGTGGCGGCACCGCGCGGGCGCGCGAGCTGGCGCTCGCCTACGAGCAGCAGGCCGCCGAACGGGCGCTCGCCGCGAATGCGGCGGAGGATGCCGCCGCACACGGTGCGGTGGCCCTCGAGCTGCTCGGCGACGCCGAGCCGGAGCAGGCCGTGGAACTGCTGCTGTTGCGTGGACGGGCACTGCAGGCGGCGAGCCGGCTGATGGAGGCGCGCGCCGTCCTCCGCGATGCGCAGACGCGCGCCCGCGAGTTCGGGCGGGCGGACCTCGTCGCCCGGGTCGCCGTCGAGTCGGCCGGCCACCGACTCGGTGCGGGCCTGGTCGACCCCGAGTTGGTCGCCCTCGTCGGCGAGGGACTGGCGGCGACCGAGCCCGGCGATCCGCTGCGCACCCGGCTCAGCGCCCGACTCGCGACGCTGTTGCTCGACGGCCCGCTGGTGCGGCGCGAGGAGCTGGTCGCCGAAGCCGAGCGGCTGGCCCGGATAGACGGTGACCCGGGGGCGATCGCCGAAGCCCTGATCGCCCGCCACGTCGGCGAGATCCACGCTGCCGACCCGGTCGCCCGGACGACCGTGGTGGACGAGCTGAGCGCCCTGGCGGCGGCCGCACAGCGCCCCGACCTGGCGCTGCACGCGCAGATGCTGCGCTACAGCGATCTGCTCGAGGCTGGGCGCCTCGACGACGCCCGTGCTCTGCACGTGCGTTGGACGGCGGAGGCGGCGACGGCCCGACTGCCTTACCACGAGTGGGCGGCGGCGATCTGCCGGCCGACCCTGTTGCTGCTCGAAGAGGATTACGACGGGGCGCTTGAGGCGGTCAGCGCGGCGGAAACGCTGGGGGCTCCACTGGGGGACGATGCCGTGGTCACCGCGGCGATCGGCGGACAGCGGATCACCGCTTTGATCCAGGCCGGCGAGCCGGGCCAGGTGGCCGCCGAGATCACCGCGGTGATCGACGCCGGCGGCGCCACCCCGGCCTGGCGCGCCGCGCGCGCCCGCTGCCTGGCGCGGGTCGGCGAGGAAGGGGCCGCCCGCGCCGACGTCGCGGCCGTCGTCGCCCACGGGCTGGAGCGGATCGTCGATCCCAACCGCGGCGCGGCGCTGTCCTATGCGGCCGACGCGGCGGTCCGCAGCGGCGCGCCACGGGAGCAGCTCGCCGCGCTCGACGCCGCCCTCGCGCGCCACGACGGCACCCTGATCGTCCAGCACTACGGCGGCGCGGTCCACGGCCCGGCCCAGGCCCGCAGGGCCCGCCTGGCCGCCGCGCTCGCGGAGCCTGGTGCGGCCGTCTTCCATGCGGCGGCGGCGCGCGACCTTGCCGGTCCTCGACCGTCACCGGCCATCGCCCGCGATCTCGCCGATCTGCCGACCTGACGGGCATCGGGACGCTCCGGTCGGTCACGGGACCGCCGGGAGACGTAGACGTCGACCTCGAAGTCCCCGTCGGTCTGCTCGTCGTAGCGCCATGACGGCCGGCCGCCGCCGTCAGAGTCTTCGCAGAGCAGGTCGGCGCAGGACGACGACATCGTGCTCGGAGACCGCGTGTTTGACGGTGACCATCGTCCCCAGAAGTCAGCCGTCGATGTAGGGGCGGGCCGGTAGTCGCGGAGGGGATCAAGCGGTCCGACGACAGGACGACGGCCACGACGGCGAGAAGGGCACCGTGCTGTCGCGCGGCGGGACGACCCGAACCTTCTCCATCGCCCGCAGGACTTCAGACCCGCTCGACGCGGAGCGCGTCGTGGGCGGCGGCGATCGAGTCGAAGTCGCCGTCCTGCGTGTAGACCGGCAGATCGTGGTGGAGCGCGGTGGCGGCGATGATCGTGTGGAAGAGCTTGGGCCTGCGGCCGTCGGCACGCAGGACGGCGAGCAGCTCGGCCAGGCGCGAGGCCACCTGCTCGTCGAGCGGCAGCGCGGCGACCTCCTCGCGCACCGCGCCGAGGGTACGCAGGCGCCGGGCCCGGTCGGCCGGCTCCGCCGCCAGCACGCCGAGCTCCAGCTCGGTCAGGGTCACGGTCGCGACCGAGAGCTCCTCGGCCAATGGGCCGAGCGGGCGCCCCGCCTCGGCGGCGACGAAGACCGACGTGTCGGCTAGTCCGACGGAGGCCACAGCTCGTCGACGGTCGCGCCGGCCAGCTCGTCCAGCGTGGCGAACAGGTCGGGGTCGGCACCGTGGCGCTCGCGGATCGCGAGGACCCGGGCGGCCGGGATCGCCCGCGGGCGCCGCGCGTGGGGGACGATGTCGGCGACCGGCGTGCGGTTGACCGTCAGGGTCACGGACTCGCCGTGGCGCACGCGCTCGATCACGTCGGCGGTGCGGTTGCGCAGCTCGCGGACCCCGATCTCCATGTGCGACAAGATAGCACCTGTAGACACGGCGGCGGGAGCGCCCGCGCCGCCCGCCGCCTGACGGCGGGCCGCGCCCTTCATGCCGCGAACGCTTCCGAGAGCTCCCGCGCGGCCTCGACGCGCGGGCGGAAGTGGACGTAGCGCATCGTCGTCTCGATCTTCGCGTGGCCCATGTGCTCCTATATGTCGGCGACCGGCGCCTTGCGCACACCGAGCGTGCCGAAGGTGTGGCGCGGGTCGTGGACGGTCATCGGTTTGTCCTTCTCGCGCATCCAGCCCAGGCCGGCCAGCTCGAGGCCCCGGTAGAAGGCCTTGCGGACCTTGCCCGAGTCGAGCATCCCGCCGCGGGTGTCGTCGTCGGCGACCGTCGCCATCGCCGTCGTGACCTCCTCGACCTGCGCCGCGGTCAGGACGTTGAAGTCGGGGTCGGACACGATCGTCACCCGGCCCATCGGGTCGGTGGCGATCCAGCCTTCGGCGTGGGCGCGTCCCGTGATGCCGCCGATGACGAGCATCCGGTTGCGCACGGTCTTCCGCACCAGGGGCTTCGGCTCGCGCCTGCCCCTCTTCACCGGCGTCGTCAGCAGCTTCTCCTGGTAGGCGTCGCAGCGCTCGGCGTCGAGCCTGGCGACCGGCGTCCAGGCCGGGAACTCCTCCTTCAGCTCGCGCGCCGCGACGCGGTAGTTGCAGCGTCGTCTCCTCGACGCCGTCGACGTGCTCGGCGCGGTGCAGGAACGCCTCGCAGGCCTCGCCGAAGGTCTTGGCTCGGACCCGGCGCGCTGCGCGGGTCGCTTCGGCGTGGACTTCAGCAGCTCCGCGAGGGCGGCGTCGGCCTCGGCCGGCGTCAGGTAGGTGTCGTCGGGCTTCGAGTCGTGGGCGGCCCGCCAGATCGTCGCGCCGCGCGCCGTCGTCTTGCCCGAGAGACGGACCCAGGCCGGGCCGAGCGTCTTGCACGTCCGCGGCTCGCCCGCCGGTCGGTACTCGGCGACCCAGACCCGGCGGCCGCCCGCGCGCTCCTCGACCCGAACGTGTCCGTGGGGGGTGTGATCTGCCATCGAAACAACTCCTTGTGGTCCAGAGGTGGCGTGATCGCCACTGCGATCACCTGTCCTGCCTCTGTGGCCACAAGGGCCGTCGACGGTGCCGGGCACGACCTTGTCGAGGACCCGG
>Ga0335075_10005714_pt1 | contig 19243 bp, 19 predicted proteins | sample Lox_Sample_24_FD_206723 | JGI IMG/M metagenome (GOLD analysis project Ga0335075, IMG submission 206723) | Soil microbial communities from Loxahatchee National Wildlife Refuge, Florida, United States - Lox_Sample_2.4 | ecosystem: Environmental > Terrestrial > Soil > Wetlands | place: USA...
ACAACGTCTTGTTGTGCCACAACTTCTTAGGGTTAGTTTTGGGAACCACGGACTGGATGGACACACATACCTTCGACGCCATAAGGGAGATCATTGTCTGTCAAAGGTGGCGGCTGAGCTGGGTTAGAGTAGGGGCTTGGACTACACTCTCCTGAAACCTGTGAAATGAACGAATCAGTTGACTCCGTGGAGTCAGTGTTAGCTGAAGGAAAGATGTCTGCACGTGAGAGCGGGCCCCGGGGCAGGCCATCACCGAGACCCATCGTCGTGATTGGTATTAACGATGGGCTGATGAGGAAGCAGTCAGCAAGGGTTTTATATGAAACTTACGAGCCTAGGGAAGAGCAGAGATCGGAGACTACTCTCTGATCCAGAGAATATTCGATTCACTTACCGATAGATCCCTATAGCGACGACAAACAATGTATTGTATGGGCAACAAGGCACTGGTGAATGGCAGGGCCTTGGCACTTGGGTTGGGGGTGTCTGGTGACTGGAGATCTTGTTCAACGCAAAAGCTACCATCTGAGGCTGTGGTTTATTTATCTAGGACCAGGACGCCTCCTTAGCACCGCTGCCTTGAGGAGTTGGACTCGGAGCCTCGAGAACAAGGACGCGATTTGCTCGGCGAGGGTGTTAGGACTCGACGGCCGAACCACTACAAGGTCATTGTGTAGTAGAAATAGATAGGGGGAAACGGTAATGGCTGTGCTTCAAATGGGCATATTAGAACTGCGGTAAGCTTCATCTGTCCATGCATAAAAGACACATGCGCATACTTTTGAAGCTACATGGCTAACAACAGGTGGACGCAGGCTTACCAAGATAGCTTGAGACCATTCAATGAAGGCCTAGCCTCTGCATCAAGCTATACGCAAAACTGGAGCCGACCACGCATATCTTAGAGTTGCATACAGCGTGGCATGAAAGTACCATTCACAAGGGATATCGGGTTGAAAGATAAAGGGCCTCCCTATGGAAGAGGGATTGTCCATCAAAGTACTTGCTGTGCCTTGAGTATGAAACTGACTACTAATTCCTTGTGCTTCCAATGTTTCGTCAAGCCTTCTGACAACAGCACTCCTGCACCTGCTTTGCTTCAAAAGCTATTTAGAAGAAATTTTGAACTGGTGGAGGGCATCTTGAGAAGCAGGCACACGAAGGATTCAAAGAAGTGAATATATTGCAAGTCACATGTATGAAATCAAACGAAGCAAGAATCTTTTGTACTCCATGGAACATAATTCGGGTTACCGTATTGTGCATGTCTTGTCGAAGTGCAGGTAAAAACGTTTGACTACGCATGGCTGGACTTCTGGAACAACAAAGGCAAGCATATGGCGGCAGGTGACATGAACCTAATATGTTAAGTGTCCTTTTCAACCCAAGGTTTCACATCAAAGGGAGAATAAAGAATGCTGGTGAGAACTTCTCGCTATTCCAGGAACGCCTCTCCATATGCACGTTTTAATATGGCCGTTAGGATTTCTGTCCATAAGACCCGAAGCCATTTTTATAGCTAAATTTGCCGCTCAGTCGAACTGAAGATTGTTTAGCAGTGGTCCAAATACCTGAAAATTACAAGGTATACTTACTGGTGTCAAGAAAGACTCAGCCACAAATCTTGCCCTTGCGTTCAGCTAGTGCATGATGTCAGCACTATCTCCCATATGTTGACCTGCGGAAAGCTTACGAATAGTTTCATTTCAGAGATCTCTTTATCTACCTCCTCCATGAATTGTATGATGAAGTCCACCAATTTATGCTTGAGCATTTCCTCGGTATGGAAATTCGTGATAAGAAATGAGATATCGTATCCCTAACTCTAGTCAGCACCACCTCACGAATGCTTAGGATGGTTTACGAACCTTGACAGGTTTTCTCCTTAGCACGAAAAATGCCTCTGCCCTCTGCGTTAAGAACCTTGTAAACTTGTGTACCAAAATATGCTCAATCTCGTCTGCCTGCTTGATCTTGATACTGATCCGGACGCTGTTAATGCTTGGCTCGATCAGGACACGCTCATTCTCGTTCCGCGCAATAGTTAATGGATTCAAAAGAACCTCGGGAGAAGTCTGCGCTTCGATTTCTGGAACATTATGCCGTTCGGCAGTCTGGGACGAGAAGTTGGATAAGCAGAGGGCAGCCGTAAGGGAGGATCGAACGCATTGTAGGTAAGGCCGCAGTGATTGAGACTATATGAGAATTAGTAAAATATATAATAGAATCTTGAGAGAACATTACCATAGCTCTAGACTGCGTAGAGCCTCTGGTGGAGAAGTATTGAAGCTGTTCAGCGTCGTGGTGGGGTTACGTTTATCGGTGGGCCAGTTATGTAATCCGCTCTAGCCAATCATAGAGCTGTAGCCACTAAAAGTTGTTCCGCGCTGGACATTTCCAATCTTCAAGCTCGTGGCGGTTATTTGCCCTCCACAACAACTCGAACTTGGGCCAGAAATCCTTTTGCTGTGGCTCTCACCTTGAGACTGATTCAGTTTCTTTATTCCTCAGTTTTACTTCTCATAACTGTTCCTGCCTCTAATACAGCTTGTATTAAAGTCCGCTAGGCAGGCGTAGAGTACGTAAACATGGCGACAATACCAGGTATGTCAGAACACCATGTGAATGAATGAATCATGTGCTTAAGATGCACAGTTGTTGTCAAGCACCAAGGCAAGAAGTACGATGTCGAGCTAGACCCCACTTCTACCGGCGAAGTTTTCAAATTCCAACTATACTCTCTTACTGGTGTTGAGCCAGACAGACAAAAGATTCTGGTGAAGGGTGGCCAGCTGAAAGATGATATGGAACTGGCGAAGCTGGGAGCTAAGCCTGGACAAACTTTTATGATGATGGGAACGCCGTCCACAGAGGCTGGCATGATCTCTCGGCCGAAGGAGAAGATGAAGTTCGTTGAAGACATGACAGAAGCGGAGCAGGCACAGCAAGTGGGAGCTATACCAGCGGGATTGCAGAATCTGGGAAATACTTGCTACCTCAACTCTACTCTGCAGACGCTGCGGTCTGTTCCAGAGCTGCAACAAGAACTACAAAAATACAAGCCAACACCAGCGCCACCTCGAGGCTCTCTTCTCAGTGAGACGGGAGCTATTTCAAATTTGGACCTTACTGCCTCCCTACGCGATTTGTATCAGCAAATGAGTGAGACTCAAGAAGGATTTCCCCCTCTTGTGTTTCTAAGCGCCTTAAGACATCTGCACCCACAGTTTGCGCAGAAGTCAAAGTCAGGCCATGGTTTCGCACAACAAGATGCCGAAGAAGCCTGGTCTCAGATTTTGTCGCAGCTTCGACAAAAGCTAAAGTTGAAGGAGGGCGAGGCTGAAGGTTCAACAGCTCCCAAGGAGATCTCCTTCGTTGACAAATATATGGCTGGCAGATTCGAATCAATATTGGAGTGCGATGAGCCGGCTGCAAAGGAAGGCGGCGAAGAACCCATCAAATCGGAGGACTCTTTCTTGAAGCTGGATTGTCACATTAGCGGGACCACAAACCATCTCAGGGACGGTATCGCGGCTGGTCTTGAGGAGAAGATTGAAAAGAAATCGTCAGTATTAGATAGAGATGCCATCTACACCAAGCGATCGAAGATAGCGCGCCTACCAAAATATCTCACAGTGCATTTCGTACGGTTTTTCTGGAAACGGGAAGCACAGAAGAAAGCGAAGATCATGAGAAAGGTCACATTTCCACATGAGCTTGACGTTGTTGAGTTTTGCACGGATGAGTTGAAGGCAATGTTGGTCCCTGTGCGAGATAAGGTTAGAGATATCCGTAAAGACCTCGATGATGTTGACCGAGCCCGGAAGCGGCAAAAACGGTTGCACGACAAGGAACTTGCCGATGAAGCGGCAGGTATCACTGATTCCGTCTCGGTGGCCAAGTCTGATAAAAAGGAAATCAAGAAGGACGATAAAAAGCCAGCTACTGTGGGAGGGGATGTAGAAATGGCAGATGCTCCATATAAGACCGATGCCGAAGTTGAGGCCGAGCGAGATGCGTCTATTCTTGCAGCCAAAAAGGAACTCCATGCTCTTATCAATCCCGAGCTTGCCAAGGATAAAGGTGCCAATAAATCCGGCCTTTACGAGCTCCGAGGTGTTGTCACACATCAAGGCGCCAGTGCCGACAGTGGCCATTATACATCATACGTCAAGAAGCAAGGTTCCCTCGACCCAAAGACAGGAAAGCGGGGCGAGGAGGATGGCAAATGGTGGTGGTTTAATGACGACAAGGTGTCAGAGGTTGATGCCGAGAAGATCGAGACTCTCTCCGGAGGTGGAGAATCCCATTCAGCTCTCATCCTCTTGTATCGTGCAATCCCTCTGCCCTCGGTCGAAGGAGTTGATGAATAAACGGTAATGGTGTTGGCGGCTGAAGGTAAAGCATGCTGATAGGCGTTATGAAGCATCCTGTTCATCTGTTGTATTGCATATAGGCCGAAATGCATAGTCACGAAAGAAAGAATTAGACAAGACAGCAAGCAAGATGCTTTATACATACAACATCGTTCACCCGATTATATTGTACAGATGCTTCCGTATCCATTCCACAAGTAAACCAAGTATCTCCCATGAAACACCCCTCAAGATGTACTTCCCAACGCCAATCCCATGCATCGCTCAACCTCAATCCAATCATCGATCCCTCTTCCTCTCCTGTCCTATTATACTCTCCTCCCTCGTCATTCCCTGTCGCCTCCTCTCCACCTCATCGATCTTCCTCTGAATCATCATCTCTTTCGACACCAGTGTCGCCCTGATCTCTTCCAATTGTGCTATCTTCTCTTCGGGTGTAGCTTCGCGGACTTTTTGCACAGCCTAGAGGCGGGAGCGGTCAGCACTCGTGCAGCATGGTTGGTAAAGAGCACAAAGAAAGGGAGTGGTTCATACTTGTTCAATCTCTCGTCGTGTCTTCAAGCTTGCGCCGTACCATGCCCCGGTTACTGTTACAGCTGCGATAGCGCCCGTCCAGACTATGCGGCGGATTTTTTGCTGTGACATCGCCCCTGCGCCTCCGATGCACGTGCTATAATGCAGCTGTAGCTAGAGATTCAGCTGGATAGATCATAATTGGCAGATGCAGTGCTTGGTCTCAGTCTCGGGTTCGGCTTTGATTTCTGTCGGTGCGAAACTGTTGGAGCATATTTCAAATTCACATGGAGGTTCTTCCGGTGCGGCCGCGTGCTCCGGGATGAGGTCAGGATGATGTGCCCGTTAATAATCGCTGTACCTGCGTCTTTTTATTCCCTCTGTAATAAATACTGACATTTTTGATTCCGCATCTTGAACTTCAGAAACTGGGTCTGAGGAGTTATCCCAATGGCAATTTGAGTTTGTTACTCACATCTAAAGCAAGCAATCAACACTTCAAACGGCCGGATTGACCCCACCTTCAATTTACCACACACACCCCTCCAACAAACGACAATATACAATTTGAGCCAACAAAAAGCCAACAATGTCGGCAACTCCACGGGTATTTATTATACGCCATGGTGAAACCGAATGGTCTCTCAATGGCCGTCATACTGGCACCACTGAGCTACCCCTAACTGCCAACGGCGAGAAACGGATTCGAGCTACTGGCCGTGCTCTCATAGGAAATGACAGACTTATTGTGCCCAAAAAAATAGTACATATGTAAGGATTCTCTTTTCCTTGCTATTTCCCAAGCTTACTCTCCAACTTTTGGCAATAATACAATGATTAATTTTCGACGACAGCTATGTTTCACCTCGGCGACGCGCCCAACGCACGCTGGAACTGCTAGACATTGGTTGCAGAGACAAGCTGCCTTGGGAACAGCAACGGCAGTGTTCAGAAGAGGACATCCGAACAGAAGCGAAAGTACAGATCACAGGGGATATCCGCGAATGGGATTATGGCGATTATGAAGGCATAACGAGTCTACAGATTAAAGAGCTGAGGGCAAAAGCCGGCTTGCCGGCTTGGGATATATGGCGCGATGGCTGTCCTGGTGGAGAGTATGCTTCCTTCTTTCTAGCAAAGAGATGGGGTTAGGGCTGATGAGATGCTGTCAGGTCTCCAGAACAGGTTACAGAACGAGTCGACCGACTAATAGCAGAGATCCGGACGAAATATCATGGCCCAGTGCTTGGGAAACCCAAAAATGAAGCTGGACCAGGTGATGTGCTCATCGTAGCACATGGACATATATTACGTGCTTTCGCCATGCGGTGGGTTCAGAAAACTTTACAGGATGGTCCAACGTTCTTGATGGAGGCAGGAGGAGTGGGGACTTTGAGGTGAGTGCTCCTTGAGATTACTTATGAGGCAGATGAGATTCTTATTTTTGTGTAGTTATGAGCATCGTGGCATTAACGAGCCAGCTATTTTGCTTGGTGGAAGTTTTATGGTTGATGTCGTAGAGGCTGCAGAGGAACACGGCAAGGAGGAAGTCATGAATGAGAGAATTAACTCGCATTCCATTTCATCTTCTTGAGGTTCTCTGTTGAGACATTATGATATACATGCCCCAAATGCATAATATAAAGGACGTATCGCAAGATAGACCTTATCTGATTAAAACATAGAATGCTTTATTGCTTGTTCATATCTTCTAGCTCTTTTCTCCAGACCGAATTCAGCGCAAATAAAGGTAGACTAATAGACTTTATCTCCAAACTTTTATACGAATCAGAATCAGAACCAGCATTGAGTCTGTTGAAGTAGTTGGAAGACGAAGTTATCACTCTAGGAAACCGCAAGCGAACTTTTAACTAGCTGACCTGTTTACCTGTGGAGAAGCATAAACTCATCAACGGGTCCCAGGGAAAACTGGACGCGATAGAGAAGTAAGTGAGGGTGGAGAAGCAGCATGAGCTGTCAACCCTGGTTCTGATGGCCCCCAGTGGACTGATTGAGGGCACAAAGAACAACGACAACAGTGGCGACATGAATCTGTGACGACAGTGATCAGTTTGCATCACGCTCACTTGACGTGCACGCACTTTCGTTACGGCGGCCACACCGGCGTCACCAAGGCCTTCAAGTGTCTGTCCCCACCCTTGAACCTTTGCATAATGCGATTCAGACCATTCAGGACAGTACGAGATATCGTTAGCCAGAATCAAGTTTTAGCAGGCACGTTGCCACTTAGGCTGCAATGACGTGCGGGCCTCCCAATTACTTGTGAGCAACGATCTCTTAACAGCAGTAAGGGGTCAGGAAAGATGGATGGGTTGCTGCTCCGCAATGACTTGATAAACCAGACAGATCTAGGCGGTAATATAGAGGTGACCAAGAGGCTGTCAGAGGCTGGTGTCCCACTCGACATCATTCAATACGATAAGGTGAGCGCTCTTTAGAAAAAAAAAAGGGGGGGTTGGTATGCAATTTTTTTCACAATACCCTGATGCAAAATTAAGGACTTGAGAAGACAAGGAGAGCCTAGAAGTCAAAGACAGAATACAGAGTGATAGCAGCAACAGAGAAAGATAAGAATAGTATAGCCCTAACCTAAGACTGCAGTATTGCCTCCGGAATCCCGAATCAAACTCAGTGAAACAACAGTAACAGATACAGTGGCACTGACGCTTGAATCGATCAAAGAACTTGAGGGATGAGAAGCACCGGGCAACTATCGGGAAGGAGTATTCGGAGAAGCAGAGAGATGAGATGCACGAGAAACCACATGGAGATCACTGCTGCAGATGAGAGGGATGAAAGGGAAGCAACTCCTTTGACTGTGAACTGAACACCACGTTTTCATACAGCTAGGGCAGCAGACCCATATCATCAACGGTGGTAGATAGGAGAGAACCCGTCGATAGCTCTGAAACAAGGAACGGCACCCTCTTGTAGCTATTTTCCCTTTTGTGGTCCGTTTCCTTCTCGTCGTCTCTTCAATGTCAACCCTCTTAGTGAATGTCCAAGCACAACTTCTTCAAAAGTGGACGACTTCCTGACGCTGAGCGGGTCAGATCTGGCTCCGCCAGTCCTCGCCACAGAACGCCCCCTTTTGGGGGAGAGAACAAGATGTCAAATGCTTGCTTGAATACACATTTCAGCTGCCCCTAGCGTGGATGTTAGTAGTCGCTAAATCAGTAATGAAGTAAATGAGAAAGGAACTGAGCGGAAGAGGGATATCAAACTCATTCAGGCTTTCTCTTCCATTGAGACCATGATTCAGTGCATGATTCACCGCCAAAAATGGCTCACGAATCCAAATTTCATATCATTCACCTCTCGTTGAGTCGCACAAGACATTTTCCCATTAAAACCCCACCAGAGCCACGTTTAGTCCCTCTACATCTATCAATTTCCTCAGAATACTTTACAGCAGCATGTACACGGATCCCCAAAATTCCATCTCTGTCAAAAATACCAGCTAAAACAGTACGAAAGCAGGTAGAATGTCTAGGCCGCCCGGCCCTAGCAAGTCATCTACAAGAGACGAGATGTTAAACACCTCAACCAGCGATGGGGGGCCTCAAACCAGCTCATCTTCGGCCAGCTTCGCCTCCGATCGTGACGAGCGTAATAGCGGCACCGAGAATGAACTTTCGGACAACGAAAGAGAGATCCTCGAAGTCGCCAAGAGTGAACCTCCAACACCACAAACCAACATTCCTAAAAGCACTCTCCTCCCCAACAGCCGTGCCAAGCGCTCAACGTTACCTCCTTTTTCAAGAAAAGCTTCTCCAACCAAGCAGTTACGCGTCGTCAACCCTGGGACCAAGTGGTCAGACCAAGAATATGCCTTGCTCAAACGCTTGAAGAATAAGGGCTTATCCTGGCAAGATATCTCACATCAGTTGCCGGGCCGCAGTGTGAACGCTTGCAGTAGGCAGTATCATCGGAGTCTTGCAATTCCTCCTGAAACTTCACAAAATCTCTCGACAACTCCAGCAATCTCGAGGAAACTCCCAGTTTCTATCACAACCTCAAGGAAAGGGAAGTGGTCAGGGGAGGAAATTAAGAAGCTCAATGCGTTGAGAGACGCTGGCACGGAGTGGAATAAGGTAGCTGGGCAATTCCATGGAAGAACGTCTGCTGCTTGTCGGCGTAAGTGGGAAGCTCTGATGAGGGGGGAAGATCAATCCATGCGGATGCCGGAGAACAAATTTGGACATGGCAAGCCAGAAACTGCGAATAAAGATGAGCACGCTCTAGGCAGTAGCGATGAAGAGATGTCGGAAAGCAATATTGTTGAGAAGCCAAAGAGAATTATTGAGGAAGAGAGGTATTCGAGCAGCAATGATGAAGATATGTCGGAAAGCGACATTGAGAACCAGGAGCCAGAGAGCGGAGTTGAAAAAGAGGAGCCTGAAGGTGAGATGGAGGGTGCGAAGGATGATAGTAGCAGTGGCGAGGACATGTCTGAAAGTGCCAGTGAGGAAGGCCCGTCCGAGAGCGAAAGTGATGACGAGGCAGAAATGAAGAGGAAGCATGTGGAATTCTTTCTAAAACGTTGATTGAGTACTCTTTTTAAACATGCGCTTGCACTGGGTTTCTTGGGAAATGCCTGGATTTGCCATTACGTTAATGAAATTATGAAGATCTATGGCCTTCAACGTTGAGGATAGCGCTTAATTGATTTGACCAGCCAAACTGCTTAGTCTATGATCTTGGCTTATTCCTAAATCGTATAGAGAGCTCTTTGCCTCTAAAAACACTGACAGGGCTTTCTTAGACTTCCCTGTTCTCTCACTGTTCTGGGCAACAATTTATAGCAGCAGGAGGTAACACACTTAATATCCAAACCAACCCAGCACGGGGATCCAAAGTAAACCAGTGAAGACGTCCAACTCTACTGGCAGTGAACAATCCAAGAGCCACTAACGCTCTGCCACAAACAATTCATCAAACAAATTTACTAGAAATGGGCAGTACGAACCCGACCAGTCATTGCCAAGCTTTGACTGCAAGAAAATTTCAGCCCATAGGGGGCATCAAGTGTAAGCTTGAGCTAGAGCTTAATAGCAAATATCGTTCCAACAGGCCGCTTCCCACGGTAGAAACCGAACTATTTGGTCGAAAGACGACGATGCACTTGCTCATTGACCTAAGGAAAAGGGATGGAGTGGTACGCCGCAGCCGAACAAATTCCCACTACGGACTGAAAATGCATGTGGGAATCACGATTACAACCATCTTTCTCATGGGACAAAAATTAAGGACGGGAGAAGTGTGGAAAACAAATAGTCTCAGGTATTGAAGCTCGCACCGAAAATTTTTAGCACTTAAACCATTCTATGCACAGTGATGATCTAGCACTTGCAGGAAATTTAGGCTCTCTATGGCATCAGAACTGGTTTTTTTTTACTCTTAGTCATGATTATAAACAATCAAAATTTCTTATTTAACAATCTCTCTTGGTAACTAAAATGGAAAATATGTGGTTTATCCTAGTGCCTTCTCTAATAGAGGAAAGTATGACAGGCTTTCAACGCGTCCAGCAGTGACTAAATCGATCAGAACTACCAATGTCAAGGTCCTTGAAAAAGTACGAGACCATATGACTTACTAAGAAACTGTAGGCCGGCTATAGCTTGATCTGTGTGGCCTTCTGCTGCTAGTGCTCACCCCTTGAAACCTTAAGCACCAGCGCCAAAAAGGCTAGAGCATATAGCTCCATAATCACTGATACTAGGCCACGAGAACAATCACCAACGCTCGCCACCTGTTGAGCAATTATTGTCTGATTGGTCAACTTCAAACCAACCTTCCGCTACACCTTGCATGCAGTGCGAACAGTCCACCACAAACCCCCGCCTAAATGCCTCTGTACTCTTGGCCCCTGACATGCAGTAAATCCTTACCGTGCTCAACTTAATCACGAATAGCATGAGAGCTGGAAGTTTGTGAGATGGTGGTCTGACTCGTTAGATGCGGGCTAATGTTGCCAACCCTGCTCTGCGGGGAAATTCTCCTAAGTCACGCTGACTAAAAGCCTGGAGAACCGCCTTAAAAACCAACACAGATAGAAAGATAAGCACACGGACGCTTGAGGAAGAGTAAACTAAAGTAGGAAGCATGCAAATATTGCATGAAATTGCGAAGTCTCCCTCCACACATTCAACTGGGGCTTGTGTAGATGACCTGCTAAGGATCCGATCAATGGCCAAATTGTCTTTTTGGGACGTTGGGTGTTGGCTCTGTTGGATGGTCGTAAGTGATAAGTCATTCGACATCGTTGTACTGTACACTTCCTATCCAACCGAATATCTCCCAACAGTCAATGATGCTGGAAGCCTCTGGGTGTGTCTTGCCACAGGGGTGTTCTTCGAATCCACGCTATTTGACTGCCATGTTGGATTTGTTTCTTGCGCATCGGGCCTCCTCGCTCCTGATCGTGAGAGCAGAGCTGCAGTCATTTGGTCTGTGTAATGCAATGCACCTCAACGAGAGGCCAGGAGCCGACGTTGCCGCTAACACCCTGTGTAATCCGGACTAGATAGTCCAGCTTTGCAAGCTAGGATATAGATTTCCTCCATTCTCAACATATGGATGGAGTCTACGGATAATAAAGGTGCGGAACTGCAATGGCAAACGCCGGGTAGAGGTACTTGAAAGTAGACTTGGTTTGATGTAGTACAGGGTGTTCCCGTATCGATCGAGCCGCAGGATCGAATCAAGTCTCTAACAATCTTGAACTATCGACGCCCAACAGCGGTGAGCACAAGCTATTTGGACGAGGATCAGCGGCTTGGCTTGAGTCGGAGAATACTGACGTGTCAGTTACAATTCAGCTCCTACGAACGGTAGCGAGCAAAGATCGTGAAAATACCTGCAGATACGCGCCAGCTATATGCCTGTCTTCCCTCCATGACCAGCGGTGTGATTTGAATGACGTACTGTGTATAATTGTGTTGGTGATATGTCTTCAAAAAGCAAAACTAGCGACACTCGCTTGTTTGGCGGTCCGCACCGTTCTTTTTGTCGTCTGGGTACGAAGTACGTAGTACTTCGTACATGTACTATTATTACAGTACAGTGCTGTGTACCCGTTAGGAAAATTCAATGCACCCTAGTATCCCGTCGGCCCGCTGCATGTACGGAAAGCAAGGTGCAGTTGGAGAGCAGTGAGTCGCACATGTTGATTGACAAAAACTATAGCTTTACGTTTGAGTTCGTATCGGCGCGATAGGACAGCCCCGTGGTCCCAGGTCCGTTCAGCTGGGCAGCGTCCCGAAAGGTCAACCCATGTTTTTGGTGCAGCGCTAGTGCGCTCGGACACTTGCCCCCTTCCTCCTCTTCCATGGCCTTTCCCGATGTTTTGCGTGACGATACTAAGTAGTGACGGGCAGCCACGGCTGGAACTTCGCACGCCCGGGACCAGCACGTCTCAGAGCTTAGGCATCCATTCAGCTTTTTACGTTCATTAGCGGGCCTCGAGGCAGCTGACCTAGTACGGTGAGGGTGTGCGCGGTTTTGGTGCAGCCCTGCCCGAGCACTGGTCTTAGGTGGGATTACATGGGTGTTGATCCTAGCACCCTTTAGTGCATGGCGGTTGCATGGTGCGGAAAGCGGCATCCTGCATGGCGGGAGAGAATCTCAACGACAAGAAGAGCGGCTACCCGCATGGACTTTCTGGCCATGTGATGTCTCAAGAGGGGCAAGCGGTGTATGGGAGCCTCGCGATCAGCCAATGATGTGCTAATGTAAACGTGTCCTCCACGTCGATAAGCTCAGGAATTGGGCGACATCGGGGTGAAGAATATGAGTAAGATGTCACAGCAGGCCTTCTCAGCCCAATATGGAAGGAAGTATTATGGGGTAGGGCTGGTAGTTTGTTGAATATCAACATGGAACGTCCGGGTGTGGTCTTCGGATAAAAGGTAATCCAAGGATGTCTGGAGTTCCCATGAGCAAGCCATCTGATCAGTCGACCAATTTCCCGCGGTTGCCGTTGGTTGGAGTTCTCAGGATCAAGTCATGTTGGTATACCTGGCCGCAGTAATACCCAGTTCTAGGCGTGCCTGCTGCATCTCGCCCAAAACGAAAGCATCACTTGCTGCGCCGCATGTGTCCATAGGAGTGAAAGTTGATGGTTTGGCATATGGAGGACGACTTGGTAACTGTAACATGTTGTGAAGTTGGTCACTTGTCCGCTGCATGACGTTTCGATAAGGCATAAGGAGTGTACTGTACGACTTCCGTCAGCTGTCAGCTACGGCAAAGCCCGTGTATCTGCATCAAAGTGCTAACCGACGGGTCCAAACTCCAGTGGCCAAGATTTTGAGTCCGATTCCTCTATGTCCTTGGCTATGTGGAGTGCTGAATCCCATCCCTGCGATAGAACTTCGGTTGAATCGAAAATGCGCGGCATGGCGTTTAATGACAGATCTTTCACGATCCATTCCTTAAATTGGGTTTCCATTCCAAATTAACGATGGCGCTGTAATCTTGTAGACGAGACATGGGAGGACATACAATGGGTCTAGTGATGTGTAGGGCCTCATCTCCGCAAGAAGCCAGCGAAGCAGGATCAGTCCAGCGATCCAGTAACCTATCCCTTGGGGACGGTACGGGTCGCGCCATTAGGCTCCACCCGCGCCGTAGGAATGCTGGCTGACCATGTGGAATAGCCTGACACCTATTTCTCAGTATTGTATCGCCTCGCGTGCCTCGATATGGACACCTGCATATGTTGCTTTGCCAGCGTCTTTCGTGAAACAGGCTTCCTTATGAAATCTAAGCTTGGGTTACCAATGCATGTAACTGCGGAATTCCCGCTCTGACACCAGCGTTGATCCTTTTCGGTTGTTGGATAGCACCACACCAAACAATAATCCGGCCCACCTGTTTTCTGAGCATGATAGAAGCAAGGAATAGGTGGCGATGAAAAATTACGGCTGGCCATGCCCGCTGTTGCCTGGTGGTTTGATTGTACCCGGGATCACCTGAAGTATTTCGTACAATACGTATGTACATTTACGCTTTCGTTTTGGGCCTTTACCATAGTTATCTACGACAAAAGAATGACTGCCATTCTGATCTATCGAGGCTAGTGACGCCTGGAAAGGCACCTAAGAATGCAAAAAAGTGGTCGTGCGCATCTAGTAAAAACATGACAGGCATGACTTAAGCATGCAGAATGGGCGTACATAATGTTGGGGCGAAAATGGAGAGCACCACATGGACTTGCTTCTCCTGACCTTGCGCTATAAGAGGCCCGCCCCGCCTGTGTCCGAAGCCTTCTACACTTTTTACCCACTGATTTATTCCTAGCGGCTGTGGGAAGAAGGGGGGAATCCATCACACTCGCCACAAATAGCATTGCGTTGTCCAGCACCGACCGGCGAGGCCGTCAATAAGGCGCTCCCATATCGAAAAGGCAGAATTGAGGTCATCGAGTCGCAGTTCATCCTTTGCTTGCCACTACAAAGGCCACAAACCCAACCAGCTCGTTTTGGTGATCCAACGGGTGACCAAATCGCCGGGCATCCCTGTAAATCAGGCTTACCGGAAGGCGACCACCCTGCTACAACAACCTATTGGCTGAGAGTCTGCGGCCAGGGATTCTCGAGGCCCGTCATTACCCAGACCCAAGGGTTACGTCGCTCCAGGCTTGGCCTTGTCCGCGCTTGGATTTGTATCTGGTTTTCACCTTCTGCTGTGCAAATATCCCCGGTAGTTGTGGGTGTAAGTTCGACTTGTCCTATATTATTGCCTCAAGTTTTTTTTTTCTTCTTGGCGGATTCTCTACATACGCTTGGTGTGTATTGCCTTCATATCTTCGGAGTATCGCCCGGCTGCTTCTCATCTCTTTGCGCTGTGAGAGTGTGGTTGATGGCTGTGGTGGTGTGGCCATAGATCAATCACATTTAGCACAAAACCGCCGAGCCGCTCCTTCGAGAACCCCGTCCAAGACATTGCAGCCGGCTCTGAGCTCAGCTGAGGCGCATAACTTTCCTTCACCTAATCACAAGGCCGAGGCTGACCGGAATACGGGGCATTTAGAGTCATCCCACTTCGGGTCGATTTTGAGGCTTGTAGAAGTGCTCTGCACCTCCAACACTCTTCCTCTCGAATTGATCTCGACCTCTCCTCTCCCGCCTTCAAATAAATTCGCACAGTATTGTACCATTATCGGCGGTTGCCTTTTTTATTTCGAGCTTCGAAAAGCGCATCGGATCACGACACACACTCATTCCCTCACCCTGACCACAGCAGACGAGAAGCCGTTCCGAGGAATACCTTGTGGTTGCAGGACAACCCCTTCTGTGTTACTCGCGCTACTCGCCACTGTTGAGGAGACGGTAGTCAAAGCCATAGTTTGCGAGCTTGCGCCAGCCTGAAAGCGGCCCCGCTTCCTGCAACAAGTTGCCTACCAAACTCCAAGCGCAGGTTGTTTGTAGCAGAATCAGACACAGACAAACTGGACAAAAAGTGATACGCGCAACGCTGTGAAAAAATCAAGTAGTTATTGGTAGGGAATATAAGAGGGCATTGAGGAGGACTCCACTATTAAGGTGTAAGGTCGGGGAAGATATCAAATTTCGACCAGTCAATCGTTCGCCGATTAATCAATCCACACTCCCTGCCAGCATTGAATCAAGACCGGGGTGCTGTCCGCTCTCTCATATTACTGCCATCTGTTGGACTCCTTTCGTCAAAGATTAGCTTGAGCTGCAAGCATCGCCCCCTCAGATTTTCTTCCGTATTCCAGGCCAAGGGCGGTATCGAGTGGCTCAGGCCTTCCAACAAATACGCAGAGTCAAGATCGGACCCTGTATTGATCACCAGGTAGTATCCACACGTTTAGCTAGAGCCTTGACCGCTATTGCGTGCGTGACGCTTTCTAAGGGTGCTACGGAAAGGGAAGGAACGAAACGGGGACGAGACTACGTGAGAAACTAAGATACGGTATATCAGCGCACTAGAGTCACTGGAACTGGAAATTGCCGCCTAGAATCCCTATCCCCACTAAAAGTGACCTGCTTAATATTTTCTCTCATCTACATACATTCAAAGACTGCCAGCATCAAGCAGGCTGTTGACTTATTTCAGCACTGAACGTTATTTCTCCTTGGACTATTTTCTATTCCGTGGACGATCAGCTGGACTGTCTACCATTCATTCCAGGCATCCCTTTCCCGCTACAGTTGCAAGCAAGGCTTTTCGCGAGAGCTCACATCCTTCAGCAAGACGATCCAGACTCTGTCTGAGCATCGAGCCTCTGCGATCGCCACTCTCCTTTCACAGTAAGAATTCCACATTTCCCGGGGCAGCCAGAAGCGTCGAACCTAAGACTCGCTCTCTTTAGAACCGAGCTTCCCTGAACGACTTGAGCCGTCACTTAACGTCGGGTTCTAGAAGCCTAAAATTGAAAGTAGGAGCGTCACGAACCTGTGACAGCGACTAGGGCAGCCTCAAGTTCTGCACAAAGCCACACCAACGTATAAAACGGCCGTTATAGCGCCGACGAAGGTTGCTTAATTCTTACCCGTCGTACCTCCTAATCAGTCACCGTGGCGATCTATCAGAATATGTCGTACCCGGATCAGCCAGGTGGACCATATCCACCGCGAGACATACGCGATCCCGGTGAATCTCAGTATCCGCCTCCTCCAGAAGAAGACGACCGTGCAAGAGCCTACCATCAGCGGGCTCCGTCTTCTAGTAGCGTCACATTGCCTTCGATCTCACCTTACGATCCTCAATATGCCGCCCCTAACGGCTACGCTCCGGACCCAAGAGTGTACAGGCCCGATCCTTATAGGGACGCGCAGCAGGTTTACGGAAGAGACGACAGAGGAGGCTATCCAGTTGATTACAGGGCAGCTGCACCTCAGCACATGGCTTTCAGTCAGTCAGCCCCGAGGCAAAGAACTGCAATAGCATGCAGATACTGCAGAAGACGCAAGGTAAGAAACATCCATCTTTGCATTTCCCGAAGTTTAGGTGCAAAAGGCGGTTTTCGTTATTGCAGTATATCATGTAATTTGCCTTGCAGATTCAAAAGGCACTTTGAAGAGATGCATCATTCTGGAAATACCAAGGAGCAGCACCCGCTAGTATACCTGTGAGAACAGAATATGCAGGGGAGCCGCAAAATTCTTGGTAAATTACAGAGGAATTTCATTTTAATGGTAGACAGTTTCTGACATTCAACTAATATCACCTTTCAGATTCGATGCTCAGGATTCGAGCAGAACGCTCAGGGTCGTTGCTCAAATTGCCAACGATTTCAGCAAGACTGTATCTTCACGCCCGTATCGTCCCAGGCACAAGCTTTTGTTCCAGCTCATGCTGCCTACCCTCACATGCGAAACATGGCAGTCGGGCCCGACGGTCGCGCGCGCATGATGTATCCTCCTGAAGGTCAGCAGCTCTACGGCGCGCATGGGCAACCTCTCGGTCAGATACCTCCACCATCAGTGTCTCCGTACAGCGAATATGCTATGCCATCACCAACTGGTTCGTATAGCAGCTTCACTGATGACCGAGCCGAGCCAAGTCGTAAGCGTCCACAGGCAGAACCTCACACCTCGATACTCCCACCTCCCGTGCCTGGTCAGCCTTCGTATTCACGTTCAGAAGGATCCAGAAGACAGGCAGTTGAGGATGACCTTCGCTTGCCACCTGTAACTCCCATAGCTGGAGGTCAGCAGGCTAGCTCGAACTACTCGCCAGGCTCCTCAACATCCTCACAGGGTGGTGGACTTCGCCTGCCTCAAGACCAAGGTCTGCCTTCAATGTCGAGGACACCTCCGCCTAGATCTTCTCCTGGTGATCGGACCGATCCCATGGCCCTAAACAACATCATGGAGAAACGCCCTGACACCAACATTGACAAAAACATGCTCAGCCGACTTGACCGCAAAGGTCAGTAGCTTTCCTTTATCCGAACATCGAACGCGGCGGTTCCTTTTATACACCTTCATCCTCCCATCGAAAGAGGCGGTTCCCTTAGTACACTGGTCCATGAAGGGTAGCAACTTGAGATCTGCTGGTTGGCTCTCGCTTTGTTGCACTCTCACTATGGCCACTTAATTACAGCAATAAATCTTTGGCTCAAGCCTTTGCTTTCATTACTTTCTTCATGTTCATTCTTGATGCGAAGGATGGCATGGCATGGATGGACGGGGCTATGGGACATATGAAGGGGATTGGAAGTGAGCAAAAAGAAATAGATCGGTATGCCTCGCGGCAAAATCACATGGAGTTGGAGGCTTTTTGTTTATTACATTGCTTTTGCACACGCAAGGAGGAGGAACATTGTCACTGTTGGTACTTGGTTTCAGGAATAGGAGAGGTGGAATTATTTGCGTCGTCTTTAAATTTCTTTAAGCTCTAATTGTAAGATGAATCAGATTGGCTATATACACATGTCTATCTCCAGTGCCTTGCGCAACGATGAAATTGATCAGCAGGCGGTAAAGCGGGTTAGCTGCTAGTCTTGACTTTTACTATGGAAAGAAAGAGAAAGAATGAAAGGGACACAAAAGCAACGATCTGATCACCCATTGTAATAATAACAGTGACTGAAATCACAAAAAAGGACAACAGTTTCAGCATTATAGCATGCTTCCCGCCTTTTCATAGATTTGCTCTTCTCAAGCTCGCCGTAAAAGCACGGTCTGCCGCCCACAGCTCTGCAATTGAAAGCTCTGCGGTGAAACAGAACCAGGTAGGGCCGCTTAGGCGGGTGATTGATGTATGTACGAATGGAGATATAGTTAAGAGCTTTTGTCCCCGAATTCTCTCCGACTCCAACCTAAGCGAGAAGTTGTGGCTTGGAGGAGTATAAATCAGTACCTTTTCTCCCATAACCAAGCTGAGAAGCAAATAATTTCCATTCTAAAAGACATTCGAACACTAAAATGAAGAAAATGCTTGGACTCACAGAAAGGAACAAGGAACATTGGGAGTAAGCGCAGCTTTTCTTTTTGTCTTTTATTAATACACGTTATAGCTCGTGACTTCGATTTCATAATCAAACTCCTGTCCAATCATATGACCTCAAACTACTTCAAGAGACTGTCTTTCCTCCTCCATTTCTCCCTATTCATTACATATCCCTTTAAATCCTTATCCATATGATTTTCTTCCTCAAAGCCCTCCAATCCATCCTCCCCTATGATGTCCTTCACTTCCCTTCCCCCATGTAACCAACACATAAATCCCCGTACAGCAAACAGCACTAACGCGCCCTTAGTACCGTCGCCGATTCCTACACCGACAAGAATGAAAAGGCCATAGAGGAGCTCATAGCAGAGATCCGTTCCCGCCTTGATTGGATTGGCGTCGAC
>Ga0335075_10005715_pt1 | contig 19238 bp, 20 predicted proteins | sample Lox_Sample_24_FD_206723 | JGI IMG/M metagenome (GOLD analysis project Ga0335075, IMG submission 206723) | Soil microbial communities from Loxahatchee National Wildlife Refuge, Florida, United States - Lox_Sample_2.4 | ecosystem: Environmental > Terrestrial > Soil > Wetlands | place: USA...
CGGGAAGCATACAAAGTGCTCAGTTGCCGCGGGAAACCGCTGTAAGCCAGGCGCCACGCCCGGTCGAGGCAATCTAAGAGCCTAAATAACCTTCTGAAATTCGCATTGTGTTTACTTGCGGTTTATTTATCCTAACTCTGAGTGGCAATTGCCGACGCACGGCTCCCGCAACCGGAAACGGCGTGTCGCGTAAGCCTCGCACTCTCCAATCTTGCTTCCGGTAACGGACTTACCGCCGCCCTTCCGGAGGGCAGTTGCCTGGTTCGACTCCAGGCGGAAGCACTCGTGTCGCGCATCTCACTGGTGTGGGCGGCGGTCTGCAAAACCGTTCGATACTTCGCGGGGTCCGATTCCCCGGCGCGACTCTTAACGTCTATACGGCTCGTGGCCTAACGGATAGGGCAATCCCCTCCTAAGGGATCGGTGCGCGTTCGACTCGCGCCGGGCCGGCCGGCGTGTTTCCCGCTATGAAGGTCACAACTGAATATGCCTATCGTCACAGCTTGTTACCGGGCTTGTGGTGCTGGCACGGGTCGAAGGCAGCCGGTTACCTCTCTGTAAAAGAATGCCATCCGGCGGTCGTCCTCATATCCGTGTCCGCACCGGAGGTGCGGTACCGGGACGGGTCGAAGGTGACCGTTTATCGGGAGCTGAGGGTCGCGGGTTCAAATCCCGTCCGGATGGCTTAAGCCGTCTGGTAGCTCAGTCTGGAGAGAGCATCAGTCAAAACAACGGCCATCGCCACCACATCCGCCCTGACCGCACCACGTGACCCCTGGCGGGTCGAAGATGATCGGTTATCGCCTTTTAAGCGAGAGGTTGCAGGTTCGAGTCCTGTCCTGCGGGGCAACCCGCAGGTAGCTCAATCGGCAGAGCACTTATTCCGGCCGTCACCCCCATATCCGCCAGGGCGCCACGCCCGCAGAAAACTGAACATGACCCCGGCGGGTCGAAGGCGACCGGTTATCGGCACCACAGGTTCGATTCCTGTCCCGCAGCCTTAGAACTGCGGTAAAACCCGGCCTCCGCTCTCATATCCGCCGGGACCACCTCCATATCCGCCCCATTCGGGCGGGTCGAACCAGGAAGGCGGCGCACCCATGTCCCGTGACCCTCTCGCAGCCATCTCCACAGTCGCGACCCCGCAGACCCAGCCGGTTCCCGGTCGCACCGATCAGGTCCACAACAACGCGGGCGGCTTCGTCTTCGCCAAGGACCTGTGGACCCGCTTCGAGGACTTCATCATCCTCGGCACGTCCGGGGGAACGTACTACCTTGGCGAGGACAAGCTCACCGCGGACAACGCCGATGTCGTGTTCCAGGCGGTCAGGGAAGACGGCCCCCGCGCGGTCGCACTGATCGCTGACGTGTCGACCTCGCGGCCGCCCCGTGCGCCGAAGAACCGGCCGTGCCTGTTCGCGCTCGCCGCCGCGTCTGCTATGGGCGACCCGGCCACCGTGCAGGCCGTTAAGGCGGCGCTTCCGCTGGTGGCCCGGACCACAGACCACCTGTCGATGTTCTTCGGCTACCGCAAGCAGCTCAAGGGCAAGTCCGTGCCGGGCGGATCCGCGCCCGTGGCGAGCCGCGCCTACCGGTCGGCGCTCGCCGGATGGTTCCTGTCCGGAGACGTGAACTCGGTCGCGTGGAAGGCGTGCAAGGCGCGGCAGCGGAAGACTCCGGCCGGAGAGGCGATGACGCTGTGGGACATCCTGCGGATCGCTCATCCCAAGGCAGACACTCCCGAACGTGCCGCGCTGTTCGGCTGGCTCGCCGGCAAGACCGATGACGAGCAGGCGCGTGCGGTCGTGCCCGCGATCGACGCGTTCCTGACCGCGCGGGCGGTCACCACGGAAGCAGCGGCAATCCGCGTGGTGACCGAACGGGGCGTGCCGTGGGAGTACCTGCCCTCGCAGATGCTCGCGTCGCCGGAGGTGTGGGAGGCGCTCGCGTCCACGGTGGGCATGACGGCGCTGCTGCGGAACCTGGCCCGCATGACCCGCATCGGGACCATCGCCCCGTACGCCGCGGTGAACGCCACGGTGGTGCGCAGGCTCATCGACGCGGAGGCCCTGCGTAGGGCCCGGATCCACCCGATGGACGCATGGCTCGCGCTTCGCGTCTACAACTCGGGCCGTTCACAGCCGAGCCCAAAGGCCACGCCGGAGAGGTGGCAGCCGGTCGGGGAAATCTCTGACGCGCTCGAGGAGGCATACAGCCTGTCGTTCGGGCACACGGAACCGTCAGGGCGCAGGCTAATGGTGGCCGTGGACTCGTCCGGGTCGATGAGCTGGGCTCAGGTCGCCGCGGGCGGCTCGCCTCTCGGGACCGCCTACCAGGTCGGCTGCGCCATGGCCGCCATGGTCAAGCGGATCGAGGGCGCAAACGCACATGTCATCGACGTCGACAACGCGGTGAGGAACTCGCGGGTCACCGCCAGGACGAACCTGCGGGAAATCGCGTCGTGGCAGCCGTCCGGCGGCGGCACCGACCTGTCCCTGCCGTTCGAGCACGCCGCCAAGCATCAGCTGAACGTGGACGGGTTCCTCGTGTTGACCGACGGGGAAACCTGGGCCGGGAAGCGGCACGCGTTCCAGGCGCTCGACGGGTACCGGCGCCGCTACAACCCGGCGGCCCGCGTGGTCGTCGCGTCCATGACCGCTGCCGGGCACACCATCAGGGAGCCAGGTGACCCGGGGGTGCTGAACGTGGCCGGAATGGACGCGTCACTGCCGAAGGTCGTCACCGGGTTTATCCGCTAGCGCTACCACGCCGGCCGGGGCTGTTTCCCTGGCCGGCGCGGCGCGGCTTTCCGGGAATGGCCCGTGGTTCCCCGTTCGTCCACTGGACGAGCACGGTGTCATGCCTTATCTGCACGCCGCTCACGGGATCGATCCGGAAGCCGCCGAACAGTGTCGAGGTGTCCAGGCTCGCCGCAGCGGCCCATAGGTCCTCGCGTCCGCTGCTCTGGGCCAGCTTCGCGCAGTACGCGGCAATGACGGCTCCGGCCGCGGCCTGCACTGCCGGGTAGTCCGGCATATCGCCTCCGGCCGCTGTACAGGCGCGGAGGAACTCCTCCTCGCCAGGGCCGAGCAAAACCTCCTGCTTACTGCCGGGGAACCACTGCGCGATCCCGAAGACGCCTTCCGGGTCACCGGCCGCGCGGGCGAACTCGCGCACCCCGGCGGACACCGTGCACAGCCGCCGCGGCGGATCAGGCAGCGCGAGCGCCCTGCTGGCTAGTTCAGCGTCTTGCTCGAACACGCCCGCACTGAACAGGTCCCACGGGCGGGACAGCCCGCGGGGCGGGAATCCGTCTGGCCTGGCGCGCACCGCGGCGATGCCGAGTTGCGCTGCCGTCATCGCCGCGCCGTCGGCCGCCTGCTGCCCGAACTTGCCGGGGCAATGGACGACGCACAGCTGGCGCGGCCGGTCATCATCGTCTGCGAGGTAGCGGATGAACGGCGCGGCGTAACGGCTGGCCGGCGTGAGGACCGAGATCACATGCCCCGGGTGCGCCTGCTGGACGTCATCACCGGAGCCGCCGTGATTCCACACCAGAAGGTCTGAGTCGGCAGCGGCGCGTCCCGCAGTGCGCGTCAGGATCGTGGAGTACGGGCCGAGCAGGATGTCAGAGTGCGCCGCCACGTCAGGGAAGATGGCCTCAAGAGTGCGCCGGTCGCTACGGTCATCCTCGATGAGCAGTTCCGCGGTCCCGTCCAGCGACTGCCACGCCTTAAGGCCGAGGGCAGCCTGGCGGCCGAACCGCGCGAACTTGCCAGACAGCGACAGGCATGCCCCGACGCGCAGGCGACCGTCCATGACACCCTCGGCTCATTAGGGCAGGCGGAGCGCGATGCGTTCCAGCGATCGCCAGAGCTCGACCGCGGGCATCGCCTGCGGCCGGGCCTGCCGGGCCTGCCGGACCGCGCGGGTCGCCTCGTCCAGCGACCTGCCGCTGAGCATCAGGTAGCCGATGGCGACTGTTGAGGTGCGGGAGATGCCGGCCTGGCAGTACACGCCGACCGTCATGTCCGCGTTCGCCAGCTCCGCGAGACGGCGGGCGGCGCCGAGAATCATCTCGTCCTGATCCGGCTCCAGGTCCATGATCGGGAAATGGTCGATCGGGACGGGCAGGCCAGGCGGCTTCGTTTCCCCGCGCAGGTCCATCAGCCGCTGCGCGCCGACGGTCACCATCGCCATCGCCAGTCCCGAGTCAGCCAGCAGCACGTGATCGTCGAGCCGGCTGACGCCGACGACCGCGGCGCCGGGCGATGCCGTCACCCGCGCTCACGTGCCCGAAAGCGGCCCCTGTCGATCACGACCACGCCGTCTTCCCGCGCCGTCTGGAAGAGGACGGTGCCGTTGCCTTCCTGCCGCCACATGGACACGGTCAGCGACTCGCCCGGCAGCACCGGGCGGCTGAACCGGCCCGACATGGAACGGAACCTGGCCGGGTCCGAACCGCACAGCGTGTGCAGCAGAGCCCGGCCGGTGACCCCGTAGGTGCACAGGCCGTGCAAGATCGGCTGGCTGAAGCCGCCCCTGGCCGCGAATTTCGGGTCGACGTGCAGCGGATTGCGGTCGCCGGACAGGCGGTAGATCAGCGCCTGCTCGGGCCTGGTCTGCATCACGACCTGGTAGTCAGGCTCGCGGTCCGGGCGCTCCCACGGCGGATCGGAGCCGCGTTCGCCGCCGAAGCCGCCTTCGCCGCGGATGAACGTGCCGCTCCGCGACGTCACGAGCGGCTCCCCGGTAGCCGCGTCTACCGCGACGTTCTCGCTGACCACGAGTGCCCCGGAACCCTTGTCGTAGATGCCGGTCACGGTGGAGACCGTGCGGACGGTTCCCTCCACCGGCAGCGGCCGGTGCAGCTCGAAGAACTGCTCGGCGTGCACCAGCATCGCCCGGTCGAAGTCGCCGAGACTGCGCCCCGCCCGCGCCTGGGCGATCAGCACGCTGAACGTCGGCAGGACCTTCTGCTCAATGCCCTCGCAGTTCTCCGTCGTGAACTCCAGTTCCTCCAGGGGGTTACCCAGGCCGGCGCCGACGCCGACCGCGTAGAGCAGGGCGTCCTTGCTATCCCAGGATCGCTCCTGCGGTTCGCTCGACACTCCTACCAGGGTGTGGTCGAGTCCCATGGCAACCTCCGGCATCGGCGCATTGCTAGAACTTGGTTCTAGAAAGATTCTCAGTGCGGATACCTGGCCTGTCAAGGCCGACGATATTAGAATAGCCTTCTAGGATTTTGGGGCCACGACGGCAAGGAAGTGACGGCATGGGCATCCTGGACGGCAAGGTCGCCATCGTGACCGGCGCGAGCCGGGGCATCGGAGCGGAGATCGCCCGCCGCTTCGGCAAGGCAGGCGCCGCGGTCGCCGTCGCAGCCCGCACGACCGGTCCGGGAACCTCGCCGCTGGCCGGCACGATCGGCGAGACGGCCGACCAGATCCGCGCGGACGGCGGGACGGCGGTGGCGATCCGCGCCGACCTGTCCAAGCCCGAGGACAGGAAGCGGCTGGTGACCGAGACCATCAGCCGACTCGGCGCGCCGGACATCCTGGTCAGCAACGCCGCCGTCACGTACTTCACGCCGGTCACGGAATTCACCGCGCGCCGCTACCTGCTGATGTTCGACGTCCAGGTCGAAGCGCCGTTCCACCTGGCCCAGCTCGTGCTGCCGGGAATGCGGGAGAACGGCCAGGGCTGGATCTTGAACATCTCCTCCGGCGCGGCCCGGCATCCCGCGATCCCGCCCACCGCGCGGGCCGGGCGCGGCGGCACCGTCTACGGAATGTGCAAGGCGGCACTCGAGCGGTTCTCCAGCGGCCTGGCAGCCGAGCTTTACGAAGACAACATCGCGGTCAACGCGCTGTCGCCCAGCAAGGTCGTCCCGACCCCCGGCACGATCTTCCACCACCTGACTACCGAAGATAACCCGAACGCCGAGCCGCCCTCTGTCATGGCGGAAGCGGCTCTCCTGCTGTGCAGCGCCGAGCCGAAGACGCTGACCGGCCGGATCGCCTACTCCCAGGAGCTGCTCGCCGAACTGGGCGGCACGGCGCCGGCGCCCGTCCAGCTCGACGGCTGATGCCGGCCGGCCCGCCAGTTCCTGGCTCGCGGGCACCCGCCGGGCGGGTGCGGGTCGACTGCCACCTGCACACAGTCGCGTCCGGGGATTCGGTACTGACGCTTGACCAGCTCGCCGAACAGGCCCGGCAGGCGTGCCTCGACGTGGTGTGCGTCACCGACCATAACGTCACGTCGGCGGCGGTCGCGGCGGCCGAGCGGGACCTGGGCGTGCGGATCGTCGTCGGCGAGGAGATCAGGACCCCGAACGGCGACGTGATCGGGCTGTTCCTCACCGAGCGGATTCCGTACGTGCTGCCGCTGGCCGAGGTGATCAGCCGGATCAGGGCGCAAGGCGGTCTGGTGTACGTCCCGCATCCGTTCGACCCGGTCCGGTCAAGCCTGGGCTCAGTGCTTCCCGGCATGTGCGCGGACGGGGCGGCGGACATCATCGAGGTCTTCAACGCGAAGATCGCCGACCAGAAACTGAACGAACGGGCAGCCTCCCTGGCGGAAACGTTCTCACTGCCCGGCGGCGTGGGCTCCGACGCGCATGACGCGCCCGGCGTGGGCGCGGCCTACCTGGAGATGCCGGACTTCGACGGCCCGGCCAGCTTCCTGGCCGGGCTGGCCGACGCCCGGGTGGCGGGCGAATTCCGCGACCACGCACCGCGGTACCCGCGGCGGTAACGGGGTCAAAGCCCGAGCCGCGTCGCCAGGCGCTCCCGGTGATAGTTGCCGTCGCCGAGGAACAGCTCGCTTGACTTCGCCCGCTTGAAGTACAGGTGGGCGTCGTGTTCCCAGGTGAAGCCGATGCCGCCGTGGATCTGGATGTTCTCCGCCGCCACGTGGAAGTAGGTCTCCGAGGCGTATGCCTTCACCAGCGGCGCGATGACCGGCACCTCCTCCGAGCCTTCCGCCACGGCGGCGGCGGCGTAGTTTACGGCGGACCGGAGCGACTCGACCTCGAGCAGCAGGTCGGCGCACCGGTGCTTGATGGCCTGGAAGCTGCCGATAGGCCGCCCGAACTGGTGCCTGATCTTCGCGTACTCCACCGCCATGTCGAGAGCCCGCTGCGCGCCGCCGAGTTGCTCGGCCGCCAGCGCGACCGCGGCCACGTCCAGGGTGCGGTCCAGCGCCGCCGCCGCGTCGCCAGGTGAGCCGATCAGCCTGCCTTGCACGCCGCTGAACTCCAGCCGGGCCAGCTTCCTTGTCTGGTCCAGCGCCGGCAGTGCGGTGCGGGTGAGCCCGGCGGACGTGCCTTCTACGGCGAACAGCGACAGCCCGGCGCTCGTCGACGCGACCACAAGGATCAGCCCGGCCGAGCGTCCGTCGAGCACGAAGCTCTTGTGTCCGTCCAGCTTCCATCCCGTGCCGTTCTTCACCGCCGACATCCGGATCGAGGCCGGGTCCCACGAGCCGTCGTCCTCGGTGAAGGCAAGCGTCGCGATCGTCTCGCCGGACGCTATCGATGGCAGCAGGTCCTGGCGGGCACCCTCGTCCGGGCTCGCCAGCAGCGCCGTTGCCGCCAGCACGGCGCTGGCCAGGTACGGGCCGCCGTATAGCGCGGCGCCGAACTCCTCAAGCACGATCGCCTGCTCGGCAAAGGAGAACCCGGCCCCGCCGTATGCCTCAGGGATGGCAAGCCCCTGCAGGCCGAGTTGCGTTCCAGCCTGTTCCCAGACACCCCGGTCCGTTCCGTCCTCTGTTTCCATCAGCTCGCGGACCTGGGAAAGCGGCGCGCGGTCCGCCAGGAAGCGCTTGACAGAAGCGCGCAGTTCGTCCTGTTCCGCGGTAGTACCCAGCATCATTCGGCCTGCTCCATCTCCGTGACGACGAGGACGTCGAGCGCCTCGACCTGATCTCCGTTCACCCACAGCGGGTTGACCTCAAGCGCGCGCAGTGCGCCGTTCAGCGACAGCGCGGTATTGCCCAGCCTGGCGATTGCCTCGGCTACCGCGTCCAGGTTGGCGGGTTGCGTGCCGCGCGCGCCCTGGAGCAGCGGCAGCCCGCGCAGTTCCCCGAGCATGCGCTTGACCTCGGCGGGGTCGACGGGCAGCACGCGCAGGCTGGTGTCGTGCAGGATCTCGACCCAGATCCCGCCGAGGCCCACCGCCAGCACCGGGCCGAACGTCGGATCGACGGTGACGCCCGCAAGCAGCTCCGCCCCGCCGGAGCGCATCGGCGTCACGAGCACTCCATCGATGCAAGCCCCGGGCACCGCGTCGCCCGCAGCGCGCACCTTCTCGTAGGCGTCGCGCACGTCTGCCTCGGAGCTCAGCCCGAGCGCGACCCCGCCGATGTCTGACTTGTGCGTGACCTGGGCCGAGCAGATCTTCAGCGCCACCGGCAGCCCGACCTGCCGCGCTAGCTCGACCGCTTCGGTTGCCGTGCGGGCCAGCCCGCCGGGGACCACCGGCACGCCATAGGACGCGAGCAGCTGCCGCGCCTGTGCTTCGGACCACGGACCGGGCGTCTCGGGCCGCGCGCCGTCGGACAACGGCGCGGAGCGCGCGACGGCAGCCGACTGGCCGGCTGCCCAGACACGCCCGCGGTTTTCCAGCCAGCGCAACCCGTGGCTGAGCGCACTGATCGCCTGGTTCATTCCGGCGAGCACGTTGATGCCCCGCCGGGTCAGCTGCTCCCTGCCATACCCGCCCATGTCCACGCACGTCCCCCCGACCGGGATGACCGGGATCGGCGAGGAGGCCATCCGCTGGACCAGCCAGTCCAGGCGTTCTTCCATCATGGTCGCCATGGCCTCGTCTGGCGGCCGGGTATCAGGCAGGTTCACCCCGGAGTACAGGATGAAGTCGAGGTGGGGGTCGTTCGCCGCGATGTCGAGGGCGTGGTCAATGGCCGTGAGCGCGCCGGTCCTGCTTTTGAGGTTCGCCAGCCCGAAGCCGGTCACGTCCAGCGGGTTGTGCGCGGCGGCGAACGGCGGCAAGTGCGGGGTGATCGCCGCGGCGGTCTCCGGCGCGAAGTCCGGGATCTCGATGCCCTCCGCGGTGGCCGCGTCGGCGATGATGTCGCAGGAACCGCCCGAGGCAGTCAGCACGCCCATCCGGCGCCCGCGGGGCCAGCGGTTATAGCCGAGCAGGGCGCCGGTCGTTAGCAGGTCTTCCAGGCTCGTGACCCTGATGATGTTCAGCTGGCGCAGCGCCGCGCTCACGACGGCGTCATCACCGGCCACCGAGCCGGTGTGCGCCAGGGCCGCCTGCCGGCCAGCCGGGCTGGACCCGACCTTGAGCGCGACGATCGGCTTGCCCGCCTGATCCGCCTTCTGCGCGGCACGGGCGAACCTGACCGGATCGCTGATCTCCTCGAGGAACAGGCAGATGACCTTGGTCGCGTCATCCTCGATGAGGTAGTCGATCACGTCGACCGTCTTGATCATCGACTCGTTGCCCACCGAGGTGAGCACGCTCAGACCGATGGCATGAGCCCTGGCGAAGCTCAGCACCACGCTGGCCAGGGCGCCGCTTTGCAGCGCGATGCCGACCGGGCCGGCGACCAGCGGCGGCGGCAGCGTCAGCGCGTAGGGCGCCGCGCGGGTGTGCGCGTTAAGGAAGCCCAGGCAGTTCGGGCCGAGCACGGTGATGCCATGCGATGTCGCGCGGGTGACCATCGAGTTCTCGAGCGCCCGGCCTTCCTCGCCGACCTCACGGTATCCCGACGCGAGGACGACGGCGTTCCGTACGCCCGCCGCGGCCATGTCGTCGAGCACGCTCTCGACGGCGGGAAGCGGTGCCAGGATGAACGCCAGGTCGACCGGCTCGGGCAGGTCGCGCAGGTTCGGCACCACCGGCAGGCCGAACGCGGTCTTGGCCCTGGGGTGCACGGGGATGAGCGGGCCGGTGAAACCGGTCGTGATGCAGCTCGCGACGATGAACCGTGCCCACCCGGAGTTGTCGGAAGCACCGACCATGGCGATGCTCCGCGGGGCGAAGAACTCGCGCAGCCGCCGCGGCGTGGCGAGCTCGCGCGACGCGAGGTAGTTCGCGGCGGGGTCCGGCGTCCCCATCAGTCCGCCACCCGCGGCTCTTTGGGCAGGCCCAGTGCGCGCTCGCCGATGATGTTCCGCTGGATCTCGCTGGTTCCTGAGTAGATCGTGCCGGCCCGGCTGCTCAGGAACACGCTCTGCCACTTGCTGACCGGATAGCCGTCGCCGTCCGGCCGCAGCAGGCCGTCCGTGCCCGCGATGCTCATCGCGATCTCGCCGAGGCGCTTGTGGTACTCGCTCCAGAAGAGCTTCGCCACCGAGGCCTCCGGGCCTGGCGGACGGCCCGCTGCCACCCGCGCCAGGGTGCGCAGGCCGCTGTAGCGCATGAGCTCGACCTGGGTGTAGGCCCAGGCGAGCCGCTGCCGGACGAGCGGGTCGGCGGTCTTCCCGCGCTTGCGCGCCGTTTCCACCAGGTCCCAAAACTCGCGCTCGAAACCCAGGTGCGCCACCGTTGCCCGTCCGCCGCGCTCGTGACCGAGGGTGGTCATGGCGACCCGCCAGCCGTTGTTAAGGCCGCCGATGACGTTGAACAGCGGTGCCCGTACGCCGTCGATGAAGTCCTCGCAGAACTCGGTCGCCCCCGACATCTGCTTGATCGGCCGGTACTGGACGCCGGGATCCTTGAAATCGATCAGCACGTATGACAGGCCGCGGTGCTTTTCCGCCTCCGGGTCGGTCCGGCACAGCAGGAACATCCGGTTGGCCCGGGCCGCCCCCGATGTCCAGACCTTTTGCCCGGTGATGACGATCTCGTCCCCCTCGGTGACGCCGCGCGTCTCCACCGCGGCCAGGTCCGAGCCGTGGTTGGGCTCGGAGAACCCCTGGCAGTACACGTCTTCACCGGAAATGATCCTCGGCAGGAAATACGACCGCTGCTCGGGCGTGCCGTGCACGATGACGGAGGGACCGACCAGGCTCTCCCCCATGCCGCGGGTCACGCGCGGCACGCCCGCCCGGTAGAACTCCTCGTTGAGCACGGCGAGCCGTACGGCGTCCATGCCCTGCCCGCCGTATTCTTCCGGCCACTGCGGGCAGATCAGCCGCCTGGCCCGCAGCTTCGCCGCCCACTCGGCGTAGGCGGGGTGGGCCATCGCCGCGGCCAGTTCGGCGCCGCGCCGGCCGCCGGCGGTGACAGGCATGTTCCAGTCGATGAGGCTAGCGAGGCCCGGCGGCACCTGTGCCGCGATCCAGTCACGCAGCTCCGCACGGAACTGGGAGATCTCCGGGCCAAGGTCAAGTTCCATGGAAAGCCTCCTGGCGTGGTGCCTGTGATCATTCGCTCGATGGGCTCGTGCGCTGCGCGCCCTCCCGGGCCGCCTCGTAGGCGTCGGACCGCTCCTGTGCTTCTGGCATGCCAGCCGCCTCCTCGTGCCACTTCCGCGGGCTTCCCCCGCGCGGGCCGGCTCAGATCCTGGTCATGAATCCTAGAATTGAATTCTAGATCCGGAGGAGTCGCCGTCAACCCCGGTTATGAGGGCAGCATCGGCGGATAGTCCTTGACCTTGGACAGCGGCCACTGCGGCGGCCGCCGCTGCAGGAACGCCGTCACGCCCTCCGCGGCGTCCGCCTGTCGCCCCATCCATCCGGGCCGGCTCGATGCGGACGGGATCGGCTGCGGGGCCGCCCGGCGTGGCATCCGCCGGGCGGTTGAAGGTATCGCCGCCGCGCTCGAGGTCGGCGCCGGCGGAAAAGTACCGCCCGGCGCCGGTCACCACGATCGCCCGAACGTCGTCGTCTGCCTCGTAAAGCGCGAACGCATCGTGCAGCTCGCGGGTCATCACCGAGGAGAAGGCGTTGCGCCGCTCGGGACGGTTGAGCCAGATCGTGGCGACCCGGCCGGAGACGTCGGTGAGCAGAGTCTGGAAGCTGGCCATCGGTTACCTCCCATTCCGGCTCAAGACAAGCACGCCGGATGTGGCGAACATGCCGCCGTTGCCGAGGATGACGCTGATCTGCGGATCACCCACCTGGGCGGCGGCCTCGCCGCGCAGCTGGCGGACGCCTTCCTGAATGGCGAACATGCCATACATCCCGGTGTGCGTGTAGGAAAGCCCGCCGCCGTTCGTGTTCAGCGGAAGGGATCCGCCGGGTTCGGTGTTCCCGTCGGCGATGAAGGCGCCCGCCTCGCCTTTGCCGACGAAGCCGAGAGCCTCCAGCCCGTAGATGGGCACATGGGCGAACGCGTCATAGATCATGAGGTGGTCGACGTCGGAGGTGCTGATGCCTGCCTCGGCGAAGGCCGCCCGACCCGCCAGCCGGAACGCCTGGGACTCGGTGAAGTCGGCCATCTGCGAGATCATCGGGCTCTCCGACGATTCTCCCGTGCCGAGGATGTGCACGGCGGGCTTGGGAAAGTCCGCTGTGCGGTCCGCCGAGGCGATCACAAGCGCACCGCCGCCGTCGGTGACCAGACAGCATTCCAGCAAGTGAAACGGATAGGCGACGATCCGGGACGCCAGCACATCCTCGACCGTGATCGGGTCACGGAACATCGCGCGCGGATTCTTCGCCGCCCAGCGCCGCTGTGCCACTGCCACGTAGGCCAGCTGCTCATGGGTCAGGCCGTACTCCTTCATGTACCGGAGCGCGGGGATGGTGAACGTGGTCGTCGGGCCCAGTGTCCCGTACGGCAGCTCGAACTGGCCGGGCGGGGAGGCCGGGTCGAACCGGAACGGCGCCGCGCCGACCCGGGACCGGCCCGATTCCCCGTGGGTGATCAGGATCGTCCTGGCGTAGCCCGCGCGGATAGCCGCGACCGCGTGCCGCACGTGCAGCAGGAATGAGGTGCCACCGACACCGGTGCCGTCGATCCAGCCCGGCGTGATGCCGAGCGCGTGCGCCACCTGGACCGGCCCCGGCGAGGAGACCGTGGCGATGCCATCGATGTCGCGCAGTGACAGGCCCGCGTCTGCCACCGCGTTGAGCGCGCCCTCCACGTGCAGTCCCAGCGTTGACTGGCCGGGCAGCTTGCCGACCTCGCCGGTCTCGGCCGCGCCCGCGATGATGACGCCCGTGCCGTCGCTCATCGCACGGCCTCCGCTCCGGCGGGCCCGAACACCGGCAGGTTCACATCGCCACGCTGCTCGAACCCGACCCGCAACGGCATGTCCAGCTCAAGCGCTTCTGGCGTGGCCGGCAGTCCCACGATGTTCGCCATCATCCGCGGTCCCTCCGCGAGCTGCACCACGGCGATCGCGTAGGGCGCGTCGCCGGTGAATCCCGGTGCCGGGCGGTGATTGATCACATAGGAGTACAAGGTGGCGTCGCCGCTCGCGGTGAACCATTCGACGTTGACGGAACCGCAGTGCGGGCACACCGGGCGCGGGTAGAAGTACGCGCGGCCGCAGTCGGTGCAGCGCTGGATGCGCAGCTCTCCCGCGGCACAGCCGTCCCAGAACGGCTTGGTTTCCGGTGTCGGAACGGGGACGGGCTTGCTCCTCATGCGCTTACCCCTACCGGCCGAGCAGCGGGCCGAACGAGCGCTCCACCTGGGCGGCCAGGGCGTCGGGGTCCCACGGGCCGGTGCCGATTAGCCGGATCAGCGGCTGTGGATTGCTGTACAGCGCCACCTCGTAGCCGGAGGAATGGATGATCCGGCCGGTGATCCAGCCGGACTGCTCGCTTGCCAGGTAGGCGACGATCGGGGCGACGTTGTCTGGGGAGCGCTCGTCGTCTGCCGCGCCGCGCACCCGCCGCCGTTCTTCCGGAACCGATTCGGTCATCCGGGTCGCCGCACCGGGGGATATCGCGTTCACGGTGACGCCGTACTTGGCCAGCGCGTTGGCCGACGAGTACGTGAGCCCGACGATCCCCATCTTCGCGGCGGCGTAGTTCGGCTGCCCGGGGGCGCCGTGCAGTCCGGACACCGAGGTGAAGTTGATGATCCGGTTCTGGGCGGTCTCCTCGCGCAGCGAGCGCCAGTGCGCCGACGCGAACTTGGTGGTGTTGAAGGTGCCCTTGAGGTGGACGCGGATCACGTCGTCCCATTCCTGCTCGGCCATGTTGAACACCATCCGGTCGCGGAGGATCCCCGCGACGTTGACCACGACGTCCAGGCGTCCGAAGCCCTCGACGGCCTCCCGGATGAGCCCTTCGGCGGCCGCGTGGTCGGACACGTCCGCACCGTTGGCCACTGCCTTGCCGCCCGCCTCGATGATCTCGTTGACCACCTGCTGCGCCGGCCCGCTGTCGATGCCCGAGCCGTCCAGGGCAGCTCCCAGATCGTTGACCACCACGGCCGCTCCCTGCCGTGCCAGCAGCAGCGCCACGGACCTGCCGATTCCTCTCCCAGCGCCGGTGACGATCGCTACTCGCCCGTCCAGTCGTGTCATGTGCCTCACCAGCCTTCCCCGCCTGCCCGCGGCGGACCGCATTACCAGAACTTGTTACTAGAATTAGCTTCTAAGCAGGCCATGGCGCTGTCAAGAGGGCCGCGCAGCCGGAAGGTATACATTGACCGGGAACAAAGCGAAACGGATCGGTGAGGGCCCATGCCCAGGCAACTGAAAGACGGCTCCGCGAACGGTGCGTGGCAGTGGAGCCGCACCGCTCAGACCCAGCGCGCGCTGCTGGACACGGCGCGGCAGGTTTTCACGGAGCGCGGCTTCTCTGAGTCGAGCATCGCGGACATCGTGGAGCGGGCCGGATCCAGCGTCGGCAGCCTGTATCACCACTTCGGCGGCAAGAGCGAGCTGTTCATAGCCCTCTGGCAAGAGCACCAGCACGCGCACGAGGAAGCGGCGAGCAAGGCGGTCGCGGAAGCCAAGAACAAGGGTGTCACTGATCCGGGGCTGCTGTTCGAGACCGGAGCACGCGCCTTCCTGCACGGCAGCTGGCAGCGGCGTGACCTTGCCCTGCTGTTCTCTTCCGGTGACGTCCCGCCCGGCTTCGAGGTGATGAGGCGCCGCAGGGGACGTGAATGGATCGGCCAGAACGACTCGCTGCTGCGCCTTACCGACAGGCCAGAGGACCGGGTGTACGCCGCGATTCTCACTTCGCTGATCGGTGAGGGCGCCTACGAGGTCGCCGCGGCCAAGAGCCGCCGCCAGGCGGAAAAGATCATCGACGCGGTGATCGAGTATGCCCGGCGGCTCATGTCAGGAGGGCCGTGGCACCCTGACGACGAGCCGCCGGGCTGATCAGGATCAGGCGGCCTTGGTGACTTTGAGCCGCTTGAGTTCCGCTGTGATCTTCTCCTCGTACGCGAGGAAATCCGCGCGCGCCTTCGCCGGGCTCCAGCGACCGTGCATCGTGAAGATGAACGGCACGAACACCACCACGCAGCCGATGCAGACGTAGAACCACGTCCGCCAGCCCGACGCCGTTTCGATCGGACTGCCGACGATGTGCGGGATGATGCCTCGCGCGCCTGTGCGCGGGCATGTTGGCATGAACCGGCGTCCGGAGACGCCTAGAACGGGTCGGCCTGCTCAACCTTGCGGGATAGAGCCCATAGCGGCTGGCTGCCCGCCTGACCTAATCAGACTCTAGAATCAGATACTAGGATCGTGAAGCCGGTCGGCGTGCCTGTCAAGGTGTTGCCCGCAACTTCCGGCCATCATCAGCCGCCCTCGCCAGCGGGCCGGGAGACCTGACCGCGTCGAAGCGCGCCGGCTATCCGGTGCGTGAGGCTATAGGTCGCCGGGCGACGGGTTCCGGGCCGAGGGCGGGTAGGTTCGGAACCCTAGCCCGTTCTGCGCCCGTTCCGCCGTTGCCAGGTGGTCTGCTGCCTCAGCGGCCAGTTTCCGCGCCTTGCCGAGGTCGTGCTCACGGGCGGCGGCAGCGGCGTCGGCAAACGCGCCCGCGGCGCGGCCGAAGGCATGCCCGGCGACCAGTTGGTCCAGTTCCGCCAGCCGCGGTGACGCGGCTGGATCCTGTGCCTCGCGTGCGCGGCTCACGCTGAATCCGGAATTCAAGCTGTCATCCCTGCCGTCAGAACGCGACAATTCCGTCAGCTATGTACCAGACGGCTGCATCTCGCGCGGCCCGGCCGGGGTTCGCCTGTGCTCTGTGCCCACGACGGCCGCCGGCGATCATGTGCCTGTGGCCGCCGGGGCAGATGCCCATGGTGCAGTCGTAGAAGTCATCGTCGACAAGGACATAGGCGTCCCAGTCCGCGCGGCAGTAGTTCAGGCCGCATTCGGTGCAGTAGAAGGACGCCAGCTCCCAGCCGATCCGCCGGAGCGTAACCGGGTCGGGTGCCCGGCTGCTTACGATCTCCTGGACCGCATCCAACGTTGCGGCACCGGCGGGTTTCCAGGCCGTGCCGAGGAAGTAGTCCACAACTATCCCGTCGCGATCGTAGGTCTCGCGGCCGAGAGGCGATCCCATACCGACAGTGCCGCCGGCCTGGGCGACCTTCACCACGGCGGCCATCTCGCCGCATGCCGCACACCGGAAGCTGACGGCACCCTGCCCGGTTCGCTCTCCAAACCGTGTCACCACTGTCAATGCCACCTCCGTAGGTACGGGGAGGTCGTTGCACTGCAAATGCTGCTGCAAATTGCAGCCGGAAACATCCGTCAGTTGACGTATATCGGATCAACGCCAGGAACAGGAGGGGCGTGATGGGTCCTCAAGCACGTGCGGCGCAGCGCCAGTCGGCGCAGACGTCGGTGCAGATCAGGCAGTTCATGGCGATGATGGCCGCGAAGGTCCGCCGCAAGCTCGACAACGGCGTCAGGCGCCTGCGGGAGGCCGACCGGGTACTGAAGCGGCCGGATTCCAAGTACGCCTACCGGGGGCCGAACCAGCAGCGCGGACGCGGACCTACCCGCCAGGTGACAGCCAAGATCATCACGCTCCACCAGGTGATAGTTCAATAAGTCAGACAACGGCATTGGGCTGCCACCTGGTAATGCCGAGCAGTTCGGCGATCATGGCGACGCGGTTGTCGGCGCCGGCGGATCCGACGCCATAGTCGCCCTTGTCGGCGTACCGTAGCTCGCCGCCACGGAACGCCACGCCCAGGTTGAGGTCACCGCTCAGCACGCGCTGCCATGTGTCGGCGGAGCCGGTGACGCTCCAGTCGGTGTCCACGGCGCGGTCCCCAGCGCCCGCGGTGGCGGTTCCGGTGCCCAGGTCCAGGCGCCACCACGCAGCAGGCCCACCTGGCTCCGGCGCTGTCGCGAACAACAGGACAGACTCGGCAGAACAGGATTTCCAGGAGCGGGTGAATTCATCGCCGAGGTCGAGCAGGCCGGCCTGGACACGGGCTGCGAGCACGCTGCCGGACTGCCCGGTGCTGCCGTCGGCTAGCGCGGTGGCAGGCGCCGTGGCCTGGGCAGCTGCGCCCGAGTCTGGCGGCACGGCGGTTACCGGCCCGGTTGGAACCGGCGCGGGGTCGCTGGTGTCCACGGGGACCCGCAGGTCGGCGGGTGGGCTTCCGACGCCCCAGGTCTCATCTATCTGGACGTAACCGAGTTGCTCGGCCGCGTCGTTGACCACCGCCAGCAGGTCGGCCGGGATGAGCCGCGCCGGCACCTGCCAGCCCCGGCCCACCGAGCTGGCGGTGACCCCCGTCGTGTTCCAGATCTTGTAGTCGCCGGGCCCGAACCGCTGGCGCTCGGCAGTAAAGCACTGGTCGGTGATCCCGGGCACCGGCGCCACGCCAACGAACTCGAACAGCCGCTCGGCCTGCCGCTCCGGGTCTGTGGCCAGGTCTTCGTAGCGCACCGGCAGGCAGTCCTCGCCGAGTTCCGCCTCGGCCGCAAGGATCGCACCGGTGTAATCGGCCCAGTACCGGGCCAGCGCAGCCACGATATTGCCCGGGGAGGCGGCGACGTAGCTCTCGAAGCCGTAGTTGCCCAAGCCCCAGGGCGAGGCCTCGATTCCCGAGCCGATCACGTCCATCGGGTGCCGATACATGCAGATGAACTTCGCGTCGGGCCAGACCTGTCGCAGCAGCCCGGCATGCTGCGCGCCGCCGAGGCTCTTGTCGCAGTAGCGCTTCTTGCCGCGGCGCGCCAGATAGGACGTCATCATCGGGGTCAGACTCTGCCGCAACCCGCGGATCACCGGCTCGGGAACCGGGGCTTGGCCTTTCCTGCCCGACGGCATCGGAGCATCCTCGATCACCGACCACGCCGAGGCCAGCTGCGTGCACAGCCACGGCAGCCTGGTCTCCGGGGGGCACGCCAGATCCGGGTGGGCGTCGAGCAGGAACCGCAGCAGCGTCGATCCCGACCGGCCCGTGCACAGCACGAAGACCGGGCTATCGCACACGGCAGCCGGTTCCGGTAGTTCCGTCACCATCCCGCCCTAGCTCGACATGCCACTCTGGCTGCCCGAGCTGCTGGTGCTGGTCGGGGTGGGAGTGGGAGTCTGGCCGGAGGTGCTGCTCTGCCCGGTGCTGTTGCCCTGGTAGGGGCCGTCGTCGAACTGGCAGCCCGCCAGCAAGAACCCGGTGCCGACGGTCAGCCCCGCGATGCCTGCTTTTCCCAGGAACCGGCGCCGCGTGAAGCGCTGGCCGCGATCTGTGAAGCGCTGGCCTCGATCCGAGGAGCGTCCGTCCGTCTGCTCGCCCATGCAATCCTCCAGAAACGACGTGGGCGATCACCGCTGTCGGCCCTTGCCAGCGTGGCGAACGGGGACGCCGCGACCGCGGCGCCCGCTCCGGCGATGCCGTGAAAGGCCAACGCCGCCGTCGCCATGGTCCTCCCGGCGGCGGCGGAGCGTCAAGCGTGCAGGATCAAACCCAGCCGACGGGATCATACCCAGCCGAATCGTACCAGCGCGTTTGCGCTGGGCTTTCTCCTGCCGCAGGCTCCCGTGCGTGAATGACGCTCAGCCGTTGCCCTGACGAGCGGCTGGAGCGGTCGGCTCGCGGTCGCCTAGGGCCAGCAGGACCGTGCGCAGCATGTCTGGCGTCTGCGCGACTGTCATGATCAGGATCACCGGTCGGCTTTCGTGGCCGCCGGACCGCTAGGCCTGGAGGAACAGATTTGCCGGACGACAGTGTGGGCCTTATCCAGCGTCGCGTTGCCTGCGCCCTGGAGCCTTTGGAGGTGCTTGCGCGGCTGGGCGGCCGTCCCGGGCTCACCGGCCTTGTCGGTTCCTGGGCGGGCGGCGGAGCGTTGATCACCTCTGATACGGTCGCGTCGGCCACGTCCATCGCTGACATCGACGAGCATCCGGCGGCCGCGGCCGGTTCCGGTGATGGCACGGCCGC
>Ga0335075_10005716_pt1 | contig 19238 bp, 21 predicted proteins | sample Lox_Sample_24_FD_206723 | JGI IMG/M metagenome (GOLD analysis project Ga0335075, IMG submission 206723) | Soil microbial communities from Loxahatchee National Wildlife Refuge, Florida, United States - Lox_Sample_2.4 | ecosystem: Environmental > Terrestrial > Soil > Wetlands | place: USA...
GCGACTGACGGGAATCCTGGCCTCCTACGGCCGCTTCCATCGCGACCCCCGCAATCGGCGCACGCATTATCTCGGGGTACCGGCGATCATCTACGCCGTGTTGATCGCGTTGGCGCTCCACACCGTGCCGGTAGCGGGCCTTGCGGTGCGCCTCGATCGGGTGGTCGTCGTCATCGCGGCGCTGGGCTACATCGCACTCGACCTCGCGCTCGGGTTGTCACTCACGCTGGCGCTGGTCCTGCTCGCGGCAGCCGCCGAAGCGACGGCCGCGTTGGGCCCCTCCCGGGCGTTGATCGTCGCCGGCACCGTTTTCGTGCTCGGCTGGATCCTGCAGCTCCTCGGGCACCGGTTGGAAGGCAACCGTCCGGCATTGCTCACCAACCTGGCGCAGATCCTGGTCGCTCCGCTGTATCTGACCGCGGAGCTCGGATTTTCCCTGGGGCTGCGCCGGCGGCTGCGGGGCGACGTCGAGCGGCTTCTCGCGGGAGGCGGTGCGACCTGAGCAACCCCGCGCCGCCTCACTTCGCCTTGTCGCAGTCGTACCAGACCGCCTCGATGTTGTGTCCGTCCGGGTCATGGACGAACGCGGCGTAATATCCGGGCGAGTAGTCGCGATACCCCGGGCCGCCGTTGTCCCTGGCGCCGGCGGCGACCGCGGCGGCGTGGAACGCCTTGACCTCGGCCTCGCTGTGCGCCTGGAACGCAAGGTGCGTCGGCGCGAACGTGTCCTCCCGGCTGATCCAGAAATCGGTGTTGTTGCCGTCGTTGAATCCGGCCGACTCGCCCGATTCCATGTTGTTTCGATAGCCGAGCGCCGCGAGCACCTTGCCGTAGAAGGTCTTGGACCTGCGGTAATCGCTGACCGGAAGGGTCGTGTGGGCAATCATGAGCATCACCTCCGCGGAGGAAGCCGAAAACTCAGACCGCCCAAGCACCCGCCGTGCCGCGGCGCCGGCGCACCGCTGCGGTCAGCGCACCCCGGCCATCAGCCGCTTCACCGGCGGCGTCATGAGCAGCATCACCGCCCCGGCGATCGCGCTCCACCAGAAGAGCTTCAGGTAGAGCGCGGGCAGCGTCGTCAGGTCGTGGGCGTTGTAGTCGCCGGCAAGCAGGCCCGCCAGGAAGCTCCCCAATGCCAGGGTGAGGAACCAGAGGCCCATGGTCTGGCCGGCGAAGCGCGCCGGCGCCAACTTGGTGGTGGAGGAGAGCCCCACGGGGGAGAGACAGAGCTCACCGCAGGCGTTGAGAATGTAGCTGCCGGTCAGCCACAGCGGTGACACCTTGCCGCCGTGCAGCACGCGCAGCGCCGCGAGATACATGACCAGCATGCCGGCGGCCAGCAGCAGCAGGCCGCAGGCGAATTTCGCCGGCGAGGAAAGGTCCCGCTCCCGTTTGCCGAGCCACACCCACAGGGCCGCGAAGAGCGGCGCCAGCACGATGATGCAGACCGGCGGAATGGTCTGCATGTCGCCCGCCGGCATCTGCCAGCCGAAGATGTCGAGATCGGTATAGCGCTGCGCGAAAAGCGTCAGCGATCCGAATATCTGCATGTAGGCCATCCAGAAGACGGTCGACGCCGCAAACAGCGTCATCATGGCGAACACGCGACCGCGTTCCGGCCGCGTGAGTCCACCCAGGAAGGCGATATACAGAAGGTATCCCGCCAAGAGCAAAGCCACCGTCCATGACACCCTGGCGGCGAGCGCCACCGGGTTGACCGTGACGGCGCCGCTCAGCATCGCCGCGGTGACCGCGCCGATCACGGCCAGCACGACCCACAAAGCGAGCCAGGGGCGCGCTCGCGCATCGGCCGGCCGCGCCCCGGCGCGCCCGAGATAGCGGCGCGTGGCGAGAAACTGCACCACGCCGAGCAGCATGCCGGCGGCCGGCAGCGCGAAGCCGGCGTGCCAGCCGAAGTGCTGCGCCACCACGGGTACGAACATCGGGCCGAAGAGCGATCCGACGTTGATGCCGACGTAGAAGATCGAAAAGCCGGCGTCGCGCCGCGAGCCGCCTTCGGGATAGAGCTCGCCGACGGTGACGCTGACGTTGGGTTTCAGCAGGCCGACACCCAGCACGTTGAAAACCAGGCCGAGAAAGAAGAGGCGCGTGCCGCCCGAAGCGAGCAGGGCATTGCCGGCCGTGATCAGCACACCGCCCGAGGCGACCGCGAGCTGACCGCCGACCAGCCGGTCGGCCACCCAGCCGCCGAGGAGGGAGAGCAGATACGTGCCGCCCAGGTACAGTCCCCAGATGGCGCTGCCGCTCGTATCGCCGAATCCCAGTCCGCCGCGGCCGCTCGCGGCCACCAGGAACAGGATCAGGATCGACTGGATGCCGTAGAAGGTGAACCGCTCCCACATCTCCGTGAAGAAGAGCGTCGCCAAACCGCGTGGATGCCCGAATGCCGAGGGCTCCGACGTTGCCGCGTCAGCCGTGGCCGGCGGCGCACCGCCGTCTCCCCCACCGGTTTCGATCGACCGGCTCATCGTTCGGGGTGGCGCATCAGGAAGCCTGGGGTTGCTCCGCGTCCTGGCGTTTCGAGCGTTGCAGAATGCGCGCCATGATCAGGCCGCCTTCGAAGAGCAGGTACATCGGCACGGCGAGCAGCGATTGCGAGACCGCATCCGGAGGAGTCAGGAAGGCCGCGAGGATGAAGACGCCGAGGAGGACATAACCGCGGTAACTCTTCAGCTTGTCGAGCTCCACCAGGCCGGTGAGCACCAATAGGACCACTGCCACCGGCAGCTCGAAAGCGGCGCCGAACCCGAAGAACATGAGCAGCACGAAATTCAGGTACTGCGAGATGTCCGTCATCATGGTGACGCCCTTCGGCGTCGTGCTGGCGAAGAAATGGAACATCGCCGGAAAGACGAAGAAGTACGCGAACGCCACGCCGCCATAGAAGAGCAGTATCGACGAGACCAGCAGCGGCAGCGCGAAGCGCTTCTCGTGCCGGTAGAGTCCCGGCGCGACGAAAGCCCACAGCTGGTAGAGCACATAGGGCATCGCGACGAAGAGCGCGACGAAGAACGACAACTTGAACGGCGTCGTGAAGGGAGCCGCGACGCTGGTTGCGATGAGCGTCGTGCCCTTGGGCAACCGCTGGATGAGCGGCCGCGAGGCGAGCGTGAAGAGCGGATTGGCGTAGAACGCGCACGGCACGAATACGATCCCCACCACCACGAGCGCCCGGATCAGCCGGTCGCGCAGCTCCAGCAGGTGCGAGATCAGCGTGCCTTCGGCGAGCTTCTCAGGTTCCTCGCTCATGAGCGCCAGGGGCTGAGGCTGGGGGGAGGGATTCGGGCGGCCGGTCGCCATTCGGGGCGCTGGGCGCGTCGGGTGGCGATTCGGCAGCAGTCTGCCACGGGGCACCGAGGCTGGATACCGGCTCGGCCGTCTCCGACGTCAGCACGGGAGCGGCCGGCGGCACGCCGCCCACCTGCCGCACCGGCTCGGGACGGAAAGGCCGGCTGCGGTCGAGGTCGACCTCTTCCTCGAGCTGTTCCTGGAATTGCCGTGCCATGGCGCGCGCGCGGCCCACCCAGCGGCCGACTTCGCGCACCACGCGCGGCAGCTTCTGTGGCCCCAGCACGATGAGTGCCACGATGAAGATGAGCAGGATCTCGGAGAATCCGATGTCGAACATGGAAGCGTCAGTGTGGCTGGGCGTGGATACGCCCGGTATCACCGGGCTGCAGGAGTGCGTTCGCGCGCCTGGCGGCCGCGCCGGACCCGCTGCCCAAGGTCACGGTCGGCTCAGGCGCTGCGCTCGCTTTTGACGGCGGGCTCGGCCTTCGGGGCGGCCTTCGTCTCGGGGAACTCGGCGTCGGGGGCGTCCGAACGGATCTGCCGGCGAGGCGATCCGGCGGCGGTTTCCTCCTGCTCGCCCTCGTTCATCGCCTTCTTGAAGCCCTTCACGGCATGGCCCAGATCCTCACCGACGCTCCGGAGCTTCTTGGCGCCGAAGACGACGAGCACCACGACCAGGATGATCAGCAGCTCCTTCATTTCCATACAGCTTCAACTCCGCTCCGCTTGCGCGGGAGAGAACATAATTGAGGGGGGATCATAGGATAAATGACCGGTTCCGGCCGAGAAAATTCGCAAATTCGTGCGCCAGCACGTAAATGAGCGGGCCAGGGCCGCCCTCGGCCCTCGAGACCGCAAAGGTGACGTTTTGCCTCGGCCAGAGAGCCACCTGGCCACCTTGCCCGGTCGACTAGCCCTCGAGCCAGAAGGTCACCGGCCCGTCATTGACCAGCTCCACCCGCATATCGGCCCCGAACCGCCCGGCTGCCACCGGCGAGTGCGCGCTCAGGGCCCGCTCCAGCAGATAGTCGAAGAGCGCCCGGGCCTCGTGGGGAGCGGCCGCGGTGCTGAATCCCGCGCGCGAGCCCTTGTGAGTATCGGCCGCGAGAGTGAACTGCGGCACGAGGAGCAGTCCCCCGGCGACCGACCGCAGCGACAGGTTCATCTTTCCCTCGGCGTCCGGAAAGATGCGATAGGTCAGCAGGCGCTCGAGCAGCCGGTCGGCCGCCGCCCGATCATCGCCCCGACGGACGCCGATCAGGGCGAGCGTCCCCCGCCCGATCTCGCCCAGCATTCGTCCTTCGGTGCTGACTGACGCCCGCGCAACGCGTTGGATGAGGCCGATCATCGAGCGCTCTGACTGGCGTCCGGTGCGGCGGGTCCGATAAGATGCGCCGCGGTTTTGCGCACACGGCCGGAGATCACGATGGCGGGACGTTGGTTGCGTTCACGAGTGTCTTCTAGAGCGCGGGTTGCCACGACAGCCCTGAGAGTCGGCGTGGCCATCGGCCTCGGGTCGCTCGCGGCTGCCACGGCTTTCGGGCAGCAAGCGCAGCTCACGGGCAATGCGCAGCGGGGAGCGACGCTCGCGTCCACCTGCCTCGGTTGCCACGGAATCCAGGGCTATCGCAACGCCTATCCGGATTATGCGGTGCCGCGGCTCTCGGGTCAGCAGGCGCAGTATCTGGTCTCGGCGCTGCAGGAATACCGCAGCGGCCAGCGCCAATATCCCACCATGCATCTGCAGGCGCTGTCGCTCTCCGATCAGGACATGGCCGATGTGGCCGCGTACCTCTCCGGCAAACCGCTCGTCGCGACGAGCAGTGCCAGCCCGCCGCAGGTGCCCCAGCCGGCGGTCGTGTGCACTTCCTGTCATGGCCAGAACGGCATCGGCGTGACGCCGATGTATCCGTCACTCGCCGGACAGCATGCCAGCTATCTCGCGCGCGCGATCCAGGAATATCAGACCGGGTATCGCAAGAACCCGATCATGAACGGGATGGCCGCCTCGTTGAAGCCGGCGGACATCACCGTCATCGTCGACTACTTCAGCAGCCTGAAGCCGGGACTCCATACGGAGTCCCGGCCTTTCTTCAGGTGGACCGATCACTCGACCCAGGGCAAGTGAGCGTGGGCGGCTTCCGGCCGCTCACCGCACCTGCACCGGCACGAAGATGCGGGTGTCACCCCGCTGGATGAGCAGCGCCACGTGGCCGCGTGATTTCTCCACCGCGGCGCGCAGCTGCTCCACCGTGCCCACCCGCTGCCCGTTGGCCGCGAGTACCACATCGCCAGGCTGAATGCCGGCGTCCTCCGACGGACCGGTGACTCCCTCGACCAGAAGGCCGCCGTGGGTCTTGGCCTCCTGCTGCTCATCGGGACTGAGCGGCCGCACCGCAAGACCCAGGCTGCCGCCCTGATGCTGCGGGCTCTGAGTGGACGCCACCGTCTCGTTGCCCATGGGCGCGAGCTTCACGGTGACCTCGCGGCTGGCGTGGTTGCGCCAGATGGTCAGGCGCACCGTGGTGCCGGGCATCAGGCTGGCGATGCGCACGGGCAACTGGTTCTCGGTCGCCACCGGCTCGCCGTTCAGGGCGGTGATGACGTCACCGGGCTGTATGCCGGCCTTGGCCGCCGGACCGTTCGCCTCGACGCTCGACACCAGCGCGCCCTCAGGCTGCGGCAGGCCGAAGGAATCGGCGAGCCCCTGATCGACGTTCTGAATCACGACACCGAGCTTGCCGCGCTCGACGTGGCCGGTGGCCAGGAGCTGATGCGCCACCTGCATGGCGACGTTGATGGGAATCGAGAATGACACGCCCATGTAGCCGCCGGTGCGGCTGTAGATCTGCGAGTTGATGCCGACGACCTGGCCCTGCATGTTGAAGAGCGGTCCGCCGGAGTTGCCGGGGTTGATGGGCACGTCCGTCTGGATGAAGGGTACATAGCCCGAATCCGGCAGTGTTCGGCCCTTGGCGCTGACGATGCCCGAGGTGGCGCTGTTCTCGAAGCCGAACGGGGCGCCGATGGCGAGCACCCACTGCCCGACCTGCAGCGAGTTGGAATCGCCCAGGGTGACGGTCGGCAGGTTGTCGGCGTTGATCTTGACCAGTGCGACGTCCGAGGTCTTGTCCTCACCGATCACCTTGGCGCTGTACTCGCGCCGGTCCGTGAGCTGCACGGTGACCCGGGTCGCGCCCTCGACCACGTGCGCGTTGGTGAGGATGAGGCCGTCCGGCCGGATGATGAAGCCCGAGCCCTCGCCGCGGATGGGCTGCTCCTCCTGCGGCGGCGCCTGGAAGGGGAAGCCGTGGAAGAACGGTGCGAACGGGCTGTTGGGACCAAAGGGGTTGTCGTTGCCCTCGTCCTGCTGCGCTTTCTCGATGACACGGATGTTGACCACGGCAGGCCCGAACCGCTTCACCAGCGAGGTGAAGTCCGGCAGCATGACCGCCACACCGCCTCGCGGCTGGGCTGACGTCACCGCCGCGGGGGGCGGCGAGCCTTGCGCATGCGCCGGTGTCGGCGCGGCAACGCCATAAAGGGCGGCCAGCGGTGCCGCGCCCAGCACTACGCCGAGCACACCCGCGACCAATGGATTGCGAACTACGGTCCTCACTGTCATTTCTCGCTCCCGCGGATTTGTCTGGATCTACGGCGCAGGAGAATAGGCGCCGACCCTTAAATGACGCTTAAGGGGAGTGCGAGGTCCGCGATTCTAGGCGCGACGCCGGTCGAGCCAGGCAATGAGTCCCTGAGTGTTGAGCTCGAGGTCCCCCTCGAGCAGAGCCAGCATCTGCTCTGGCGCCATCCCGCAGCCGTGGCGCTCGCCGAGCTCCCGCCAGAGGCCGCTCATGCCGGCGCGGATCGCCGCGGAGCGATCCGCTGCGGCGGCGCTGCGCTCGGCGATGCGGGTGAGCTCCCGGATCTGTTCCTTGAGCGATTCGCCGAGGCGCTGCACGTCGGTGACCCGGCTGAAATGCATCAGGTACATCGCCTGGGGCGAATACGAGAGCAGCCTGTCGACCGAGGCGATCAGCTGCTCCGGGTCGAACTGCGTCGGCGTCGTCGTCGGAATGATGAAGGCGCCGCGCGGCGAGTCGAGCTCGCGGTAGGAAATGCCGAAGGTGTCGCCGGTGAAGATGCAGGCATGCGACCGATCGACGAAGGCCTGGTGATGCAACGCATGGCCGGGTGTGTGCACGATCTCGAGCTCGCGTCCCGCCAGGCTCAGCGTGTCGCCATCCCGGGTCACGCGTACCCGCTGCGCCGGAATGGGCATGATTTCGCCGTACAGCCGGCGGAAGCGTTCCTCGCCGTACACCGCCTGCGATCCGGCGATCAGCTTCGCAGGATCGATCATGTGCGGCGCGCCGCGCGGATGCAGTACCGCGGTGGCGTTCGGCAACTCCCGCATCAGCTGTCCCGCGCCACCGGCGTGGTCCAGATGGACGTGTGTCAGCAGGACGTAGTCGACCGACTCACGCGCGATGCCGAGCACATCGAGCGCGGCCAGCAGATAAGGCACCGAGTCATTGGTGCCGACGTCGACGAACGCCGCGTGGCCGTCCTGTTGAACGATATGCGCCGCCGCATGTCCGGGATGAACGTATTCCGTATCTACGGCCGCGATGCCGTCCGGATGACGGAACAGTCGCGGCGTGGGAGGCGCGGATGAGCGTTCGTACATACGCATACCATTGTCCAGGCACAGGGACGTGGCCGCCGCCGCAGGCGGCGAGCAGCGGGCAAAAGTCGCGCCTTTTGCGCGCCGCCGCGCTGGGCTGGGCAGGATGCCCGGATCCAGCGCTTCATACAATGGCTGATGCACTCCTCGGAATCCAGGAATTCAGGCAAGCTTGGGCCCATGATCCAATCCCTCTTCCCGCGCCGGGCGGCCCTGCTCCCGGCCCTCGCGGCGTTTTTGCTTCCATGGGGCGCGCCGGCGCAGGCGCAGCCTTTTGCCGTGCCGTCGCATCGCATAGACGGCACCCTCGTTTTCGACGGCATCCCGCCGCTCGATCCCGGCCTCGCTTCGCGGGTGAGCCGCTACCAGGACTGGCGGCAGGCAACCTTTCTCGACTGGCTGCCCGACGGCAGCATGCTCGTGGCAACGCGCTTCGGGTCGTTCGAGCAGGTCCATCGCGTGTCATCCGCCTTGGGAATGCGCAAGCAGCTGACGTTCGGCAACGGGTCCGTGACCGACGCACGCGCCCCAGGCAGCGGCAAGGGGTTCGTATTCGTCAGGCGGATCGACGGCTATCCGCAGCTCTTCGAGGCCTCCGGTCCCGGCCCGGCGCGCCAGCTCACTCACGGTAATTACCTCCACGGTTGCCCTGTCTGGTCGCACGACGGCAAGCGGGTCGCCTTCTACGGCACCGACCGCACCGGCGTGAATGACGATATCTACGTCGTCGACATTCCCGCGGGAACGCCGCCCCGTCTGGCGATTGCGGGATCGACGGGGAGCTGGCGACCACTCGATTGGTCGCAGGACGACGGCAAGCTGCTCCTGTTGAATACGGTGTCGCCGCAGACGAGTGCGCTCTTCGTCGCCGACGTCGCGACCGGCGCCCTGACGCCGGTCGCCATCCCGCAGTCCCGTATCACCGCCGCCGCCTTCGCACCCGATGGTGTTGGTTTCTATCTGGTTTCCGACGCGCAGAGCGACTTCGAGCAGCTCCTGTACTACAACCCCATCACCCGGGTGACGCGCCGCGTTTCCGCCGACCAGCCCTGGGACGTGGAGACGTTCGCGGTCGGCACCGGCGGTCATTACGTCGCGTACGTGGTGAACGACGACGGACAGAGCCGCCTGACGGTTGTCGACACCCTGCGCAACCTGGAATTCAAGCCGCCCGGTCTGCAGGACGGGCGCATCACGAACATCCGCTTCGACGACAGCGGCCAGAAGCTCGCCTTCTCCTATGAGTCGTCGCGTTCGCCTCGTGACGCCTACGTCTACGACGTCGCGCAAGGCACCGTGCAGCGCTGGACGGAAAGCGAGATCGGGCCGCTGGATCCCGCCGGCCTGGCGACGGCGCAGCTCATTCACTATCCGACCTGGGATCGCCTCGGCCTCGGCCGGCGTACTCTTTCCGCCTACGTCTACCTGCCGCGGGGACCCTCGCCCTGTCCGGTGCTCGTCGTCCTGCCGGGCGGCCCGCAGCTGCACTCTCAATTCCGTCCCGACTGGAAGCCGTTCATCCAGTTCGTCGTCAACGACCTCGGCTATGCCGTGGTCGCTCCCAATGTCCGCGGCTCATCGGGCTTCGGCAAGGCATTCCGCGCGCTGGATGGCGGCAGGCTCCGCGATGACGCCGTCCGCGATGTCGGCGCGCTCCTCGTCTGGATCGGCTTGCAGCCCGGTCTCGACTCGCACCGCGTGGCGGTCATGGGCCATGCCTACGGCGGATTTCTGGCGCTGGCCTCGCTGGCGGCGTACAGCGATCACCTGCAGGGCGCGATCGATGTCGCCGGCATCGCCGACCTGGTCGACTTCGTCGGGCACTCCCCCGCCGCCGAGCGCGCACAGCGCGTCGCCGAGTTCGGCGATGTTCAGGACAGCGACATGCGCGCCTTCCTCGATCGCATCTCGCCGCTGGACAATGTGGCGCTGATCCACCGCCCCGTGCTCATCGTCCAGGGACTCGATGGCCCAGGCTCCCGCGCTGCCGATTCGCAGCAGCTCGTCTGGCGCCTGCGCTCCGAGGGGAACCAGGCGTGGTTCCTCAGCGCCACCGACGCGGGCAACGACTTCGCGACTCCCGGCGACCAACAGGCGTACCTCGAGACCGCCGCCCAGTTTCTCGAGATGTTGGCTAAGTAGGGCTGTCCGCTTCGGCCGGGAACGTCACGGTGACGGCGAGGCCGCCGCCGCTCGCGCCTTCGTCGAGCCTCACCGTGGCTCCGTGCGCCGCCGCGATCGCCTTGACGATCGCCAGGCCGAGGCCGCTGCCCGGCGAGCGCGTCCCAGGCTTGCGATAGAAGCGGTCGAACACCCGGTCCCGCTCCTCGGGCGCGATTCCCGGACCGTTGTCCATGACCCTGAGGAGGGCCTGCGCCGGTAGCGCGGCCGAGCGCTCCACCGACACGTCCACCCGGCCGCCCGGCGGGGTATACCGCACCGCGTTGTCGACCAGGTTCCTGATCAGCGTCGCCACCGCATCCCGCTCGCCGTGCACGAACGTCGCTTGCGCTTCCGACATTCCCAGGTCGATCCGGCGCGCATCCGCCAGGGGCACCAGCTCCGCGATAACTTCGCGTGCCAGCTCATCGAGCGCGAGCCGTGACCGCACGGGTTCCGCGCGCGGCTCCTGACGCGCGAGCGCCAGCATCTGCTCGACGAGCCGGATCGCCCTTTGCACGCCTTCCGACAGCTTCGACATCGCCTCGGCGCGCTCGGCCTCGGAGCCGGCGCGCGCCAGCGCTCCAAGCTGCAGATGAAGCGCCGTGAGCGGCGTGCGCAGCTCATGCGCCGCATCCGCCATGAAGGCCCGCTCCCGGTCGAGCGCCGCGGTCAGGCGTCCCAACAGGTCGTTGAGAGAGCCGACCACGGGCCGCACTTCCTCCGGCAGACGCTCAGCCGAAAGCGGCTCGAGCGCATTCACCCGGCGCGTCTTCACCGCCGTTGCCAGCCGTTGCAGCGGTTGCAATGCATGACCGACCGCCAGCCAGACGAGAAGTCCCAACAGCGGCATGAGCCACGCGAAGGGCGCAAGCGTATGCACCGCGAGCTGCGCCGCCTGTTGGCGGCGCACGCTCATCGGCTGCGCGACCTGGACCACCTTGGTGGGCGAGACGGTGCCGTATACCCGCCACTGGCCGCCGCTGGTGTTGACCGTCGAGTATCCCAGCGCGGTGGAGTTGGGCAACACCACCCGCTCCGGGCCTATGTAAATGCGCCGGCCGTCGATCGTCCAGATCTGCACGACGAAGTCATACGCCACGTCGTTGGGCGGAATCGGTGTCGGAAACTGATATTCGACCGGCTGGTCGCGCAGGAACAGCGCCGTCTCCTTGAGGTGGTAATCGAAGAACGCGTCCGCCTCCCTGAGTGCGTTGCGGTACACGATGAGCCCGCCGGCCACGCCGACCAGCACCACGCCGCCGAGGAGCCAGAAGAGCAGGCTCGTGCGCAGGCTTGTCCGCGGGGAGCTCAACCTCATGCGGGCGGTACCCTGTAGCCGACGCCGCGCACGTTGAGGATGTAGTCGGCGCCGAGCTTGCGTCGCAGCCCGTGGATATGAACCTCGACCGCGTTGCTCTCGATCTCCTCGCCCCAGCCGTAGAGCCGCTCCTCGATCCGCACGCGCGACAGGATCGTTCCCGGGCGCTCCATCAGCAGCTGCAGCAGCGCGAATTCCTTGGGCGACAGGGCGATATCGCGGCCGCCGCGCGTGACGCTATGCGTGGCCGGATTGAGGACGACGCCCCGGTGCTCGACCGCCGGTGCCGTGCGCCCCGACTTGCGGCGCAGAAGGGCGCGGATCCGTGCCGCGAGCTCATCCAGATCGAATGGTTTGACCAGGTAATCGTCGGCGCCCGCATCCAGCCCCTGCACGCGGTCGGAAACAGCATCGCGCGCAGTGATGATCAGGACCGGCAGCTCCGCGCCGCGCGCGCGCGCGGCTGTCAGGACCTCCAGGCCACCCTTGCGCGGCAGGCCGAGATCGAGCAGCAGCAGGTCGAAGGCTTCCGTGCGCAGCACCTGCGAGGCGGATTCGCCATCGTGCACCCAGTCCACGGTGAAGCCCTCGCGCTTGAGGCCCGCGCGGATCGCCTCACCGATCATGGCGTCGTCTTCTACGAGCAGCAGTCTCATTGCGAAGGGAATATGATGACTCGATGCTTCAGCGTCTCGTACATGATGCCGCCGCTCTGGGCGTGGCGCTGACTGAGCACGATGCCGCCCGATTGCGCCAGCTCCTCGAGGAGCTCGCACACTGGAATCGGCAGTTCAATCTCACCGCGATCACCGACTTCGAGGGCATGGTCACCCATCATGTGCTCGACAGCCTCGCCATTCATCGCCATCTGCACGGCGCAGCCATCGCCGATGTAGGCACCGGCGCGGGGTTTCCCGGCTTGCCGCTCGCGCTCGTCAATCCGGAGGGGCGCTTCACGCTCATCGATTCCAACGGCAAGAAGATCCGCTTCGTCTCGCACGCGGTGCGGACGCTCGGCCTGATGAACGTGGAGCCCTTGCAGGCGCGCGTGGAGACACTGCGGCCGGAACGACCATTCGACACCGTCGTGGCGCGTGCGTTCGCGCCGCTGCCGCAGCTGCTGGAAACGGTGGGCCCGCTTTGCGGCAGCGAGACGCGGGTGCTCGCCATGAAGGGCAAGTGGCCGCAGGGTGAGCTCGATGCCCTGCCGCCGAACTGGCGGGTCGCGGAGTCGCACACGCTGAGCGTTCCCGGCCTTGCCGAAGATCGCTGCCTGATCACGCTCATGTCAGGTGTGTCGCATTAGCTTATTGGCGCACAAAATCGCATGGAGCGATTTTGAACGCCTGCCAGGGCGGGCCCGCAGGGCCGAGGCGCATGGATGCGCCGAGTAAATCGCTCCCGGCGATTTGTTCGGTCCATCCTTGGCCTCACCCCTTCGGGGCCGGCGCTATGCGCCGTCCAAGATCGCTCCCGGCGATCTTGTGCGCGGCCAGCCATGTGGCTTTCTCGCCCTCGCTTCATGATTTGCTTTCGGGCTGATGGGGAACTCCACGAAGCGGCAAGGCCGTCGTTTCCTTGATGACCGAGAGGGCGATGGACGAGTGCACGGCTTGCACTCCGGGGAAGCGGGACAGGTGGTCGAGGAAGAAGGCTTCATATTCCTTGATGTCGCGGCAGACGATGCGCAGCAGGAAGTCGGTCTCGCCCATCAGGGTGTAGCACTCGAGGATCTCCGGGTGCTGGCGCACGGCCTGCTCGAACTTCAGCAGCGCATCGCGCCCGTGACCCGCCAGCTTCACGTGGGAGAATACGAGCACGTTGAGGCCGACTTTCTCCCGCTCGAGCAGCGCCACCCGTTTGCGGATGACGCCGAGCTCCTCGAGCCGGCTCACGCGTCGCCAGCACGTGGAGGGGGTCATGCCCAGCCGCTCCGCGATCTCCGCGGCCGAAAGATCGCCGTGCTCCTGGATCAGATCGAGGATCCGCGCGTCGCCGCGGTCGAGGTCTGCCTGCATCGCTCATCTCGCCCATCAAGCCTGCGATGCAATGAATGATTCATCGCGGCGCGCCAAAGGGCAACCTTTGTGACGCGTCGTGCAGGCACCGCCGGGTATGGTGGGCGCATCCTTCCGGGGTTGGCGGAGCACAGGCGATGGATCTCTTCCAGATGCGGGATTTCGATGCCCACGAGCAGGTGACGTTCGGCTACGACGCGGCTTCCGGGCTGCAAGCCATCATCGCCATCCACTCCACCGCCCTGGGCCCCGCCGCCGGCGGCTGCCGTATGTGGCCGTACACTTCGCTTTCTGACGCGGTCACGGATGCACTGCGGCTTTCGCGCGGCATGAGCTACAAGAACGCCATGGCGGAGCTGCCATTCGGCGGCGGAAAGGCGGTGATCATCGGCGATCCCCGCGAAAAGAGCCGGCACCGGATGGAAGCGTTCGGACGCCTCGTCGACTCCCTCGGTGGACGCTACATCACCGCGGAGGACGTCGGGACTACCACGACGGATATGGAACAGGTAGCTGGTGTGACGCCCTTCGTGAGCGGGCTGACCCGGCAGCCGGAGCGGGCCGCGGAGCCGGTGGCCGGCGGCGATCCGGGACCGAAGACCGCGCTCGGCGTGTTCCTCGGCCTCAAGGCCGCGGTGCGTGCTCGATTCGGCCGCGCCAGCGTCGAGGGGCTGAGAATCGCGGTGCAGGGGTTGGGCGGCGTCGGCCACCCGCTCTGCCGGCTGCTTGCGGCCGAGGGTGCATGGCTGGTCGTGGCGGATGCGCGCCCCGGCGTGGCGCAGCGCGTATGCCAGGAGCTCGGCGCGCACGAAGTCGCCGCGGAGGCCATCCTCTCCCAGGATGTCGACGTCTTCTCGCCCTGCGCCCTCGGCGCGATCCTCGATTCGCGCAGCATTCCCACCTTGCGCGCGCGTGTGGTCGCGGGCGCGGCGAACAACCAGCTCGCTTGCGACGCGGACGGCGAGGCGCTGATGCGCGCGGGCATCCTTTACGCCCCCGACTATGTCATCAACGCTGGCGGAATCATCAGCGTCGCGCACGAATATCGCGGTGGCGCGACAGCGGCCCAGGTGAGGGCGGAGATCGAGAAGATCCCGCTGCGTCTCACCGAGATCTTCGAGCGCGCGCGGCGCGAGTCCAAGCCCACGAGCGCGATCGCCGATCAGATGGCGAGGGAGCGGCTTCGTCCATTGGCTGCAACAGGCCTTCGGCCGTTGCAGCGAGCATCTGCGGGAGCTTGATCGACCCCGCGGGCGCGGGAGCGGCCCGCGCCCGCTTCCCGCAAGCTTGAGGCATGTACACTTGGCGCATGAAGCGCGTCATCGCGGTCGCGAACCAGAAAGGCGGCGTCGGTAAGACCACCACCGCGGTCAATCTCGCCGCCTCGCTCGCGGCCACTCGCCGCCGCGTCCTGCTCATGGACCTGGACCCGCAGGGCAATGCGACCATGGGCAGCGGTGTCGACAAGGGACAGCTCGAGCGCAGCTCCTGCGAGGTGCTGCTGGGCGAGGCGGAGCTGCCGTCGGCGCTCTGCAGCGTGGAGCAGGGGGGCTACGCGCTGCTGCCGGCCAACCAGGATCTGACATCCGCGGAGGTGCGGCTGCTCACTCAGACCATCGGCCGCGAGACCCGTCTGCGCCGCGCCCTCGAGCCGGTGCGTGGCGGTTATGACGTGATCCTCATCGATTGCCCGCCGGCGCTCAACATGCTCACCGTGAATGCGCTCGTCGCGGCGGACAGCGTGCTCATCCCGATGCAATGCGAGTACTACGCGCTCGAGGGCCTCTCGGCGCTCCTCGGCACGATCGAGCAGATCCGGCTGGCCGCCAACCCATCGCTCGAGATCGAGGGTATCCTGCGCACCATGTTCGACCCGCGAAACAACCTCGCGAACGAGGTGAGCGCGCAGCTCCTGATGCACTTCGGCGACAAGGTCTTCCGCACGGTCATCCCGCGCAACATCCGGCTCGCGGAGGCGCCGTCCTTCGGTCGGCCCGTGTTGTTTCACGACAAGGAGTCGCGCGGCGCCCTGGCGTACCTGGCGCTCGCGGGCGAGATGATCCGGCGAGAGGAGGAAGCGCTGCAGCCGGCACGCGCGTCCGCCGTCGCCGCGAGCGCGACCGCTGCTGAGCACGCTACCGAAGCGGAGAGCACCGCGGCGGCCGAGGCTGCTGCCGTGGATCCCGGCGCCGCCGGCGGTGGCGTGTCATGATCCAGAAGAAACCGACTCTCGGCCGCGGTCTGGCGGATCTGCTGGGCCAGATGAGCCCGCCGCGCCCGCTGGCGCCGGCGGCCGAGCCGCAAGCCGCGGCTCACCCGCCCGCCCCGCCGGGCGAGGAGTTGGCGCGGCTGCCGCTGGATGTGCTGCAGCGCGGGCGCTATCAGCCGCGCGTCGACATGCGTCCGGAGACCCTGGAAGAGCTGGCGGCCTCCATCAGGGCGCAGGGCGTGGTGCAGCCGATCGTCGTGCGGCCGATCGCCGTACCGGCCGCCGGCGAGTCGCAGCGCTACGAGATCATCGCCGGCGAGCGCCGCTGGCGAGCCGCGCAGATTGCCGGCCTGGCCGACATTCCCGCGGTCATCCGCCGCATTCCCGACGAGGCGGCCATCGCCGTCGCGCTGATCGAGAACATCCAGCGCGAGAGCTTGAATCCGCTGGAGGAGGCGCGCGCGCTCGAGCGGCTCATCAACGAGTTCGAGCTCACTCATGCGCAGGCGGCCGAGGCGGTGGGCCGCTCGCGTGCCGCGGTCAGCAATCTGCTGCGCCTGCTGGAGCTCGCGCCGGAGGTCGGCGCGCTGGTCGAGCGGCGGGAGCTGGAGATGGGCCACGCCCGGGCGCTGCTCGCGCTCCCGGGGCGGCGCCAGCAGGTGGAAGTCGCGGCTTTCGTGGCGAAGAAGAGCCTGTCGGTGCGTGACACCGAGGCGCTGGTGCGGCGCATGCAGCAGCGCGGCAAGGAAGCCGAGGGCGGCGTCGCCGATGACAGCGCCGGCGGCCGTGACCCGGACGTTCGCCGACTGGAGCAGGAGCTCGCCGACAAGCTCGGGGCGAAGGTGCTGATCCAACACTCGCAGGCGGGCAAGGGCAAGCTCGTGGTGAGCTACAACAGCCTGGACGAGCTCGACGGAATCCTGGCCCACATTACATAGCCCAGGCACCCGCCGTCAGATCGCCGGCGAGCCGCTACCGCTGCGCCGTCCCCGGTCACTCCGGGCGCTTCGCAACCCGCGACTTTCCTGCGTATAGCCTTTTCCAAGCCGGATCACTATAATTCCGCGACTTTGCCCTCCGGGCGGGCGCAAGTGCCTGTCGGACAAGGCAAAATTTGCGGCCCGGTGCCGCAGTCATTCCCCACGTCACTGAGTGACACGCTCGAGCGTGCGGGCAGGGGTGCGGGCGTGTCGTCAACAGTTGGCGGGGTTGAGAGGGTGGCTGTTGTCCACGATTTGGTCATCGATCTGCCGGCTGCAAAGCGGCTGGCCTTCGGCGTCGTGCGCGGGCAGGCGGCGGTCACCGCCGCCGCGGCGCTCGTCGGCTTTTTGCTCGGCGGCGCGCGCGTCGCGACGGCGGCCGCGCTCGGCGGCGCGATCGGCACGGTCGCGAGCCTCGGGATGGCGCTGATGGCATTCGGCGGCAAGACGGTCGCCAGTCCCGCGCGTATTCTCGGCACGTTCTACGCCGGCGAAATCGTCAAAGTCGTTCTGGCCGTCGTGTCGTTCGTCCTGGTGCTGAAGCTGACGGGCGCGGCGCCGCTGCCGATGTTCGCCGCTTACATGGCGACGTTCGTGGTCTACTGGATCGTGCTGGCACGCATGGCGCTGCCGGCCCTTGCCGCCGCGCGCCGGGCGCGGGCCTGACGGAGACGTATCGACATCATGATGCTGCCGCAGCTCTTCGCCGCCGAAGCTCCGAACCTGACGGAGTACATCACCCATCACATCACCTTCCTCACCAACAGACAGCCGGTGGGGCTGGTCGATTTCTCGGTGGTGAACTTCGACAGCGTCTTCTTCTCCGTTGTGCTCGCATTGCTCTTCTTCGGCGTATTCTTCGTCGCGGCGCGACGTTGCACGAGCGGCGTGCCGGGCAAGTTCCAGTGTGCGATCGAGTTGATCCTCGAGAAGATCGGCGAGCAGGTGAATGACACCTTTCAGGGCACGAGCAAGCTGATCGCCCCGCTCGCGCTCACCATCTTCTGCTGGGTGTTCCTGTTCAACTTCATGGACCTGCTGCCGGTGGACCTGCTGCCGGACGTCGCGCATAGCGTGGGTCTCGCGCACTTGAAGGACGTGCCGAGCACGGATCTCAACATCGTCTTCGGCCTCTCGCTGACGGTGTTCGCGCTCATCATCTACTACAGCATCGTCATGAAGGGGCTCGGCGGCTTCATCGCCCAGTTCACATTGCACCCCTTCTCCAACAGGAACTGGCTGGTGCAGGCGCTGTTCGTGCCGGTGAACCTGCTGCTCGAATCGGTGATGTTCTTCGCCCGGCCGATCTCGCTCGCGCTGCGTCTTTACGGCAACCTCTATGCCGGCGAGATGGTGTTCGTGCTCATCGCGCTGCTCACCCTGACCAGCGGCTTTCACGCGCTGGCGAGCGTCGGCGGCTGGGCGCTCGTCCTGCTGCAGTTCGGTCTCGGGCTGGCCTGGACCATCTTCGACCTGATCATCGGGCTGCTGCAGGCGTTCATCTTCATGATGCTCACCGTCGTCTATCTCTCGCAGGCGTACGAGCACCATTAGTCGAACGGTTACAACCCCTTTACGTCGAGAGTTACGTTTTCATCCGGAGGCTCAAAGTGGAAGGTATCGCACAAGTTCAGGCCATGACCGCAATCGCCGTCGGTCTCATCTTCGGCATGGGCGCGCTCGGTACGGCCATCGGCTTCGGCATCCTCGGGGGTCGCTTCCTCGAAGGCATGGCGCGCCAGCCGGAGCTCGCACCTGCGCTGCTCGTCAGAATGTTCATCGTCGCGGGCCTGCTCGATGCGGTGTCGATGATCGGTATTGGATTCGCGCTCTTCTTCATGTTCGCGAATCCCTTCCTCACGGCCCTGCATACGGTCGCGCACTGATCGTCGCATCCGGACTGACCTGAGGCGCATGCCGTGGGTCCGACCACGGCTGCCGCGGCGGGCCAGCCTGAGACGCTTCGCAGCACTCGCAACGGGAGACCAGAGTGAACATCAATCTGACGCTCATCATCCAGATGATCGTCTTTGCCTTGCTCGTCTGGGGCACGATGAGCTTCATCTGGCCGCAGCTCATGCGCGCGGTGGAGGAGCGGCAGAAGAAGATCGCGCAGGGCCTCGCCGCGGCCGACCGCGGTGAGCAGGAGCTGCAGCAGGCGCGTCAGGGGGCCGAGGCGATCCTGCGGGAAGCGCGCGAGCGCGCCGGGCAGATCATCGATCAGGCGCAGCACCGTGCGAACGATATCCTGGAGCAGGCCCGGACCAGCGCCACGCAGGAGGGTCAGCGGCTCGTGGCGTCGGCGCAGCAGCAGATCGGGCTCGAGGCCGCGCGCGCGCGCGAGAGCCTGCGGCGGGAAGTCGGCGGGATCGTCGTTGCCGCGGCATCCAAGCTGCTCGAGCGCGAGATCGATCCGAACGCGCACCGGGAGCTCATCAGCAAGCTCGCGGCGCAGATCTGACGGAGCAATGACGGATGGCGGATAAGAGCACGATTGCCCGGCCCAACGCGAAAGCGGCCTTCGAGGAGGCGCGCGACCCCGAGCGGCTCG
>Ga0335075_10005717_pt1 | contig 19237 bp, 13 predicted proteins | sample Lox_Sample_24_FD_206723 | JGI IMG/M metagenome (GOLD analysis project Ga0335075, IMG submission 206723) | Soil microbial communities from Loxahatchee National Wildlife Refuge, Florida, United States - Lox_Sample_2.4 | ecosystem: Environmental > Terrestrial > Soil > Wetlands | place: USA...
CAGCCATGAAGGGACTCCGGAATTATGGTACGCGGACGAGCACGCAGGTGATGTTGTCGCGGCCACCGGCTTCGTTGGCGCATGCAATAAGGGTGTGGGCAGTGAGATCCAGGTTCGCGCCGGCGGCGAGGGTGCGGGCGATGTGGTCTTCGGGGACTTCGCGCGTGAGGCCGTCGGTGCAGAGCAGAAAGAGGTCGCCGGACTCGATCGGCAGCTCCTGGATTTCTTCAGAGACGGAAGGCTGGGTGCCGATGGCGCGGGTGATGACGCTGCGGAACGGAGAGTGCTCGGCTTCTTCCTGGGTGATGGTGCCGAGGCGAATCTGCTCGTCGATGAGGGAGTGATCGTGGGTTTGACGGAGGAGCCTGCCCTGGCGAAAGAGATAGCAGCGGCTGTCGCCGGCGTGGGCGATGAGGGCAGCGGCGCGATTGACTGGGGCGGGCGGGAACAGCAGGGCGACGAGGGTGGTGCCCATGCCGCTGAGGCCGGGATCGCTGTCGGCGCGGTCGAGGACGGTGCGATTGGCGGCAGCAATGGCCTGGTGGAGGGCTTCCCGGGGCGAGCGGTCGATGGAGTGAGCGAGGAGATGCTCGATTACGGTGTCGACAGCGAGATGGCTCGCAACTTCCCCGCCGGCGGCGCCGCCCATGCCATCGCAGACTATATAGATGCCGCGCTCGGCACGGAAGCCGAAGGCGTCCTCGTTGTGCTCGCGCAGGCGCCCGGTGCTGGTTTGGGCGGCTGCCTGGGGCAGGCTGGCGTCCGGGGTGCTCATTGTGGGCAAATTCAGTCAGGAAACACGATACACGAGAGAGGCAGCGGTCAGCAGCCAGCGGTAGTCCGGAGGCGGAGATCGGAGACGGTAGTCGGCAGTCAGTTGGTTGGGGGGGGCGAGAGGTGTGGCGGGGGTCACGTTGCGGCTGGAAGCGTTCTTCTACAATTTGAGGGGAGGAATTCCGCTTTTATGCCGAGAAAGCCGCTGATCGCCGCGAACTGGAAGATGTACAAGACTCCGGTGCAGGCCCAGGAGTTTACGAAGAACTTTCTGCCCCTGGTCGCGAACCATGAGAGAGATGAGATTGTGCTGTGCCCGTCCTTCACGTCGCTGTCGGTGGTGATTGCGGCGGTGACAGGGTCGGGGGTGGCGGTGGGCGCGCAGAATATGTATTCGGTGGAGGAGGGCGCGTTCACGGGCGAGACGTCGCCGGTGATGCTGAAGGCGATTGGGGTAACGCACGTGATCCTGGGACACAGCGAGCGGCGGCAATACTTTGGCGAGACGGACGAGACGATTAACCGGAAGCTGAGGGCTGCGCTCCAGCACGGGTTGGTGCCGATTGTGTGCGTGGGCGAGGTGCTGGCGGAGCGGGAAGCGGGCAAAACCAACGAGGTGCTGCTGCGGCAGACGCGGGGCGTGCTGGCCGGGATTGAGGCCGGGCAGGCGGCGCCGATCGTGATCGCGTACGAGCCGGTGTGGGCGATTGGGACGGGCAGGACGGCGACGCCCGAGATCGCGTCGGAAGCGCACGGGGTGATTCGCGGCGAGATCGGGAAGCTGCTGGGGAGCGGGGTCGCGGAGTCGCTGCGGATTCTCTACGGCGGGAGCGTGAAGCCGGAGAACGCTTCGGCGCTGATGGCCGAGACGGAGATCGACGGAGCGCTGGTGGGGGGAGCGAGCCTGGATGCTCAGTCGTTTGGGAAGATCGTGAACTACTGAGCGAGGGATTTTCCCTGGCGAGCTGGGGTGGATGGTCACGTTACCTGACTCGATCTATCGGCCCCCCCCTATGGGGGGGTATCTCGGATCTGTTGATTCCAGACATGTTGCTCTTCGTTACCGATTTGACATCCGGGTTATCATCCTCGACATCCCGTCAAGTCAGGGCCTTTTGCGCGACATTGTCGGAAGCGGGCGCCCCGCCCTTGTCGTCCGGTGTTGGATGGCAGCGTGGGCGAGACGAAGAGGATGGCGGCGAATCGGCACGAACCCCCCGAGAAAGGAAAAGGCTCGCTGATGGCGAGCCTTTTCCCTGGATTTCCCTCTATTTTCAGGATAGCAGGTTGAGGGGAAAAGTCTGCCAATTATTCTGGCTGGATTTGGCGTGGAAGTGGTTTTGAATCAACGTTTGTTACCTTGGTTTGGATAGCGACCCCTTGACAACTCCTCTGCCAACGCCGGGAGATGAGAATAGAGATAGACCGAGATGGTAGCATATGCGTCTAAGAGCTTAGGTGTTTATGCGTTGGAGGGCTGCCTCGATGGAATTGGACGCGGATGTTCGCTGGAACCTGAAAGTGTCGCGGGAGACGGACCTGTCGTTGCGGACGTTTCTGGGAGCGCGGGGGATGAAGAAGGGCGACCTGTCGAAGTTCGTGGAGGAGGCGGTGCGCTGGCGGATCTTCGACCGCACGGTGCAGGAGATCAAGGCGCGCAACGCTGATACGGACCCGGAAGAGCTTCAGGAGCTGATTGATGCGACGATCCGGGAAGTGCGGCCCCATGAGGACTGGCTGGCGAAGCGGCCCAGGGCGTCAGAGGCCGGGATTGCGAGAGCGCTGGGGATTCTGAGCCGCGATAGAGCCGTCGCCCCGGCGGGGGAGGATCGGTTGCCCGCAGAGGCTCGGCCGGCGCGGCGACAGGGAGGGGCGGAGTAGCGCCAGAAGCGCGTGGGCCGCTTCGGCCGCCAACTCTCCGGGTAGCGGCGACGAGTGCAGGGCAGCCGCTTGCGGATTCACTGTTTGTTAGGGCCCAGAGGGTGGCGGAGTTTATTAACTGCGGGACTGCGGGCTGCCGTGGTCAGCAGGCGGGTTCGCCGGCGAGATCTGTGCGCCTATGGCAGGCTGAGCTTTTCACGCATGCCGTCGTAGTGATCTTTGTCGACGGTCTTAATTAACTCGAGGAGGTCAGCGAGAACTGCTGGCGTCTCGGAGAGTATGGAGATACCCGAAAGCGCAGTAGAGCGAGTTTGCGTCCAAGCTCGATACGGGGTCGTCAATAACAACAACCCCCTCCGCTAGATTGAATTTCGTGTCCCCGAGCGATTTTAGAAAATACAGAAAGGCTATCGCCGTCCTTTCTCCCTCGCTCAAGTTCATCGCCTGCTGACCGCACCTCTTGATGGAGTAGCCGGTCTCCTTTGGCTCGAATGTCAACTCGCTATTTCCGAGGTACGCTGCCAGTTCTTTGGTGAGCTCCTTAGCCGGCCCTCTGTGGGATTGGATGGCTCCCTCCAGTTGCCCAATCTGCTGGTGTACGTTTGTGGCTTCTTGCCGAAGTTTCGCTTGGGCCATCTCCAATTCGTGGACCCTCTCCCTCTTGGAGCTGTAGCTAGCCAAGCGAAGTAGAACCTCATCCTCTTCGAGTTCTTTCCGCGCTGCGGACACCTCTTTTGCATGATTGGCCGAACGCAAATTGTGTTTGGCGAGTATGGCATTGCAGGCGGCTATCGCCGCCCCGCCGAACCGCTCGGAGAGGCTTTCGGGGGTGCCTTTAAGGAGTTCGGATGCCGCGCTATCGGGTAGGTCGTGCTCCCGGCAGCCCCAAATCGTTGATTCCATTTCCATTCGGGCGAACGGCTTGTTTTTTTTGAGCTGGATGGCTTGTTGTAATGCCCGCAGCGCGCTCCGGGCTTCCTCTAGTGCGGCGTTAAATGCTGCTTGTGAGTCAGCATATTCCGTCGCCATATCGTCGTAGATCTCGGCGGCGCTTGGCGATGCCTTATCTAGGAGTTCTTTCGCGTCCTCGATTTCTCGCCAAGTTGCCTCTAGGTCGGCTTGGAAGGCTCGGAATCTGTCGTTGAAATGTTCTTCAAGCCTCTTAACGCGGTCCGCCGGCAGCGGTTGGTCGCAGAACTTGCATCTGTCTGCGCTCTGGTGGAACTTTAGGCCTTCGTTCACCCAGGACGCCAGTTCAGGCTCGTTTACGAGCGCGTCGATAAGGTGCGACGCCACGGTTTCCTGCAATAGAGCGCCGACCTTGTCTCGGAGAGACCCGTATTTGGGAAGCAAGAGCGCGATCGAGGGGACCGATGGCTTCTGTGTGCTGCTTTTTAGCAGAATGAGCGTTTCCCTGCGCTTCTTATCCAGGGCCTTCGGCCGTTGGGGGGACTTCAGGAGTCTGTCAGCGGTATTTTTAAGGTCGGCCTTGTCGTAGTTATTGTAGGCACCGCCGCTCGCAGTGAGAAGGTTTTTCACGGATCTGGCGGACTCGATGCAAAAGGACTCTAGCCCGGACTTGGCGGTGTCAATTGCCAGGCGGCAATCAGTCATTCTTTCTGCACATTTCCGGGCTTCCTCCTTCAGGCCAGCGACTTGGGCTTTCTTCTCGGCGCTATCCTCGCCAAGGTAGTAGACCGGCGGCAGCTCACCGGTCGCATCTTCGAAGACCGATCGCTTAACAGTATCGCGATTGAAAACTCGCACTTCGGGGACGGGATGTTGGTCGAGCTCTGCGGCCTTCGCGGTTGTACCGTCAAACGCGAACGAGACCTCGCCTTCAGCAGCAGGCAGCGGCTTTTTGTCTTGGATGAACTGGAAAAGGGACGACAGTGTTGTCTTGCCCGATGCGTTCGGTCCAAAGATGAGGTTGTAGCGACGGAAATCCTCTAAGGGAGTTTTCCAGCAAAAATCTTTGAATATTCGGTATCCGGAGATCTTCGGGATGCTGGTAACCTTCATGACCTTCCCACAGCGCAGCGATATGCCGATGGCGAGCCCAGCTCAAGCTGAACTCTCAAGCATCTGGCAAAGGACTAAAATCCCGCTCGCGGAAATTTTGGTTGGATTATAGGCTCTAATTATTCCGGATAGCTATCCTTGAGCCCCATGGGGCTGCCGCTGGTTCTTCTCCTTGCCTGATTGGTGGAGGCTGCGGGGCAGAAGCCCGAGGATACGGTCGGGTGTTTGTTGCACGACTAGGCAGCTTGCCGAAAAATTCACGGCACGACGAGGAATCCTCCCTCAGCGGCTAAAGCCGGAGTCGTTTGGGGGGTTACGGCACGACTAAAGTCATGCCCTGATACAAGGCGTGGTGTCTACTGCGTCTCTCCCATATCTGCGAACGCCGCGCAGAGCCGCTCGACTTGCTCAGGCCAGGTTGTGGGGCACCCAGAAATCGCGTCCTGCTGCAGGGCCGGAACCGCAGGTCCTTCGACTGCGTGCGACTCGCAGTGCGAGTCACACTTCGTTCAGGATGACAAGTATATCGTAAATAATTCTAAGTAATCAACATAATATTTTGATATTCTCTATACGAGCCCTACACAGATACGCAGAGTCAATGACTTGCCGGAAAAATCTGCACGGAATCTGCACAGGACGCATCGAAAAAGGCAGACGCGAACATGGCATTCGTCACCGACAAAGCGGAACTCAAGCCGGGTCTGGTTCTCTTCCGGCGTGGCGACGTGGATCATCGCATGTGGTATTGCCGCATGAAAATACCCAAAGCCGACCGCTATAAGACGGTTTCGCTCAAGACGACCGACATCGAGGTGGCGCGGGAACGCGCCTTCGACCAGGACGCAGACATCCGGTTTCGCATCAAGCATGACGTTCCTGTGTTCAACCATCCCTTCCGCGAGGTGGGGCGAGAGTATCTGCTGATCCAGGAGGCACGAGCGAAACGCGGAGAGATCAGCGCGGCGCGGCCCAGGAAAGTTCGCGCCATCATCGAAGGCGCTTTAGACCGATATGTTGGCTCAACGCAGGTCCACCTTATCGGTGACGAGCTTTGGGGCGGCTATCCGGCATGGCGGCGGGAGAACGGCGCGGGGCGCAACAGGCGCAACGGTGTTCGAGAGATCACTGCCGACATGGCGCAAGCCTTTGCGGATAAGGAAGCCGAGCGCCGCACCAAAGTGCAGCAAACTCTGGGCATCAGGGTTCTGAAGCCGATTGAAGTCAAACCTTCCGAAGAACGGACGGTTCCTTTTATCAGCGATTCCACCATCCGCCTTGAGATGTCCATCTTCGGCGCGGTGATGAATCATGCCATCAAGAAACGCTATGTTCCCGCCAGCCAGCGTTTCGACGAGCGCCCCAAGCTCAAGGCCATGCGGCGCGACGAGTTCACGCTGGAGGAGTACCGCAAACTCCACACTGTCGGAAGGAAGTGGATTGGAGAGGCGGATAAACCTTCGAGCATCTGGTATCGCACCGTCACCTACAACATGATCCTGATTGCCTGCAATACAGGCATGAGGCCGGCCGAGATGAAGAATCTGCGCTGGCGCGACATTATGCCTGCAAAAGATCGCGAGGGGCGTGAGATCGTTGTGCTGTTTGTCCAGGGCAAAGGCAAGTCGCGCAAGCTGGTGGCTCCTAAAAGCGTCGGAGAATATCTGGAACGCATCCGCGCGATCTCGAAAGCCACCGAACCGGACGACAAAGTATTTACCAACATCACAGGCAAGCCCGCAATAACTCTCTACAGCTCGCTGATTGCCGACCTTTTGAACGAAGCGAAACTGCGCGAAGGCACCCAGGGCGTCCCGCGCTCGACTTATTGCTTCCGTCACACCTACGCCACGCTCCGATTGCAGGAAGGCGTGGACGTATATTTCCTGGCCGAGCAGATGGGAACTTCCGTCCACATGATTGAAACCCACTATGGACACGTGAACACGATCAAGCACGCCGACCGCGTGTTGCAGGGCATGGCGGGATGGGAACTGCCACAACCGGACTATAGTAAGGCCAAGGCGGTGAAGGCGGCAGAGGTTCACGATAGGCCTAAAGATGGTCAACGCAGCAAGGCGCGTTGACAATAAACCTCCCGAAGCCGTCTTTTGCCGGAGCCGCTGGCGGAGGCTGGCGCAGGGAGATGATCGTCCCAATGTCCGGCCCGGACGCTCTTACTCGGGATTGCCCTGATTTGCCGCTTGCCCCGCTGGGGCGTTCTTAGCGGCAAATCTCCCTGTACGCGCCGCCGCTGGCGGCTGTACTTCGTGGAACTCCGATCTTTTGGTGCCGGGAAGGAGTCGGGTATTGATTCACGCAAACACCGGCGTCCATCGCGACCTGTTAAACACTTCGCAAGTCAAAGAAATTGAACCGGGCACGGCAGAACGGCAAACCACTGGGCCCACCCCTATTCGCACGCGCGCTGCCGCGTTGTCCGCGGCTGGTTATCGGCGCGCCGCGACTAATTCGGCCTGGAAGGGCTTGGCTTTCTCGGGTTGGTGCAAGGCATAGTATTCGGCCGCCAGGTCTTCGCAGGCGTACTGCCGGAACTTCAACGAGGGGCTGGTTTGTTTTGCCAGAATCCTGTAGCCCGCGGAGGATTGTGCTTCGGCGTCCTGGTATCGCCGCTCCCGGAGAAGCACCCGGCCCAAATCGATTCGCGCGATTCCCGTGTCCACGTGGTCTGCGGAGAGCTCCTCCGTGAAACGCTGGACAACTTCCCGATAGAGCTGTTCAGCGCGACCATACTTTTTCTCCTCCAAATACAGATGGGCGAGATTTGCCATTGCGGTGGTAGTGCTGGAGTGATTCTCCCCGTAGACAGACCGATAGATGCTGAGCATCCGGGTGAGGTCGCTCTCCGCCTGGTCCATGTTTCCCTGCTTCTCGTCCAGATCCACCCGGAGGTTGAGCATATACGCGACTTTGGGGTGCATCGGTCCATAGGCCTGCTCCTCGATGGGGAGTGCCTGCTGAACCAGTTTTTTCCCCTCATCATCCTTTCCTTCCAGCAGGAGCGCTTGAGCGAGGCTTGCCATCTGCCATGCCGTCTCAGGATGATCGCTGCCGTACCAGGATTGAACGATATCGAGGGCCTGCCGGTAATCCTGTTCGGCTTCGGAGTTGTTTCCCATGGCCACCTGAATCGCTCCCTGATCATTAAGTACATCGGCAAGAAGCGGGTGGACAGGCCCATAGATTTTGCGATCGATTTCCAGGGCGCGCCGGTCCAAGGCAATGGCGATGGAGTAATGACCAATGTAGAAATGAGCGTTGGCCAACGCGGCCAGGCTCTGGGCGAGAGCCGCTGGGTCCTCCCCCGGATCCGATAGAACCCGTACATTTTCATCGAGTACTTGTATGGCTTCCTCGTACTTGCCGTCGCTCTGCAGAGCGTTTCCCAAGGCGACCGCAGCTTCTGCTCGACTGGGGCTGCCACGCGCGAGACGGAGATCTTCGATGGCAAGGGCCTGGCGCGCCAGCCGCTCGGCTTCCGGATACTGGCCCTGATCCGTCCGCAACTTGCTAAGCGCCACGAGGCTTTCAGCCGTTTCGAAACTGTACTCTCCCGTGCGCGAGGCGCGAATCTTCCGCGCCGACTCCAGCAGCGAATCCGCGCGATCAAACTTGCCAAGCTGCTCGTACATGTCTCCGAGAGTCAGATAGAGTTCGGCCTGCACATCCGGTTCGGTATTGAGCGCCTGCGCTTCCTGCACGCCGCGATCGAGGAGCGTGACGACGCGCAATTCCTGCTTAGGGCCGGCCTCCTTGTCGCCACCCCCGAACAGATTCAACATGAAGCGCTGGATGTGCTGGGTGCGCGCCGCCTGGGCCAGCGCCGCGTTGCGCGCATTTGCTAGCCGCAAGGTGAAGAAGACAACTTGAGCAATAATGACCACAAAGACTATGGCGGTCACGGAGACTACGCGCCAGTTTCGTGTGATGAATTTTCCTGTCCTATATAGGATCGAATCGGGCCGTGCCTCTAGCGGCTCTCCTTTTAGAAAATGATCAATATCGCGGATCAGCGTTTCGACCGATTGGTATCTTCTCTCTACCTCCCTGTGCATTGCTGTAAGGCAAAGCACATCTAAATCGCTCCATGCAGATTTTCTGGCCCGCAGAGTTGCGTCCTGTTTGGCTGCCACTGCCGAGGGCTTCTCCGGATCGTGGCGCGCGACGGCGACTTCAGTCTCGGCTGGCGTTCTGTTCGACAGGCCGAACGGAAGCTGACCGGCCACTAATTCGTAAAGAATGATGCCCAGAGAATAAACGTCGGAGCGAATATCCGGCCGGCTGCCCTCGATCTGCTCCGGAGCCGCATAAGCGGGAGTCATGAAGCGCAGCGCTGTGCGGGTTGTATCGAGTCCCGCTTCGACACTCTCGACTTGCTTGGCGATGCCGAAATCGAGGAGTTTGACCGTGCCATCTTCCTTCACAAGGATGTTGGACGGTTTCAGGTCGCGGTGAATGATCGCCTGCGAGTGTGCGTATTGCACGGCTTCGCATACAGAGCGAAAAAGCCGCAGCCGTTCTTGAATCGAGCACTCGTGAATACGGCAATACTCCGTAGGCGGCACGCCCTTCACGTATTCCATAACAAACCAGGGCGTCCCGTCATCCAGAATTCCAGCGTCGAACAGCAGCGCGATGTTCGGATGATTGAGTTGAGCCAGCGTCCGCTGTTCGCTTTCAAAACGCTCCCGGCGCGCGGGCGAAAGCCATGCATCACGAAGAACCTTGATGGCCACGAGGCTTCCGAGGTCTTGCCGTTGGGCGAGATAAACAACGCCCATTCCGCCTTCGCCGATGATTCCTCTTGGCTGGTAAGGGCCGAATTCGTCAAAACGATTTGCTGCGAAACGTGTGTCGAGAGTTTGGTGCGCCAGCTCGCCCAGGTCACGATCAAACAGAGACCCACCTTGCGCATCTTCTTCGAGCAATGCCAGGACACCCGCTGCCAACCCCGAGTCATCACCACATGCGGCTTGCACTGCGGCATGTCGATCCGGTTCGGGAAGGTCTGCAACCGCATGAAACACAGCTTGAATCCGTTCCCAGCGTGCGCTCTCCATAACACGCAACTCCTGCTCGGCGGTCTTCCAAGATTTCGAAGCCTATCAGCCCGGCGTGCGAATTTCGTGCGCCAGCCAGGCTCTTGCGGCGCGCCAATCACGAAGGACGGTAGCTTCCGAAGTGCCCAGCAGTTCCGCAATCTCCGAAATTTCGAGCCCGCCGAAGAATCTGCACTCGACCACCTTGGCCTGGCGAGGATTCATGCGTCCAAGTTCGTCGAGGGCCGCGTCCACAGCCAGCAACTCTTTATCGTTGGCGGCAACAGCTTCTACGGTCGAATCGTCCAAAGTCACAAAGACCGCCGACCCATCGCCTCCCCGCTTCTGCGACCTCCGGCGCCGAGCTGCTTCAATCAAAATCTGGCGCATAGCGCGTGCGGCAATGTTCTTGAAGTGCAGAGCGGAATCAAATGCCAAGTCCGGCGAGCTTCTCAGCCTCAGCCATGCTTCATTGACCAAGGTCGTGGCGCTGAGCGTCGCATTGCCATCACTATGTCTGACGGCTCCAGCCAGCCGGCGGAGTTCTTCGTAAGTCGCGCTGAACACCTGGTCCAGCGTGCCATTCAGCTCCAGCGGTGTACTCGATGGGCCGCCGACACCGAGCCCTTGGAAAGTTTTTCCCAGTGGCATGACGGTTCTCCGCGTCTTTTTTCACAATCCTTATTAGTAGAGGTCAAGAAGCGGGGTTCTCGGGGGAGGCTACATCCTAGCACACGGATGCCTGAATTGGCACCAACTTGCATTACGGGTCAGGGCAAGGAAGAGAAAAAGATGAGCAGCGTGATCGGATTGAAGGTCAGAGCAAGCATTCTAAGGACGCCGGGCGACGGTCCAGGCCTGCTGTTTGTGGATGGTCGGCAGTGGCCATTCACGCTGGATAACGTCTGGAAGTCTCCGGTGGCTCCGAGCGTCAACATGCTAGTTGATGTTGACTTTGATGCCCAGGGCAACATTACGGCAATTGCCGCCGTGGACCCGCAGCAGGTCGCCCGGGAGAAACTCGGGCAAATCGGCGGCGCGGCCCAACAGCACGGAAAGGAGGCCGCTGCGATCGCCCGCCAGGGAGCCGGGGCACCGGTCGCGCGCATGGGTAAGATCACCCTCGCCGCCGCCGTCATCCTCGGAATTGCGTGGTTCTTTATGCCCGGCTTGGGCTTCTCGGTATCTTTTTTCGGAGCCGGACAAACCAAGTCTTTTACGCTGTGGGACGCCCTTTCCCTCGATCCGAATAACAACATGAATCCGGGCAGCGTCGGTTTTCTCAACCTGATTGCGATTGCTGGAATCGCGGCGCCCTTCGTTGCTTCGTTCCTCCGCAACCGGCCGGCGCGCTTTTTGTATGCGGCCCCGCTCGCCTGTTTGCTGATTGCCTGGTTCACCGTTCAATACGAATTTAGTCAATTACTTGCAGTGAATAGCATCGCCAACATCACGGGTATCAAGATGTCGCCGGACTACGGAACCTTCGTGGCGGGCGCGGCAAGCCTGGTGGTTGCCGCGCGCGTCCTGCGAGGTTCGGCCAGCCCCGAACGTTCGCAGTAGCGTTGTCGTCTGGAGGTCCCCGGGCGCTCCGGCGGTCAACATGGGTATCGAAAAGGAGACACGATGGACATCATCACCGGCAAGATTAAGTGGAATCTGGCAAGGGCATGGGCTCGCCAGGCGCACCCATTGGCGGTTACGTTCTTCGCCATGTTCTGCTGCTTCTCGCAGTGCGTTTATGGTCAAGCTGGCGATCCGGCGGCTCTTCAGCAACAGCTTAACAAGCAGTTCAAGCTGACCACGATTACCGCCGACCGGTCGGACATTGTTACTGCCGGCGACATAGTCGCAATCCACAAGCCGGGGCTGATTATGTATGGCGTGGACTCGCCCCTGCCGCCCTCGAACACCTATAAGAACGGGAGGATCAGCCAAGGCTGGGGCGGTTTCGGCAAGGATCTGGCTATCGGCATGAGGTCGCCGGATGGAGTAACTGCCGACAATTACGCGCATCGGACATTCGTGCCCGAGGAGAAGTGCTGGGTTACGGGGATCCAGGTGCAAAATGATGGAATGCTTTTCCAGCTTTACAGCGATCCTTACGACAATGTTCGCTATTACGCGAACCTGAAGATCCCATTTCCCAACAAGAAAGAAGTGCCCTCCGTCGACACAGCGATGCAATTGGTGGCAGAGGTGCTGACGGTGGTGCCGCAGGATCAGGCTGCACCCGATCAGGGAAACCAGGTGGGACAGCCAGCGCAGAGCGCTCAGCCGGCAGTGACCGCCGTGGAGTACCTCGCGCAAGCGGGAACGGGCGGTCGCCTGACGCTGGTTTCCAATGGTTCAATCTCTAGATACGCTGTGGTGGTTCCAGGCGGCGTTCATGACAGCGGCCAATACGTTGTCAGTGGTGACACATTAACGCTTGCAAGTTTCGCGACTGGAAGCTCCTATATTTTCAAAATTCAAGGAAACAATCTCATCGCCAACACTGGCCAGGTGTGGGTTCATCTAGGACCCGGGCCACCTTTGGCCCCCGCTCCCGAAACTGCCTCATTGCCTGCCCCCGCGCCCGCCCCGGCTCCAATGGCGGACATTCCTCCACCTCCTCCGCCCGCCGACGCTCCCCCGCCCACCATCGCTCTCGGCCAGGCCATGGATCAAGTGACCACAGCTTTCGGGCAACCGCTCAAGGAGGCCAAAGTGGGAGCGAAGGTCATTTTCTACTACAAGGACATGAAGGTGACCTTTACAGATGGAAAGGTCAGCGACGTTGAATGAGGCGTTCGTGCAACCGGCGTCGCAAGCGAAGTTCGATCAGAAATGAGGATTCGATGACGATGACAATTCTTCCGAGCGCGATGAGGAATGCCTCCGCAGCAGTGATTCTGGGTGTATTCCTGGGGATGGCTTGCATAGCAAGCGCAGCCATGAACACTCAGAAGTCCACCCCGCCGCCCCGGCGTGCGCCTGCCGCTAGACCTGCGGGACGCCCCGGAAGTGGGACGACGCACAGGCCCAACGCGGGCGGCCCGTCTGCCAACCACCCGAACGGCGGCCCCTCCGCCAATCACCCGTACGCGAACGGCCCCTCCGCCAACCACCCGGGCAACATTCAATCGAGGCCCCTCAACTACGGCAACCAAAGAACCCCACCCATGGCCTCCAGGCCCAGCCCGCCCAGGGGAAGCATCGAGCGACGCACACCGAACGGGAGTGTGGTTCGCACACGCTCCAATGGCAGGGTAAGCGACTTGCACGACCCCAAGCGGGGCATGGATGTCCATCACGGGTTGAACGGCAACCGCGCCATCTCGGTGGAGCGCGCCGATCATAGCCGCGTCTTCGCCGAGCGGGGCCGCCCAGGCTTTGTGCAGCGCCCCTACAGCTTCCACGGACACGACTTTGCGCAGCGCACGTACTTTTACCACGGCCGCGAATACAGCCGCTTCTACCATGGATATGCCTATCGCGGCCTGTATTTAAATGTCTACGCCCCGGGGTTCTACTATCGCCCCGCCTTCTACGGCTGGGCCTATAACCCGTGGGCGATGCCCATCGTTTTCGGATGGGGATGGGGAGGCGATCCCTGGTACGGCTACTACGGCTACTATTTCCAACCGTATCCCATGTATCCCTCGGCCGCATACTGGCTCACCGATTACATGATTTCTGCGGACTTGCAGACAGCTTATGCTGCGCACCAGGAGGCTGGCGAGGCCGACGGCGCTCCACCGGCAGAGGCCGGGCCTCCAGAACTCACGCCGGATGTGAAGCAACAGATTGCTGACGAGGTGAGGAACCAGCTGGCGTTGGAAAACCAGGAGGCGCAGCAAAATGCGCAGCAGCAGGACATTGATCCAGCTTCGAGCGGGATTGCGCGCCTGGTGAGCAATGGTCGGCCGCATGTCTTTGTGGTGAGCAGCGCCATCGATGTGGTGGACAATACGCAAACGGAGTGCGCCCTGAGCGACGGCGATGTGTTAGCGCTCCGAACCCAACCTCCTGCCGATGCAACGGTTGCAGATTTGATTGTGCTTTCGAGCAAAGGCGGTCAGGAGTGCCAGAAGTCAGCCGTGGTTACAGTCTCATTTGACGATCTGCAAGAGATGCAGAACCAAATGCGGGAGACGATCGACCAGGGGTTGCAGGATCTGAAGACCAAGGAGGGCACAGGCGGATTGCCGGCCTTGCCGCCTTCGGCCCAAGGCCAACCTGCTCCCGCGCAGTATGCCGATATTGCGCCTCCGCCCGATCCGAACGCTGTGACTGAGATTCAGCAACAAACACAGCAGGCCGATCAGGCAGAGGCTGAGGCGTCGCAGGGTGCCGGTGTGCCAGTAAGTGCCATGCCGGGAAATGTGCCCCCCGCCACGCCGGCAGCGCCCGCAACCGTTGGGTTGGGGCAGACTCCCGACCAAGTGCAGGCAGCTCTGGGCGCGCCCGCAAGGGTCGCGAATCTGGGCTCCAAGGTTATCTATTACTACAACGGTATGAAGATCACTTTCATGAACGGCAAAGTGAGCGGCGTGCAGTAAATGGCGCGGCCAGCGCGGAGATGGATGCGGCGACTTTCTTACCCACGAAGGCCCCGGATACGATGACGACAAGCTCCCTTTGGCAGGATGCCGAAGGAATAGAACACGTGAACCGAGGAGCAGAAGTCGGTTTTTTGACAAGTGAGTTTGAGAGAAGGAAGCCCAAAAAGGAGGAAATCATGCTTTGCTCTATGCGGAAGATTATTCAGTCGCTGCTTTTCCTGACAGTGCTGAGCATTGGTTGTAAATCGACCAGCAAGGTAAGCGCAACGCTGCCATGCAAGACAGCTACGCCCAAGCCTTCCGACTTCGTTGGGAAATGGACTTGTATTGTTGGTTCTGGTACTACGCCTCTAGGCTCTTTAGGCAAAGACTCCTGCGATTCCACAGTAATGTATACGCCTAAAGGACCTAAAGTAGTAGAAAACTCTTTTTGGGTCGTCCCGTATACCAAAAACACGAAAGGACAGTTCCGTGTCCTTTACCATAACGAAGCGGATAGGTTCGACTATCCAGCAGACCGCTTTAACTTCATAGACGGATTACTGCAGACCCAAGGCGCGATACAGTATCCTAAGACCAAGGATCAGATTGGTGAGCCTAATGCGGTACTGCAATACGACAGTTGTTCGGATACGCTGACTTATATCCAGGTCTTGGACGATATCAGGTACACATATAAGCGAGTCAAGGAGAAATAAAATGGCGACGGTGCCGCAGCAGAAACAGAATTTGAGCTTGAACGTTTAGTGGCTCGGCAAAGGCCAATCAAAATCAAATTAGGACACTGCCCTAGAACTGGTCTCATAAATGTCTGAGCAGAAGGTGAAGGCAGGCGAGGTGGACGAAGCCGAGGAAGTTCTCGATGTGATATTCCCATCGCGTGACGAGGCGGCGGAAGTTATGCATCCAGGCAAAGAGCCGCTCCACTTTCCAGCGCTTTCGATAGCGGCGCAGCTTGCGGCCATCCTGACTCCTGCTGCGATTACGTCGGTTCGGCGCAATCATTTCGATTCCGTAGTCTTCAGCGAGTTTGGCGTCGAGCGGGTCCGAGTCGTAGGCCTTGTCGCCGATGATGCGTGCGGGGAGTTCGTCGAGAAAGCTTCCGGCAAGAACCTCTTCCACAAGCTGGCACTCGGCTGGCGAAGCGCTCTGCACAGACACGGCGAGAGGAAGACTGTTATCAGCGGCGACAGCGACGATCTTCGTCCCCTTGCCGCGGCGGGTGGGGCCGACGGCAAGGCCCCCTTTTTGGCGCTCGCGAACGTTGCGTCCACGAACGCCTCTTCCAGATTCAGCCGACCTCGCTCATGCAGGTGTCGCGCCAGCGTTTTCAGCGCCTCTTCCAGCTTCCCGCTGCGGATCCACTGCTGGAAGCGACGGTGGCAGGTCTGGTACGGCGGGTACTTCTCCGGAAGCTCACGCCACTGCGCTCCGGTGCCCAGCACCCAAAACACGCCGTTCAGCACGGCCCGCGTATCGTGCCACGGCCGGCCACGGTTGCCCGGAAGGTCCGAAGAGCGTGAGCGCATACCCTGTTGCGTGCTCCAGAATGTGAAACTCCATAGCTCCTCCAGTGTGGATCGACGCGGACTCTCAGCATCCGAGCCTTATCACGTAACGCCTGCTAGAATCTCGGGGATTTCGGAAATCTTTCGTACCATCGCATATAGCCACCCGCCCCGGTTGCGCTCGGGCTTGAGCTTGTTCTCGGCATTGACGGCGTCCACCCAGCGTTGCGCGGCGCTCTGCTTAATCTCAGCCAGTTGGTCGTAGCCTTTTGTCTCAAGGATCAGCGTCACGCCCGGCAAGTCCACGAACTGGATCAGGAAGTCCGGCACGTATTCGTGGACCTGTCCATTGTGCAGGTACGGAATCCCAAAACCCAGCCCGGCATTCTTTACGAAGGCGCGCACGCGGGGGTGGGTGTCGATCAGGTAGGCGGCTGCCTGCTCCCACTGCTGAGTGTCTGCGACAACGTAGTTCACATGGCTCCGCTGCGCCGCGCGGACATCCCGGCTAGTCCAGGTGTCCACGTCTGCCGTATGGCGGGAAGATCACCCTGCTACCAGGGCAGTCGAAGGCCGAGGAGTTCACCACGCTGGTTCACGAGACGGCGCATGAGCTCCTACACAAAGCCGAGCGCCGCACCATGACCACCCAAACTGTACGCGAGACGGAGGCCGAGGCCGTGGCCTTCATCGTGGGTCAGGCCGTTGGCCTGGAGATGGGCAACGCTTCGAGCGACTACATCCAGATGTACGCCGGCAACGCTGCGCTTCTGGCCGAAAGCCTTGAAGTCATCCAGCGCGCCGCGTCCGCCATCCTCCGGGCCATCTGCCCGGAGGAGCCAGAGGCAAATGCGGCGAAGAAGCCAGCAGCCTAGTCGCCAACCAGCGGCAGATTCTCGCGGAGCCTGCAACTACAGGCTCCGCGTTTTCATGTCCGTCGCCCGTCTTCCCACCCTTATCGATGCCCCGGAAGAGCGCCGGGGCGACATCTGTTCGCCCACCCGACGGGCAGCGCCGCTTTCGCGGCGCGTGGGCCGAAGCCCGCGACTTTCGCCGGCCACCTCCAGCTCCACCTCTTGACAATCGGGAGAAGCGAGCCGTATACCTCTTGATTATCTGAAGGAGCGTGCTGTGAGCGCAGAGAATCGTGAGCTGGTTCAGGGCACTTTGGAAATGCTGATTCTCAAGACGCTGGCTCTCGAATCGATGCATGGATACGGAATCGCGCTGCGCATCGAGCAAATCAGTAAGGGAGTGTTTCGGGTGAATCCGGGCTCGTTGCTTCCGGCGCTGAGCCGCCTGGAGCGATCGGGGCGGATTCGGGGAGAATGGCGCGCGTCGGAAAGCAACCGGCGGGCGAAATATTACGCACTGACTGCCGCGGGTCGTAAAGCACTTGAACAGGAGTGCCGTCAGTGGGGTCGCCAAGTCGCGGCTATCAGCCGGATTCTCGAAGCCTGAGGTGGAGAAATGCTGCGGAGCCTGATTGCTGGTATCCGGGCGTTATTACGTCCGGGCCAGCGCAACGCCCAAATTGAAGAGGAACTCACCAGCTTTTTCGACTCCTCCGTGGAAGACAAGATACGGCGCGGGATGAGCCCGCAAGACGCGCAGCGCGCTGCCCAGGCTGAGATCGGCAGCCGCGAAATGGTACGGCATAAAACATGGTCCTCTGGCTGGGAATCGACCGTTGATTGTCTCACACGTGATTTGCGCTTCGCAGTGCGACAACTAAGGAGAGCGCCGGGGTTCGCGGTGACGGCGGTGCTGACCCTGGCGCTGGGAATCGGGGCGAACACTGCGATATTCCTGCTGACGTATTCGCTGCTGCTCAAGAGTCTGCCGGTACCGCATCCAGGCGAGTTGGTGCGCTACTCCCTCTACAACAACGATGGGGAACTCGAATTTTCGTATCCGCTGTACAAATCGTTTCGCGCGCATCCGGGACCGACCACCGGAATGTTTGCCTGGTCGGACCAGGACACATCGCTGGAGGAAGGCGAGACTTCGAGTCGCGTGCCGGTGGGCCTGACGACGGGCAGTGTGTTTCGCGTGCTGGAGGTGCGGCCGTATCTGGGTCGGGGATTCGAGGAACAGGCGGGCGAGAAGGGACAGCCGCTGGAGCATGAAGCCGTGGTGAGCTACGGCTACTGGAAGAGCCACTTCCACGGCGACAGCCACATTTTAGGCCGTACGGTTGTTCTGGACCGCACCGAGATGACCATCGTCGGGGTGTTACCGCCGGGGTTCGAGGGCATCTCGCCGGATCACGCCGACGATTTCCTGCTGCCACTCTCGTTTGAGCGGGTGATGGATGGGAAGTACGCAATGATCGACGAGATTGGAGCGTTCTGGCTCCAGGTGATGGGGCGGCTGAAGCCGGGAGAGACGCTCCAGCAGGCGCGTGCGGCGCTGAGCGCGTCGCCCGGTCTCATCGACGACGGGTCTGGGCATCCGATCGTTTTTGGCAGCCGCATCTGGCTCAGCGCAGCACCGGGGCGGACAGGAGAATCCTGGTTGCGGCACACCTATACGCGGCCGCTGGCAGCGCTGGAGGCGCTGTGCGGGCTGATGATGCTGCTGTGCGCCGTGAACGTGGCTCTGGTGGTGTTGGCGCGGGTGAGCAGCCGGCTGCATGAGTTCGCGGTGCGCAGTGCCTTGGGCGCGGCGCGCGAGCGGCTGATGAGCCAGGTGCTGATGGAGACGGCCCTGCTGGGGGTGGGCGGACTGGCGTTGGGCGGATATCTCGGCTGGGAACTGGCGCACGCGCTGGTGGCGATGATCACAAGTATCGAGCAACCTCCGGCGCTGGACCTGAAGGCTGGAGCGGTTATCGTGCTGTTCACCGCCGCGCTGAGTCTGGGCGCGGCGATGGTGGCGGGGCTGTGGCCGGCATGGCGGGCCTCGCGCACAGCTCCGGCCATGGATCTGAAGCAGGCGCGGGTGCTGCGGCGCACCGGGCACCTGGGGCGCTGGCTGATTCCCACGCAGGTGGCGCTGGGGATGGTGCTGATCTACACGGCGGTGCTGATGACAGGCACGCTGCGGAATTATCTGAAGGAACGCTCGGGGTTCGTGCCCGGTGGGGTCACGTTCGGCCACTTGGGACGTCAGAGTTCTGACCCCCTCAATCAAGGACAAGTGAGGAAGGCGTTTGCGTTGGTGGAGGCACTAGAGCACCAGCCTGGAATTCAGTCGGCCACGCTGCTCTCCATGCCGCCAGTGCGGGGTTGGATGATGCAGGGCGGCTACTTCTCGCGTGGCGCGGAGGGTGAGATTCGCGCGAGCCAGCGCATTTGGAACGAGGGGGTGACGCCTGGGTATTTCGCGACGCTGGGCACGCGGATCGTGGAAGGACGCGGCTTTGCGAGCGCGGACATTGGCGGCGACCGGGTGTGCGTGATCAGCCGCGGGGCGGCGAATTTGTTCTTTCCGGGCAAAAATC
>Ga0335075_10005718_pt1 | contig 19235 bp, 19 predicted proteins | sample Lox_Sample_24_FD_206723 | JGI IMG/M metagenome (GOLD analysis project Ga0335075, IMG submission 206723) | Soil microbial communities from Loxahatchee National Wildlife Refuge, Florida, United States - Lox_Sample_2.4 | ecosystem: Environmental > Terrestrial > Soil > Wetlands | place: USA...
TGCCGGCGGCCTGATCGTACTCTTGCCAGACGGTCACCAGAAGAAACGAGAGGATCACGGCGAGGATGGTCCCGACGGTGCCGATCACCGGGCCGGCGACGTCGTTATGCGTGAGCTCCTCGCGCGGCGGAAAGGCGCGATGGAAGAGCAGCAGGCCGAGCATGGCGAGTCCGCACGTGAACCCGATGACGCCCGCGAACAGCCACCACGGCGGGATAGCGTAGACCCAGAGCACGCCTGGTTTTTCGTGCGTTACGGTCCGGCGCCTGCGCGCTGGGCGCGCGAGATCGCGCTTCCCAGCCAGACCGCGGTGGCGATCCCCGCCAGCAGCATCAGCACGGTGAAGATCAGCGGCGAGGCGGACAGGACGAACGCGACGTTCATGTGCATCGCCATGAATCCTCGCAGCGCGAGCTCGCCCAGCAGCAGCATGCCCCACGCCATCGTGACGATGCGCACGCCGCGGCGAAAGTACTTCGAGTGGCGCACCATCTCGAAGTGCTGCTGCGGAAGGGCGTCGTCGGCGGTCAGGAACTCGCGAATCACGTAGTAGCCGATCGGCCGCGGCATGAAGAACGACGAAACCAGCAGCACGGCGCCTAGCAACCCGGTCACCAGAGATTCGCGGACGAGCAGCAGGCGCTGCGTTCCGCCGAACGCGGCCGGCACCAATCCGGCGATCATGCCCAGGAGAACGAACAAGCCGACGATGTCGACGGTGCGGCGCCGGGCCAAGTTCACGACGTTGGAGACGGCGGGAACCAGCGACGCGCCGAGGACCGGCCAGAGGCTCGCCTTCGGAAGCGTTGCGAACAGAATCCAATAGACGACCGTCGTGCCCCCGACGTCGATCGCCAGGCGAGGCAGCAGCGCCACGACGCTCTCCCAAAGGAACGCCAGTGGCGTCTCGCGGCGCGCATGCTCGGACCTGGGATCGACGGCACGCGAGTCGGTGGGCACGACAGATGCATACCCACGCCGGGGCGCGAGGATAATGAAGTTGAAGCTTTAATTTCTCGGATCGCAACCCCGAAGGGCTCAAGGGTTTCTTCGCTAAGCGGTGGTAGTGACGAGACCGCGCGCGGGTATGATGTAATGGTAGCCTGCGACCTTCCCAAGGTTGATGCGTGGGTTCGATTCCCACTACCCGCTCCAGGATCGCAAGCTGTGATAAGACGGCGACGTAGCCAAGTGGTAAGGCAGGGCTCTGCAAAAGCCCCATTCGGCAGTTCAAATCTGCCCGTCGCCTCCAGCCCCGCTCTCGCGGCGTGCGCGTAGCGGTCGTCGGGCCCGGCGGAATCGGCGGGTTCGCAGCTGCGGCGCTGGCGCGCGCCGGCCACGACGTCAGCGTCGTCGGGCGAGGCGCTCACTTGGAAGCCGTGCGGCGAGCCGGCCTGACCGTCGATCGCAGCGATATCGGCGCGTTCCGGACGCGCGTGCGCGCGCTCGCCGACGCGCGCGAGCTGGGAACCGTCGACGTCGCCCTGCTGGCGTTCAAAGCCCATCATTGGCCCTCGGCAATCGGCGCGCTCGAACCGCTCGGCGCGACCGACACGACGATCGTCACGCTGCAAAACGGCGTGCCGTTCTGGTACGTCCGCAAGCCTCCGCTCGCGAGCGTCGATCCGGGCGGCCGGATCGGCACGGCGTTCGACGACGCGCACGTCGTCGGAGCCGTCGTTCACGTCTCGGGTCACGTCGCGTCGCCGGGTCACGTCGTTCAAAGCGGCGGCCTCCGGTACGTCTTCGGAACGCCGCAGCGCGGACAGGACGACGCGCGCGCGCACACGGTCGTCGATCTGTTCGCGTCGGCCGGGCTCGCCCCGGAACTCGATCCCGACGTACGGGCGACGGTCTGGCTGAAGCTGGTGAATAACGCGGGCTTGAATCCCGCGAGCGCGTTGCACGGAATGACGCTGCGCGCCCTGCTCGAAGACCCGGCGGCGCGAGCCGACGCGCGTGCGCTGATGGAAGAGGCGCTCGCGGTCGGACAGGCGCTCGGGGTCGTGCGCGAGGTCGATATCGAGGCGCGACTCGCGTACGCCGCGCGGCTGGCGGACGTGAAGACCTCGATGCTGCAAGATTTCGAAGCCGGCCGCGATCTGGAGCTCGATCCGATCTCGGGCGCGATCATCGAATTGGGCGAGCGCTGCGGCGTTCCGGTGCCGCGAACGCGCGAAGCCTACCATCGCTTGCGTGCGCTGCAGCCGCCACGAACGCATGGCTGACGCCGTTACGATTCGCCCCGCCCGGGTCGACGAGCTCGGTCGGTTCGCGCGGATGCGGGCCCTCATGGCCGAAGAAGCGCGCTCGGCGTGGGATCGCGAGTATCCCGGTTGGCGCGAGCGTTACGCCGCCTACTTCGCCGACAAGCAAAGCGCGGGTGACGGGCAGGTGTTTTTCGCGGTGCGCGGCGACGACGTGGTCGGAGTCGCGGCGTTTTCCGTCACGGACGAATATCGCGCGCAGGCGCTCGGGACGCCGCGCGGCTGGGTGAACTCGGTATTCGTGTTGCCCGAGCTGCGACGGCAAGGCGTCGCGCGGCGGCTGATGGAGGCCGGGATTGCGTGGCTCCGTGCCCGCGGCTGCGTCAAGGTGCGCTTGCGCACGAGCGACGAAGGCGAACCGCTGTATCGTTCGCTCGGGTTCGTGGCCGGTCGCGAAATGGAGATGGACTTGTGAACGCCGCCGGCGAGGAGCTCCTCGACGTCGAAGAGCTGGCAGGCGTCGGGGCAAAAACCGCACCGCTGTTTCGCGAACTTGGAATCGACACCGCGCAGGCGCTGCTCGAGTATCTGCCGTTTCGCTACGAAGATCTGCGCTTCGCGACGCCCGCGCGCGCGTTGGGAACCGGAGGTGGCGAGGAAAACGCCGTCGGCCGGGTGCTCGCGACCAAAGAGCGCCGCGTGCGCGACCTCGAGATCGTCGAAGTGCGGATGCTCGACGACGCCGGCGATCCGTTCGTCGCCAAGTGGATCGGGCGGCGGCGCTTCGTCTACGGACGCTTTCACGAAGGCATGCGGCTCTTCGTGCGCGGTCGCGTCGAGCGGACGTTCGCCGGGCCGGTCGTGAACGTCGCGCAGTACGCACAGCTCGCTCCCGGGCAGGAATATCGCGGCGAGATCGTCCCGGTCTACCGCGCCAGCAAGGATCTGGCGACCCGCAAGATCGCGGCCGTCGTTCGCAAGAACCTGCCCCGTCTGCTCGAGCTCGCGCCCGGCGACCCGCTGCCCGAAGCGATCGCCCGCGAGCGCGCCTATCCGTCGCTTCGCGACGCGTACCGCGACGTTCACGCGCCGCTCGATCCGGAGGCGGCCCAACGCGCACGCGAACGGCTCGTCTTCGCCGAGTTCTTGGCGCTGGCCACCATCTCGCACTTGCGGCGCGCGCAGCGCGAGCGCGACCACGCCGCGCAGGCGTTGCGCCTGCCGCCCGGCCTGCTCGAGGAGTTCGAACTCGCGCTGCCCTTTGCGCTGACCGGCGCGCAACGGCGAGCGATCGTCGAGATCTGGGAAGACATGACCCGCGACGTACCGATGAATCGCTTGCTGCAAGGCGACGTGGGCAGCGGGAAAACGCTGGTCGCGGCGGCGGCGGTGCTGCTGGCTTCGCGCAACGGCGTACAGTCGGCGCTCATGGCGCCGACCGAAATTCTCGCGTCGCAGCACGCCTCGAAACTGGCGCCGCAGCTGATGCCGTTCGGGATCGCGCTCGAGGCGGTCTTCGGCAGCCAAGGCCAGCGCTCGCGCACCGCCGCACTCGGGAAACTGGCCGGCGGCGAGGCCGCGGTCGCGGTCGGAACGCACGCGCTCTTGACCGAAGGCGTCGATTTCGAACGGCTCGGGCTTGCGATCATCGACGAACAGCATCGATTCGGAGTCGAGCAGCGCGCGCGCCTGCGCGCCAAGGGCGCTTCGCCGCATACGCTGCACATGACGGCCACGCCGATTCCACGGACGCTCGCGCAGTCGATCTACGCGGATCTCGACGTTTCGGTCATCGACGAACTGCCGCCGGGGCGGACGCCGATCGAAACGTTCGCAGTACGTGCCAGCCGAAAGGAGCGCGTCTACGCCTTCGTGCGCGAGAACGTTCGCGCCGGTCACCAGGCCTACGTGGTCGCGCCGGCGATCGAGGAGGGTGAGACCGATCTCACCAGCGCGGTCGCGGAGTACGACCGGCTGCGCGACGACGCCTTTGCAGGCTTGCGGGTGGGGCTGCTGCACGGCCGCATTTCGGGACGCGAGAAGGACCAGGTGATGCAGCGGTTCGGGCGCGGCGAGATCGACGTCCTGGTCGCGACGACGGTCGTGGAAGTCGGCGTCGACGTCCCCAATGCGACGACCATGGTCGTGCTGGACGCCCAGCGCTACGGTCTGGCGCAGCTCCATCAGCTGCGCGGACGGGTCGGGCGCGGTGCGTCGAAGTCGTATTGCATTCTGGTCTATCCCGACGACGCGCCGGAGAGCGAGCGGTTGGAAATTCTGACGCGCTCGACCGACGGGTTCGAAATTGCCGAAGAAGATCTCAGCCTGCGCGGTCCCGGACAGTTTGCGGGAACGGCGCAGTCCGGCGCGGCACAGCTGCGGCTCGGCGACCTCGTGCGCGATATCGAGATCTATCGTGCCGCTAAAGCCGCAGCCGAACGCATCGTTGCTGCCGATCCGCAGCTCGCGTCGCCGGATCATGCCGGATTGCGCGCACTCTTGGAGCGGCAGCCGAGCACGCAATCGCTGCTGGTTTCGTCGTGAGGGTTAGCGCGCCTCGGCGCGAATAGCGCCCGAATGTATCCGGCTGCCCGTTTTTTCCGCGTCGCCGCGTTTGCGGCGGCGGCGTTGGCGTTGCTCCCCACGGCCGTCCGGGCGGCCACCCCGGTGACGCGTGCGACCCTCTCGAACGGCCTGCAAGTCGTCGTCGTCACCGACCCGCTGGCGCCGGTCGTCACCGCCGAGATCAACTACAAGGTCGGCTCCGACGAGCAGTGGATCGACGGCCTGGCCCACGCGACCGAGCACATGATGTTCCGCGGAAGCCGGACGCTGTCGTCGTCGCTGCTGATGGACATTCTGAGCATCACGGGCGGCGACTTCGACGCCGAGACGAGCAATGACGTCACGCAATATTACTTCACGGTGCCCTCGCAATATCTCGACGTCGCGCTGCGGTTGGAGCGCTCGCGCGCGACCGGAGCGCTGATGGCGCAGCAGCAGTGGGATTCGGAGCGCGGTGCGATCGAACAGGAAGTGACGCAGGATAATAGCGATGCAGTCTATCGCCTGTTCGTAAAAATGCAAGACCGCTTGCTGGGGGGTACGCCGTACGCGAAGAACGGCCTGGGTACGCTCGAGAGCTTCGGTCACCAAATCGACGCAGCCCAGCTGCGGAAGTTTTACGACGCGTGGTACCATCCCAACAACGCCGTCTACGTGATCGTCGGCGACGTCGACGGGCCGTCGACGGTGCGAGCCGTGCAGCGTCTGTTCGGCGACGTTCCGTCCGCGACGCTGCCGCCGAGACCGGCCGTTCGCCTCGCGCCGCTCAAGGCCGCCGTCTACCACGACACGTCGGATGCGCCGTATACCGCGGTGCTGCTGGGCTATCGGATGCCGGGTTACGACAGCCCCGACTACGCCGCCGCCCAAATTCTCGGCGACGTACTCGACAGCGAACGCAGCGACTTCGGCGCCCTGCCCTACGAAGGAAAGGCGCTGGGAGTCGAGTTCGTCGAGCAGTCGTATCGAAAAGCCGGCATCGGCATCGCGTATGCGGCCATTCCGGCGGGATCGGATCCGCGCGTCACCGATCGCACCGTTCGCGACATCGTGGCGGCCTACGAGAAGACCGGGGTGCCGGCCGATTTGGTCGAGGCGGCGAAGCTGCGCGAAATCTCGGCGCTCGAGTTCAACGCCAACTCGATTCAAGGTCTGGCCGACGAGTGGAGCGAGGCGGTGGCGGTCGAGGGACGCAGCTCGCCCGACGAAGCGGCGGCCGAGTTCTCGCGCGTGACCGTGGCCGACGTCGACCGGGTGCTGCGGGCGTACCTGCGCAACTCGACCGTGGTGGCGGCATACGCCGTGCCGAAAAACTCCGGCGCGACGGCTGCGGGCGGCAGCGGTTTGGCCAAAGAGAACAATCAGATTCCGCCGACGACGCACGAGCCGCTGCCGGCCTGGGCGCAAGCCGTGCTCGATCGCTTACAGGTGCCGTCGCAAACGCTGTCCCCCTCGGACACGATCCTTCCCAACGGAATCCGGCTGATCGTCCAGCCGGAGACGATCTCGCACACGGTCGTCGTCAGCGGCGAGATTCTCAACAATCCGGCGGTACAAGAGCCCGCCGGTCAAGACGGCGTCGCCAGCCTTACGCAGGAGTTCATGCACTGGGGATCGACGACGTATTCGCGCGTCGCGTTCGCCGCCGAGCTCGATACGATCGCGGCCGACGTGAGCACGGGAACGCATTTCGGACTCGAATCGCTCACCCAAAACTTCGATCGCGGCATGCAGTTGCTCGCCGACGAAGAACTGCATCCGGCCTTTAGCGCGAGCGACTTTCCCACGGTGAAGCAACAGCTCGCCGACGAGGTGGCCGGCGACGTAACCTCGCCGAGCCATCTCGCCGACGTCGCGCTCGACGACGCACTCTATCCGCCGGGCGACCCCGAGCGGCGATTTCCGACGCCGCAGACGGTGAACGCCTTGACGGTGTCAGACGTCAAGGCGTGGTACGCGTCGGTCTATCGCCCGGACATGACGACGATCGTGGTGATCGGCGACACCACGCCCGATCGAGCCCGCAGCGAGGTCGAGAAGTACTTCGGCGGCTGGAGCTCGGCCGGTCCGAAACCCAACGTCTATCCCTCGCCCGTCCCCTCGAACGCGCCGGCCGCCGTCACGGTGCCGGCGACCGGGCGCGTTCAGTCGTCGGTGCGGCTGGTCGAGACCATCGGGCTGCACCGCACCGATCCCGATTGGCCGGCGATGCAGTTGGCCAACGCCGTGCTGACCGGCGGCTTCTATTCGTCGCTCCTCTACCACGATTTGCGCGAGGTACACGGCTACGCCTACGACGTCGACAGCAGCATCGACGCCGGCAAAGTGCGTTCGACCTTCGGACTCGACTACGGCTGCGATCCGGTCAACGTCGTTCCGGCGCAAAGCCAGATCGTCGCAGTGCTCGCACAAATGCAGCAACGGCCGGTCGACGCCGACCGTTTACTGCGTTCCAAAGCGCTGCTGATGGGCGACGTGCCGATTCGCGAGTCGAGCTACGACGGCGTCACCGACCAACTCAGCAGCTATGCGCTGCAGGGATTGCCGCTCGACCAAAACGTGATCGACGCCCGCGCCGAGCTCGCTGCAACCGCCGCCGACGTCCGAGCGGCGATGGCGAAGTACGTCCGGCCGGAGGGCTTCGTACGCGTCGTCACCGGCCCAGGGCCTCGCTAACTCCGCCGTCGAACGCCGGGGCATGGAGTGCCAAGCGACCGCCGGAGTCGGTTTCGACCTCGACCATACGCTCGCGATCGACAACAAGCTCGAGCGGGTCGCTTTCCTGCGATTGCTCGAGGAGGTCGTCGAGCGCGGCGGCCATCCGCTCGGATCGATTTTCGAAGAGTCGGACCGGATCGACGCGTTGCTGGCAGAGCAGCGCACCGGAGCGTTTCCCATCGAGATCGCGGTGGAGCGGTTCGTGATCGACCGTGGCCTTCCGATGGAGCCGTACTTTCTCGAACGTTACCGCGCGCTGGCACTTGAAATGATCGAGCAGTTCGTGGTGCCGATGCCGGGCGTGAGACGAACGCTGGCGGAACTGCAGCGTCGCGGGATACCGGTCGCGGTGCTCAGCAACGGATGGAACCCGTTGCAGCTGCTCAAGGCGCGGCGCGCGGGGTTCGGCGGCGTGGTGCTCGCGAGCGCCGACATCGGCGCGCAAAAGCCGAGCGCGCGCGCGTTCGAGGTGTTGATGGACGAGCTCGGAACGCGGCCCGAAACGACGTGGTTCGTCGGCGACGATCCGCACAGCGACGTCTCCGGCGCTCGGGAGTTCGGGCTGCACGCCGTGTGGCTCGACGACGAGGGTCGCCGCTATCCGCCCGAGATCTTGCCGCCGTCGTATCGCATCGGCCGGCTCGAGGAGCTGCTGGAGATCCTGCCGGAAACGGCGTCGGCGCTTCGGTGAGCCTTACCGTGCGCTCCGGCTACCTCTCTGCGGAGGGTTGGGCCTTTTACGGCGAAGAGATGCTCATGCGAAACGGTCTCTTCGAGCGCGATCCGGTGATGCGGCCGCTCGCACCGGGTGCGTTCCAGTGAGCCCTCGCATTACCGGCGGTTCGTTGGGCAGCCGGAAGCTCAAGTCGCCCAAAGGCTTGCACGTCCGGCCCACGCCGGGCAGGGTCAAGGAGTCGCTGTTCTCGATCTTGGCCGACCGTCTGGAAGGCGCTCGCGTTCTGGACCTGTTCGCGGGGACCGGTGCGATCGGGTTCGAGGCCGCTTCGCGGGGAGCGTCGCGCGTCGTGGCCGTCGAGGCCCATCGCGAGACGGCGCACGCCATCGAGGAAGCTGCCAAGAATCTCGGCGTCGAGGGCGTCGTCGAGGTCTTTCCGGCGCCGGCCGAGCGCGCGCTCTACCGCCTCGAGGGGCCGTTCGACATCGTCTACCTCGACCCGCCGTACGCCAACGAAGTGCCGCTGCAGCTTTTTCGCTTGCTGTTGGAGCGCGGGCTGCTGGCGCCCGGCGCGCTGATCGTTTTCGAACACGCCGCGAAGACGATTCTTCCCGACGTACCGGGGTATCGGTGTACGCGCGAGGAAGTCTACGGCGATGTCGCGCTGGCATTCTTTAGCGCAAGCGGCTCCGACCGTTCCGGCACGACGGGACCGGCTTGACCAACGGTAAACCCGCGCGAGCGACGCGCGCCGTCTACCCGGGCTCCTTCGACCCGCCGACCAACGGACATCTCGACGTCGTCGAACGCGCCGCCAAGTGCTTCGGCGAATTGGTGGTGGCGATCGTCGTCAATCCCCAGAAGCGCAGTCCGATGTTCACGCTCGACGAACGCGTCGCGATGCTGGATCGATGCATCGCGCACGTGCCCAACGCGCGCGTCGAGCACTTTCGCGGACTGCTGGCGGACTACGTTCGCGCCGCGGCCGCCGACGTGATCGTCAAAGGGCTGCGCGTGGTTTCGGACTTCGAGAGCGAAATGTCGGCGGCGATGATGAACCGATCGCTCTCCGACGTCGACACCCTCTTTCTGATGTCGGACCAGAAATATTCCTTCGTCAGCTCCAGCCTAGTCAAAGAGGTCTTCTTTCTCGGCGGCGACGTCGCTGCGCTGGTTCCGGAACCGGTGCTGCGGGTGATGGAAGTCAAACGCTCGACCCTTCTCGAAACTCGTTCGTAACGGAGGTAAGTACATGTCGGTCTATCGCGTTTTGGACAAGCTCGAAGCCTACGTGCACGAAGGAACCTGGCTCCCCGCCGGCTATCGCGTTCTATCCGAAGAGCGGCTGATCGAGTTCGTCGAAAAAGTCCGCGCATCGCTGCCGGAAGAGGTGGGCCGCGCGAAGATCATCGCCAAGGATCAAGATCGCGTCATGCGCGCCGCGCAGGAGAAGGCGCAAGCGATCGTCGAGCAAGCCGCCAACAAGCACGAGGAGCTGGTCGATCAGAACGAAATCGTGCAGCGCGCTCGAACGACGGCGGAGACGGTGCTGCGCGAAGCCGAAGAGCGCGCCCGCAAGGTGCGCGAAGGCGCCGACCAGTACGCGGCGCAAATCCTGGCCGATATGGAAGGCCGGCTGGCCGGCGCGCTGGGGGCGGTTCGCAAGGGACGCGACACGCTCGCGCGCCAACCGCAAGCCGCCGCGGACAAGTCCGCGGCCGCGCCGTTGGCCGAAGCCGCCGCGAAGAGCAAACGTGCCGCCTTCGATCTGCAGCAGAGCCCCGGAACCGAAACCGCGGAGCTGGAGTCGGTCACGACGCACGCGTAGCGTTGCCGCGGCGGCGACGCGGCTAGGCCGGCCCGTCGACGTCGACGACCCCGTAGGTGAGCAGAACGCGTGCGAACCACAGCTGATTGACGTCGGCGAGACCCGGGAGCTCGCCGACGGTCACCGGTCCTTGCCGGAGCCGCCGCAGCGCCTGCGCGCAGGCCGCCGGAAGCGTCAGCGACCGCCCCGGCACCAGCAGCGCCAGCGCCTCGCCACGTTCGGATATCGCGTACGGCAAATCGCCGCGCCAACGAATGGTGGAGGTTGCCGCGATCGCTTTGGAGGCGCGTACCCGCGCGAACGAGCCGCTCGCATCGATGCGCGACGCCCCGAGAAACTCGAGCGCCAGCCGGTCGCCCGACGGGCCGAGACGATCGTGCGCGAACACCTCGCGTAAACGATCGTTCAGCGAACGCATCAGCGCGCCGGCGGTCGCCGGATCGTCGCGCCATCCGGGCGGCAGCGAACGGCGCAGTTCGACGTCGGCCAACGCGGCCGCGGCCAGCATACGCTCGAGCAGGTCCGCGACGCGCAAGGTCAGCATCGCGAACGTGACGTGGAGCGTACGCGTGCCGCGCGATGCCGCATGATGCGGGAAACCGTGCGGGATGTAGAGCGTATCGCCCGGCTGCATCGGTATTTCGCAGTCGAGCTGCAGCCGGTCGGCATGGGCCGCGGCGTCGAACGGCTGCGATTCCAGCGGCAGCTCGACCACCGGCTTATAGACGCGCCAGGTTTTCTCGCCTTCGATTTGAGCGATAAGAGTTCCGTGCGTATCGTAATGCACGTCGAAGCCCTGCGCCGAAGCGGGCGTAAAGTACACGTTGGGCTGCACGAACCAGCCCGTCTGCGCCTGCAACGCGTTGCAGAAGCGCTGCATCCGGGCGCTGAACGCCGACGCGTCCTTGACGACCAGCGTCCAGCCCTGTTCGAAGAACTCGGCGACTTTGCGCGGATCGATCGTCGTCACCGGCGGCTTCCCGGTGTATGCGGCCCGCACGCTCGGGCGCATCGGCGCGTATTGCTCGATCGCCAGCTCCGGCGACCCGGCCTTCACGAGCGCAAAGTTCGCCGCCTCGCGAGCGCCCAGCTGGAGCGCGTCCTCGAGATCGCCGACACCGTACAGGTTCGCAAACCGCGCGGGATCGTTTCTCGAAACGTGGAGCGTGGCGCGCTCGAAATACTCGCGTCCGAACGTGGCGGCGTCGACCGGATCGAACAGCCAGGCGAAAGGGGCCGCGTTCGGATTCATAGATAGAAGGCTCCGCCGACGCCGACGGCGCGTTCGCGATAGCGCGCCTGGGGCGTGAGGTTATAATCGGTTTCGACGTCGACCACGGTTCCGGGCGACAGCGCCCGCTGGAGCGCGACGAGCAGGGTATTGGACGTTCCGCCGCTCGGGCTGGACGGCACGCCGACGTTGTCGTTGACGAAGAGCGACGTCGCCGGGGTGAGTCCGTACGCGACCGTCAGCGACGGTTGATAGGTGAGAAATCGCCGCGCCGCGCCGCCGGCAGACGGCGTTCCGGACGCGTCCAGAACGCTCATCGACGGGCTCAGGCTGAAACGGCCGACCGAAAACGCCGCGACGTAGCTGAGCGCCAATCCCGGCGAGCCGTAAGAGTAGCCGTTGGTTCCGGAGGGTGCGGTTACGAACGCCTCCAGGGCATCCTGAAACCACGCGTGCGCCGCGAAGTTGTGTTTCCAGCCCAGGCCGGCGTCTTGCGTTCCAATCGCGGGCTGGAAGCTTTCGCCGGCGTACCCGCCGCGCAAAACCATATTCGGAGGAAGAAGAACGAGCTCGTCGTGCTTGTCGACGCCGACGCGCAGCAGCGTCATCGGATAGCCGGCGAGATTGCTCGAGCCGCCGGGACCGGCGTCGACTTGGTTGCGATACCCGTATTCGACGACGCTCTTGCCGCGTTCGACGGTACAGGGCGAGCCGCTGACCGTCGGCGCCGGCCCGGTGCTGGGGCGGTCGACCACGGATGCGACTTGGCCCTGACGGCACGGTCCTGGCTCGTGCTTGTCCGCGATCGCGGCGATGGGGTGAATGAAATAACCGGCAGTGCCGAGCAGTGCGGCCGAGACGCCGGCGGCTCCGCGCGAACGTGCCGGCACCGTCCGGCTAAACCGGCGGGGCCGGGACGTTGTGCGCGAACGCTTCCAGCCGCGCGCGATCGATGGCTTTGACGCGCCCGCGGTCGAGTTCCACGGCACCGGCGTTTTTCAGGCGCAGCAGCGCGCGCGCCGCCATGTCGCGCACGGTGCCGGCCGCCGCGGCGATCTGCGCCTGCGAGAGGTGTTCGACGCCCGGCAGTCCGCGCGTCATGCCGACCGACGCGCGCGCGTAGCCGAGCAGAAACTTTGCAACGCGCTGCAAAACGTGCGCGAACGCTAGATCGGCGATCGTGTCGATCGACCGGCGGCGGGCTTGCGAGGATGCGATCAGAAACCCGAGCGCGAGCTCGGCGTCGTTGCGCGCCGCATGGATCACGGCCTCGCTGGGGAGCGTCACGATGCCCGCGTCGGTCAACGCTTCGGCCCGAGTCGTGGCGCCGCCGCCGTCGAAGGTTCCGCTTTCGTTCAGCGTGTCGTGGGTCAGGCGCTCGCCGATCGTATGCGTCTTCCCGTCGGGCGAGAGCAGCGTGTAGATGACTTTCCCGGTCTTCACGATGCCCAGATACGGCCACATCTCGCCTTCGTCGAAGATCGTATCGCCCGATTTGTAGCTCCGCTCGCCCATTTGGCCGGCCAGTTCCTTGATCGTGCTGGCCTTGGCCGCGGTGAACTGGGGAACGTGCTGCAGGAACGCTTCCCCGTCGGCGTTTTCGTCGATACGTTCCAAGCGGATGGTCCACCGGTTGCTGCCGAGATTACGCGCGTCCCAGGAGAACCGCCCGGGGCGCAGCTGCGTCATCTCGTTGCGCAGCGCCCGCGGATCGGTCTCCTCGTTGATTTCCAAAGACGTTCCGACCAACAGGCGGTCGAAGGCGTCGAGGATCTGGTCGGTCTTCGTCGCAGGCGGAAGCGACCGGGCGTCGAGCGTAATCGCAGCGGGTCGGTTGATCGGCATAGCCAGCCCGATTTAGGGATGGCCTCCCGCCGCGCCTGCTGAATACGGGGCTCCCATGAGTACACCAATACGCGATACCGATATCGTGATCGTTGCCGGCGCCCGCACGCCTTTCGGAAATTTGGGCGGCACGTTGGCCGACCTCACCGCCACCGACTTAGCCGTGGCCGCCGCCGAAGCCGCCATCGAGCGCAGCGGCGTGCCGAAGGAGCGCATCGACGAAGTCGTCTTCGGCAACGTCATGCAGACCAGTGCCGACGCCATCTATTTGGCTCGTCACGTGGGCCTGCGCGCCGGTCTGCCGATCGGAGTTCCGGCGCTGACGCTCAACCGGCTCTGCGGGTCGGGGCTCCAGGCCCTCGTTTCGGCCGGCCAGTCGTTGGCGCTGGGAACGGCGACGTACGCGCTGGCAGGCGGTGCCGAAAACATGAGCCAGTCGCCGCACGTAGTGCGCGGCGGGCGTAAGGGATTTCACTTCGGCCAAAACGTGCAGTTCGAAGATTCGTTGTGGACCGCGCTTACCGATTCGTACGGTAACACGCCGATGGCGATCACGGCCGAGAATCTCGCCAAGCAATACGGCGTCTCGCGCGAAGCTTGCGACGAGTTTGCGCTGGCCAGTCAGCACCGCGCCCTGGAGGCGCAAGCCGACGGGTACTTTGCCGAAGAGATCGTGCCGGTGCGAGCTCCCGGCCCGAAAGGCAGCAGCGTGACGATCGACAAGGACGAAGGGCCGCGCGCCGGACTTTCGATGGAGAAGCTTGCAAAACTCCCGGCGCGTTTTACCAAAGACGGCGTCGTAACCCCGGGCAACGCGAGCGGCATCACCGACGGCGCCGCCGCCGTCGTGCTCACGACGGTGAAGCAGGCCAAAGCCGACGGGGTTTCCTGGATCGGCCGCATGCTGTCGAGCAGCGTCGTCGGCGTCGATCCGTCGATCATGGGAATCGGCCCGGCGTTTTCGATTCCAAAGGCGCTCGCGCGGGCCGGCATCGCCGAAGGCGATCTGGCGGTGATGGAGATCAACGAAGCATTCGCGCCGCAAGTGCTGGCGTGTTTGCGCGAGATGGGAACGGATCGCAGCAACGGCCTTCGCTTGAATCCGCACGGCGGCGCGATCTCGCTCGGCCATCCGTTAGGGGCGTCGGGAGCTCGCCTGGCGGTGACGACGCTGCACGACTTGCAGCGGCGCGGCGGCGGATACGGAATTGCTTCCGCGTGCATCGGTGGCGGACAGGGAATCGCAGCCGTCTTCGCCGTCGACTGAGCGGCCGGCGGCACGACGCTGGTTTTCGATCGGACGAGTGTGGGACGTCCTCGCACTCGCCGCGATCGTCTTCGTGCTCTGGAAGGTCTTCGTCGCCCCGCGCGATCTGTCGGCGGCCAACGCGCATCCGGCGCCGCACGCGGCCTACGAACGCCTGGACGGCGGAACCTTTCGCGTGACGTCGGAACGCGGGCACGTGTTGTTCCTGGACTTCTACGCGTCGTGGTGCGAACCGTGCCGGCTCGAGCTTCCTCTAGTCGAAGCGTGGGCGAAGGACCACCCGGCTGCGGCCGTCGTGCCGGTCGACGTCGGCGAGCCGCGCGCCGTCGTCGCGGAGTTCGCGCGCGCCCACGAACTGCGCGGCGTCGCGTTCGATCCGTCGCAGTCGTCACAGGCGTGGTTCGCGGTGCAAGGATTCCCGACGGTGGTCGTGGTCGATCCGCAGGGCCGCGTTCGCGCCAAGTGGGAAGGCCTCAATCCGGCGATCGGGGCGGCGATGTCGAACGCCGCGCAGGCGCTCGGAGCTCGCTAGGGCGCGCCGGGCGTTACGAGCCCTTGCCCCAAAACGCGAACATGCCGATCGCGGCCAGCAGCATCGCTGCGACGGTCGCCCAGCCCCAGATGCGCGCGGTCAGGCTGCTCGTCCACTCGTGCAGCACGCGGCGATCGCTGGCGAACGCCACGATGACGGCGAGCAGCGGTACGGCAACGACGCCGTTGATGACGGCCGACCAAAAGAGTGCGGCGATCGGATTGACTTCGAACAATCCCATCAGCACGGAAACGCCGATGCCGGCGGCGAGGACGCCGTAAAACTGCGGGGCCCGAGAGACTTTTTGGCTGAGCCCTTCGCGCAGCTTGAAGACCTCCACGACCACGTATGCCGAAGAGCCCACCAGCGCCGGAATGGCGAGCAGCCCCGTTCCGATCATGCCCGCGGCGAAGAGCAGTCCGGCGAACTTGCCGGCCAGCGGCTCCAGCGCGCGCGCCGCATCGGCCGCCGAGGCGATGTCGTGCTTGCCGTGCGCTCCCAGGGTCGCGGCCGTCGTCACGATGATGAAAAACGCGACCAGATTGGAAAAGATCATCCCGAAGTTGACGTCGAGATGCGCGTCGGCGATCTGTTGCGGCGTCGCTCCTCGGCGCTGGCGCTCGGTGGTGCGCCCCGCCTGTTTCTCGTCTTCGACCTCCAGCGACGCCTGCCAGAAGAAGAGGTACGGCGTGATCGTCGTGCCGAGAACCGCGACCAGCGTCGTGAGCCAGTCCGAGGAAAAGTGGACCTCCGGAATCACGAGATGGCGGAAGACGCCCAGCCAATCCGGACGCACGACGAACGCGGTGACGACGTAGGCGAAGAGGCTCAGCGTCAACCATTTGACGATCGCGAAGAACACGCGATACGACAGGAAAATCGTGATCAGCGCCAGCGCGGCGCCGAACAGCAGGTCCCAAACGAAGTGAGGGAGGCCGAAGACCAAGCGCGCCGCGGCGCTCATGCCCTCGAGGTCGGCGCCGGCGTTGATCGTGTTGGCGACGATAACGCTGAGGCAGAGCGGGTAGAGCAGCCACGGGTTCAAGCGCCGCCGCATATTGGTTGCCAGCCCCACGCCGGTCACCATGCCGATGCGCTCGCACATCCCTTGGACGACGGCCATCATCGGGGTCGTGATCAGGGCGATCCACAGCATCGAAAAGCCGGTGCTCGCACCGGCTACGGAATACGTCGAAATGCCCGAAGGGTCGTCGTCGGCGGCTCCGGTGACCAAGCCCGGGCCTAAGATGCGAAAGAAACGCTTCAAGCGCTCGCTCATTCGTCGAGGTTTCTGCCCAAATCCGGGCATCGAGAAACCTACGGGGCCGGCGCGGCGTTGCCGTCGATCTCGCCGAGCGCCGGTTTGCCGGGCGTCAGCGTCATGGCCGGGAGGTCGAAGCGCAGCGTATTGTCGCGCAGCGAGCCGTGCAGTGCCCGAATCTCGGGCTCGACGAATCCGAGCCACGTAACGTACCGCCGACTCGGGTCGAGTACGAACGGAAACCACACTCGAAGCGCGGCACCGGTCAGTGCGAGCGGAGCGTCGCTTCGATTCTCCAGCGTGTAGAAGTAGAAGCCGTTCTCGCCCGGAGTGGGCGGCATCTCGCCTGGGGTTGCGGCCCGGCCGCCGAAGCGCAGCGACGCCAGGGCGGTTGGATCCGGCGGCACCAACGCCGCATCGAATCCATCGGTGCGGTCGCGCAGCTCGCCGGTGTCGGCGTCGGGCGGCTGGAAGGGCGCGACGCCGTCGTCGATTCCGGTAACGTGAATTGCGGCGAGCGACGCTACCGCGCCGGGAACGTCCAGTTCGCGGGCCAGCTCGGGCGCCGTCACCGGCCGTTGCGGTCCGGTGCGAATCGCGTTTTGCACGATCCACCAGCGCGCGGAGCGGCGGTGCATCGTGGCGATCCCGGCACGCGCCCCGCCGCTCCAGACGGCCAGCGCGTCGTCGCCCTCGACGACGACGTCGTCGATGCGCGGCGGCACGTTCGTCCAGTGTGCGATCAGGATCGGTGCATCGTGACGGATCGCCGCGACGTCGCCGTGCGGGCCGGCGTCGTCGGCGCGCAGGCCCGGCGGGGTCGCGATTGCAAGCGCCCCGGCCAACGCCGCCGCTAACCGCCCGGCTAACGGCCGCGCCATTGCGGCTGGCGCTTTTCGAGAAACGCGCCGGTGCCCTCTTTGATGTCTTCGGTGTTGACCAAGAGTCCGAACTCCAGCGCTTCGACTTCGAGCGCGTCGTCGAGCGACAGGTGTTCGGCGTTGTTGATCGCGCGCTTGCAGGCGGCGATCGCCAGCGGCGCCTTGCCGCCGATCGTCTCGGCGATGCGCCGCGCTTCGTTCATCAACTCGGCCTGCGGAACGACTTTTTGCACCAACCCGATCCGCAGCGCTTCGGCGGCGTCGATGATCTCACCGGTCAGGCAGAGGTACATCGCCATGCCGCGGCCGACCAGACGCGTGGTCCGCTGCGAGCCGCCGTAGCCGGGGATCAACCCCAAGTTGACTTCGGGCTGACCGAAGCGGGCGTTATCGCTGGCGATGCGAATGTCGCCCGCCATCGCGAGCTCGCAGCCCCCGCCTAGCGCGAAGCCGTTGACCGCCACGACGATCGGCGTGCTCATGCGTTCCATTTGCCGCGTCAGCGCTTGCCCGGTGCGGGCTTGGCCCGCGCCGTGACGGGCCGTCTCCAAAGCGTTGAGCTCGGCGATATCCGCCCCGGCCGCGAACGCCTTCTCGCCGGCTCCGGTCAAGATCACCGCGCGCACGTCGGGATGGCGTTCCAGCTCGACCAAGGCCAACGAAAGCTCGGCCAACAGCTTCGTGCGCAGTGCGTTGAGCACGCGCGGACGATTGAGCGTGACGACCGCCGCCGGCGGCGCGACGTCGACCAGGATGTCTTCGAAAGCTCCCAGGTCACTCATAGTCGTAGAAACCCTTTCCGGACTTTCGTCCGAGACGTCCGGCCAAGACCATACGCTTGAGCAGCGGGGGCGCCGCCATCGCCGGATCTTTGAACTCGTCGAACATGATCTGCGCGATGTAGTACGTGGTATCGAGTCCGACGAAGTCGAGCAGCTCGAGCGGTCCCATCGGGTAACCGCATCCCAAGCGCATCCCCTTGTCGATGTCTTCCTTGCTTGCCAGGCCGTCCTCGTAGACGCGAATCGCGTACAGCAAGTACGGGACGAGCAGCCGGTTGACGATGAAGCCCGGCGTGTCTTGTGCGAGGATCGGCTCCTTGCCGAGCTTGGTGACGAAAGCGGAGAGCCGGTCGACGGTTTGCTGCGACGTCGCGATGGTGCGTACGATTTCGACCAGCTTCATGATCGGCACGGGATTGAAGAAATGCAAGCCCGCAACCCGGTCCGGACGCTTCGTCTTGGCCGCCAGTTCGATCACGCACAGGCTGGAAGTATTGGTGCAAAGGATCGCGTCGGGCGCCAGCAGTTCGTCGAGGCGCGCGAACAGCTTGCTCTTGATTTCGACGTTCTCGACGATGGCCTCGATCGCGAGATCGCACGAACGCATTTTGGTGACGTCGGTCGTCGCGACGATGCGTCCGACCGCCGCGTTGCGGTCGCTCTGCGACAGTTTTCCCTTCTCGACGAACTTGTCGAGCGACTTGGCGATGGCCGCGACGCCGCGCTGAAGCGGCTCGTCGGCAACTTCCACCAGCACCACGTCGAAGCCGGCCGCGGCGCACGCTTGCGCGATGCCGTTTCCCATTAGGCCGGCGCCGCAGACGCCGACGCTCTCGATCTCTGACACGAACGCTTTCTCCTTACAAAGAGTAATCTGGCGTTAAGCTTATGGTTCTATAAAGGCGCAGGTCCATTCGTTGCGTTGCGGTGAAGGCACCTTTGCCCTATACTGGGGGCTGCCCGGCAAGCCGGCTCGAGGGAGAATTTGAGAGTAGTGCGGACCGCCTATCACGAAGCGCTGGAAGGGACGAGGCTCGACGTCGTACGCCTCGGGGCCCTGGTCGCCGACGCGATCCGCGTCGCCGTGGAAGCGCTGGAGAATCGGGATTCGTCGGCGGGCGCGCGCGTCGTCGCGGGCGACGACACTATCGACGATCTCCGCCGTCGCGTGGAGGCGCACTGTATCGAATTGATTTGGCGGCAGCAACCGGTAGCGGGGGAGCTGCGCGAGATCGCGGCGATGCTCGAAATCGCGACCGACCTCGAGCGCGTCGGCGACTACGCCGTCGACATCGCCAAAAACGCCATCAAGCTCTCCGACAACGCCATGCGGCCGCAGCGCGTCGAGATCGACCGGATCGCGTCGGTTGCGCTGACCATGCTGGTGGACGCAATGCGCGCGTACACCGAACGCGACGCGCGGCTGGCCAGCGAGGTGATCG
>Ga0335075_10005719_pt1 | contig 19231 bp, 20 predicted proteins | sample Lox_Sample_24_FD_206723 | JGI IMG/M metagenome (GOLD analysis project Ga0335075, IMG submission 206723) | Soil microbial communities from Loxahatchee National Wildlife Refuge, Florida, United States - Lox_Sample_2.4 | ecosystem: Environmental > Terrestrial > Soil > Wetlands | place: USA...
CCGACGCAGCCCCAGACGTTGCCTTTGTGGTACTGGCCGCCCCTGGGCATGCTGTTGAGCCAGGTGGTGTAGCCGTCGTAGCAGGACCGCCAGACTGCGTAGGCGGCGTCGGCATTCATCGCGGTGGACCGGGCCATGGCCGGCCAGCTGCCGCCGGGCCCGTAGGTGTTCTGCAGGATCCCGTAGGTCACCGGGCACTGGCCGGGCTTGCCTTTCTGCCCGAGCGTGCGAGCGCGCGGGCAGGTGGAGGCGTCGGTGCTCCAGCCGCCGAGGGTGTCTTGCTGCCACCAGCTTTCCACGGCCGCCTGGGCGAAGACGATGTCCTGGTTGATGCCCCATTTGCAGGCCGCCCACCGGAGTATGTCGATCGTGGTGCCGGTGAAGTCGCCGTTGACCCGCTTAGCGAGCTTCTGTGCCTGCGGGGCGTCCGTGGCGAAGAACTTCGCGTTGACGTGATGGCCTTTCCTGTTGTTGTACGGCTTGTTGGCGGGTCTGTTCTCGGGCAGTGGCGAGGAGTTGACGAGATTGGCGCAATATGCACCGCTTGGCAGCGTCGCGCCGGGCGGCAGGGTGTGAAAGTAGACGCTGGCCTGGCTGAGTCGCCCAGCAGTCGTCGTAGCGCAGGCGGTTGGGCCCGCGACGATAAGCACGAGCGCTACGACGATCCGGGCGAGGCGGCGGTTAGCCGGCGCACCGCGATGGCTCATCATCGGCGCTATACGTACCCGATATCGGGAGCCTGTTCAGCAAACTGGCGTGCTAGCAGCCCGCGCCTGGCGCAGTTACAGGGACGGGCGGATAAAGAACCTGTTGTAGTGGTTGGCGAAGATGTTGGTAAAGGCCAGCGCCTCGCCGATACCTCCGCCGGCTGAGGTCGTGGTTGATAGCAGCGTCGTGCTGGGACAGTGGCCGCGCCCGCCAGCCGAGGCGGCGAAAGCGCCCAACCACTCGCATACGAGCCCCTCCAAAGTGCCGTCAGCGTCGAACGCTCACGTATAAAGGAGCCGAGCCCGCAACGGAAGTCGTTGTCTAACCTCGCTTTGGTCCTGATATCCCGAAAAGAATCTTTCTCGGTGTGACTCTGCGCCCATCGTGGCAGGCGTGGGTAAGCTCGTCCGACTCAGCCGGTCGATCGGCTCCGCGCGAGCACCCGGCCGCGGCCGATCGCGACCATGGGGAAAAGCCGTTCCCCGACGTGAGGAGCGGCTGGCAGCATTGAGGCCATGACGGTTTCGGGGCAGCCAGACACGCCAGCGGCGTCGGAGATCATCGTTCGTGACTACGCCGAAGGCGACTACTTGGCTTGCCGGTCACTCTGGGCAGAGCTGACGGCGTACCACCGAATCATCTACGGGGATGCCTCAATCGGCGGAGACGATCGCGGAGCTGGATTCGACGACTACCTCGCCGACGCGCATCGAATGGGGTCCTGGGTGGCCGAATCACACGGCAGGGTCGTCGGCTTGACCGGTCTGCTTGAGCGGGGTACGAGCGGAGAAGTTGAGCCGGTGGTCGTCGCTGAGGCTGTTCGGGGTCAGGGCATTGGCCGCATGCTCATTAGCCGGGTTGTCGAAGAGGCTCGTGCCCGTCGTTACGAGTACCTAGCGATCCGGCCCGTGGCTCGCAACATCGCTGCCGTACGCCGTTTCTATGCCGCCGGCTTCCGGACACTCGGCGGACACGTCGACCTCACGATGGACCTGACTGCACGGCGACATGAGTGGCTGGCGGGGGCCAGCCTGCACGGTCTCGACTTCGACTACTGAGACGTTCAAGGCTTGCAGCGGCCAACCCCGCGAGGGCGAAACCTTCGGCTGGCAAGAAACCTACGAAAGTTGCAGGCGGGCGCCGCAGTCCATCCCTTCGGCGCGGCCGACCCTACTGGCAGCTCTGCCGCGCTCATGTCGGTCCGGCTGAGATAGGACCATGACAACAGACAAGACCGCCACGATCGGGAGACCAACGAGCATGGGGATATTCGGCAAGCCGCACGCAGGCGTCGACGCCGGGCGATGCGTGGTTAGCGCCACCGGGGCAGGCGCGCTGACGACGTCGCGTAATCCGTCAGCTCGCTGGTTGGCGGTGGCATCATGACCAGTGCAAACTCAGGACGAAGTCAGCGATCTGGAGATTGAGGAGCAGGATCTGATGTCAGCCGCGGACGGCGCCGTCGCTCCTGGCTCGGGCCTGCCGGCTGACCTCACGCTGCTCGGCATCGACATTGGCGGAACCAAGAGCCGGGCCCGGCTGTGCGCCGGGGGCCGGGTCGTCGCCGAGAGCCGAGCGCCAAGCGCAAGCTTGCCGGCCAGCGGCCCGGCCGGCGCGAAGGCTGCGCTCGCCGAACTTCTTGCCGGTGTGCGGGTCGACCAGGCGGCACCGGTGGACGCGATCGGCGTCGGTTCGGCTGGCCTCAGCTTGCCCGGGGCCAGAGAGTTCCTGCGCGAGCACCTCGCGCCGCTGACCCGTTCGGGTGAACTTGTGATTGTCGCCGATGCCATGCTCGTCCTGTCGGCGGCCGGACTCGACGCTGGAGTCGCGGTGGTCTGCGGAACTGGCTCGGTAGCCGTGGGCAGCTTCGCTGGCCGGAGCGTCCAGGTGGGCGGCTGGGGCTACCTGCTTGGTGACGAGGGCTGCGGCTACTGGATCGTGCGCGAGGCGATGCGGACTCTGCTGAGCCGCCGCGACGCTGGCCGGCCAGCCGGCGAACTGGGAGCCCAGTTGCTGGCGGCCACGGGCGCTGCCGACCTCCCCGCTATGCACCGTCTCTTCTACACCCAGCCGCACCTTCCCAGCGGCTGGGCGAGACACGCTGGCGTCGTACTCGACAGCTCGGACTCCGATGCGGTCGCGATAGCGGCTCGCGCGGCGGATGCCGTGGCTGGCCTGGCAGCGTCGGCAAGCCAGCAGCTGGGTTCGCCCGTCAGCCTGCCGGTGGTGCTCGGCGGCGGCCTGCTTGGCAACGCTGCGTTCCGGGACGCGGCATGCAACGCCGTTGCTCAGATCCTCCCGGGAGCGGACGTGCGAGTGCCGGCCGATGAGCCGGTGGCGGGAGCCGTGCGCCTCGCGGCCCTGGCTGCGACCCAAAACACCCAGGCTTGATGACAGAGTTTGGTTGCCGGTAACCGGCACACGCGGAAGGAGCGCGAGACATGCCGCGATCACCCGTCACCAGCCCGAAGGCCGCCGCCCGACAGCCCGGCGGCCGACGGCCCCGTGCGTCCGCCCGCGCCGACCGGCGGGGCGATGGCCAGGCTGGTCAGGAGCAAGGCGCCGGCGACGATGTCATCGTGCGGATCCGCTCGCTGCTGCCGTCACTACCGCCGGCTGAGCAGCGTGTCGGCGTGGCGATCAGCAGCGATCCGGGATCGGCCGTCCGGCTGACCATCAGCGAGCTTGCCCGGTTGGCTGAAACCTCTGAGGCCACGGTGGTCCGGTTCTGCCGCAGCATCCAGGTAGCGAGCTATGCAGACCTGCGAATTGCGATCGCCACCTGGGCAGCCCGCGCCGACGCGGATGGCGACCTGCCGCTGTCCCTGGACATCCACGCCGATGACGAGTTGGCCGATGTCGTTGCCAAGATCGCTGGGTCGGATGCCATGGCGGTACGCGATACCGCGGCTGCGCTTGACATAGATGAGCTAGGCCACGCCATCGACGCGGTAGTGCAGGCGCGCCGGGTAGACGTCTACGGTGTCGGCGCCAGCGGATTCGTTGCCCTGGACCTGCAGCAGAAGCTGCACAGGATCGGGCTTGTCGCCTTCGCCTGGCCGGACCCGCACATGGCGGTCACGTCCGCGGCTAACCTCCGGCCGGGTGACGTCGCTATCGGGCTGAGCCATACCGGGACGACCATTGACACCATCGACGCGCTTTGCCTGGCTCAGCAAACCGGCGCCACGACGATCGCGGTCACCAACTTCGCGCAGTCGCCGATCACCGGCTACGCGGACGTACTGCTGTGCACGTCGGTCCAGGAGACGACGTTCAGGGCTGGTGCTATGGCCAGCCGGATTGCTGCGCTGACTGTCGTCGACTGCCTCTTCGTAGGCGTAGCCCAGCGCAACCACGCGAGCGCGGCAGCCGCGCTCGCCCGCACTCACGGAGCGCTGCAGACCCGCCGTCGACCAAGCCGGTGAGCTAGTCGGCTGGCCGCGCCTTTGCGGCGGCCTCGACTCGGGCGAGAAAGTCATGCACGACTTTGAGATAGCTAACGCGCTCCTCGACGAACGCCAGGTGCGAGCTGTTCTCAAAGATCACGAGCTCGCTGCCGCTGATGCCCTCGGCGAGGAGGGCTAGGTGCTCCGGACGGGCCTCGTCGTACCTGCCGCCGGTGACGAGTGCTGGTACGCCGATCTCGGCCAGTCGGCTGGTGACGTCCCAGTTCTGCAGCCGCCCGGTCACGGGGCCGAACTCGCTCGGACCCCACATCGTCTGGTACACGTCAGCGCCCATGCCGGCGAACGTGCGAAGCGGGCGTCCTCGTACGTCGCTCCCGGCCAGACCTGACGTCGCCGGCGACCTTGATGTCGTAGCTGACCGTGTCGCCCGAATTGATGGCCAGAATGGGCTCAAGATACGCGTCCCACTGGTGATGGATGATCGACGGATCGATCACGTGATCGCGCGGCATGCCACTCTCCTGGCGACCTTAGCAGCCTCTGGCTAGTGCTGTGACTGCTGTGGCCTCACTGACGAGAATCGCACACAGGTGCAGGAAGTGCTACTCCCCGAAAAGGCGAGGTTTGTGCGCACGCTGCCATTTGCATTGGTCTGCTTCGAGGCCGCCGCAGGCCGACGTAGCTTGCGCTACCGCCCCGCACGAAACCGGTCAGAGCCGAAGGAGGTGCTCCCGGCCGTGCCGGGCAAATGCCGCTTCCATGGCCGCCTCGCGGTCGGCCGTCATCAGCACATACGTCTCGCCGACGCGTTCGTAGACCGGGTACTCGCCGTGCCACAGCATGCGCCGGAGTGCGGGCTTGCTGACCTTGTGGGTGGCGGTCAGCGGCAGGCCTGCCGTCACCCGGATTAGTCGCGGCGCCCATTTGGTGCCGAGGTCGGGCTGCTGGCCGAGGAAGGACGCGAAGGCTCCCGGGTCGAACTCGCCGCCGGGGAATTCGAGCGCCGCCATGACCTGGTCACCGGTGACCGGGTCGGGGACTGCATAGACGGCGGCTGCGGTCACGCCGGGGAAACGGCCGAGGATCTGCTCGACAGGGGCGGACGCAAAGTTCTCTGAGTCCACGCGCAGCCAGTCCGCCGTACGGCCCGCGAACCAGAAGAAGCCGTCCTGGTCGCGGTAACCGAGGTCGCCAGTCCAGAAGTCACCGCTCCGCAGCCGTTCCTGGCTTGCAGCCGGGTTGTTGTAGTAGCCCTCAAAGCGAGCCGCGGCCCCGCGGGAGACGATCTCTCCGATCGCTTCCTCGCGGTTCAGCATCACGCCGCTGGCGTCGAAGCGCGCCGGCGGGCAGACCGTGCCGGAGGGGCTGACGATCTCGACCTCGAACCCTTGCTGCGGGACACCGAGCGCGCCGTCGGGGGTGCCGGGCGTGTGGATGATGTAGCACGTGCCCTCGGAGGAACCGTAGGACTCAAGCAGTGGACAGTTGTACCTGCGCGAGAACTCAGCGCGGTCGCGGGTCGAGGCCTCGGTGCCGAAACCGAACCGCAGCCGGGTGTCGGACTCCTCTGGACGCTCCGGCTGGGCGAGCACGTAGGCCAGCGACCGGCCGACGTAGTTGAAGAAGGTAGCGCCGAACCTGCGGATGTCTGGCAGGAAGCCGGAGGCCGAGAACTTCCTGCGCGTTGCGAACGCCGCGCCGTTGGCCAGGCACGGGCCCAGGGCACTCATCAGCGCGTTGCCGTGAAAGATCGGCATCGCGTTGTAGGCCACGTCATCACAGCTGAACCTGAGCGGAGTGACCTGGCAGATGAACGCCCACCGGCCGGTTGAGCAGATCACCGCCTTCGGCGCTCCTGTCGATCCTGACGTGAAAAGGAGTAGCAGTGTCGACCGCGGATCGAGGCCCTCTGTTGTCGCCTCGACCGACGCCCGGTGCGCCGCGAGCAGGCCGGCATATTCGGGGCTGCCGGAATCCAGGATCTGCGGCACTCCATGGTCGATGCCGTCGAGTAGGTCGCCGTAGGCATCGTCAGTCACGACCACCGCGCAGTCGGTGCCGCGGATATCGGCGGCCAGTTCCGTCCCCCGCCTGGTCGGGTTGATGCCGACCACTGTCGCCCCGCACAAAGCGGCGCCAGCGATGAGGAAGATGTACTCCGGAGTATTTTCCAGCAGCACGCCGACATGCCAGGGCCGATCCCGTGGCCGAAGTTGTTGCAGGAGTGCCGACCGGATCGCCGCTTGCTGCACTAACTCACGCCAGCTCCACTGCTGGTCTTCAAACAGCAACGCGGTGTTGTCATCCCCGGCACGCGCCAGCAGCAACTCGGCGATCGTGGCGTGCTCGGCGGCCAGCGGCGCAGCCGCAGCGCTTTCCCGTGCGTCGCCCGGCTCCTGCTGCCCGGCCTTCCGACGGTGGAAGAACTCCTCGTCCCACACTGTCGAACTCATGGCTCGTCCCTCCCAGCCAGGCGAGGCCAGCTCGGCACGCACCTCGGCGGCCTTCGGGTCAATCATTACCTATTGCTCTTCAGGACGAGCCGAGCAAGTTGGCGTTCACCAAGATCCTCGGTGTTCGGGGACGCGGGAGATGACGGGCAGGCAGGCCAGCAGCAGGACGGCAAAGGCGACGAAGACCTTGGCCTGGAGCTGACCGGGTGAGGCCGACTGCGCGATGATCGTGGTGGTGATCGAGACCGCGGCGATCTGCCCGACTTGGCGGCCGGTGGAGCGCAGCGCCGCCAAGGCCGCGGATTGGTTCGGTGCGAGTTGCAGGCCTGCGTTGCGGCTGGCTGGCGATGCGACGCCGGTGCCAGCGCCGACGACGCACGCGGACATCGCGAGCCACACGTAAGGCGAGAGTCCGGCGGGATGGATGGCGAGGCCGGTGATGCCGACCGCCGTGCAGGCCGAGCCGATATACAGCGGCCAGCGGTAGCCGGTGCGCCGCAGTCCGATCGTGGCCAGGCTTGACAGCGTGATGACCGCGATGCCTTCCGCGGTGAGCAAGGTTCCCGAGCCCAGCACGCTGATGTGGTAACGGTCGACCGCGTAGAGCGGGACGAGCGCGAGCATTCCGGCCACCGCGCCGCCATACAAGATGTTGATCACGTTGACGGCCCCGAAGCCCCGCCCCGCGATAAGGAGCGGCGCGATGAAGGGGTCGCGGACACGCCGGATATGACGGCCGAAGAGGACCAGGCCGAGCAGTCCGGCGATCACGGGAGCGACGAACAACGGCGACGAGGCAGTCGCGCCGGCTTCGCCGAGGTAGCTGATGCCCAGCATCAGTGGCAGGGCTCCGAAGCCGAGCAGCACCATGCCGGTCAGGTCTACCGGTTGGCGCGCACGGCCCTCCCTGGCGGGGTCGCCTGGCACGTAGCGCAGGCAGAAGATGATCAGGAGCACCCCGATGGGCACATTAACGAAGAAGATCCCGCGCCAGGTCCAGTACGAGACGAACAGGCCGCCGAAGATCGGGCCGATCATCGAACCGACCGGGAAGATGCTCCCGAAGAGTCCGACGGCCTTGTCGCGTGCCTGCCCGAAGTTCTCGGTTATGATGCCCGTTGCCGACGGCGTGAAGCCCGCACCTCCGGCGGCCTGGACGGCGCGGAGTGCAATCAGGAGGTAGATGTTGTCCGCCAGCCCGCAGCACAGAGAGGCGCCGGCGAACACCACTACCGAGGCGAGGAAGAATCGCCGGCGGCCGAACCGGCCGCTGAGCTTACCGGCCAGCGAGAGCGCGAGGATCATGCCGACCGAGTACGCCGTGATCACCCAGCTGGTCCAGTTGATGGAAGTGTGCAGGCCGTACTGGATCGCGTGGAGCGCGGTGGCCACGATGGTCCCGTCCAGCGAGCTCATGAGCAAGGCCATCGCCACGACACAGAAGATCGCGACGCGATGCGGGGCCGGAGCCCGCGTTACCTCAGGGGCGGCGGTCACCGAGGCATGACCGGCATCGCCTTACGGCTTGTGTTGTCGACCGCGCCGATGTGGTCGAACAACGCGCGGATCGTCGCGCCCAGGCCGGGCTTCCTGGCGGTGGCAATAACGGACATAGGGGTATCTTCCAGGTCGGTACGACACAAGTGCCGCCTCTCCGGAGGTTAGCCCATAGCGCAAATTAGTTGCAAGTACATGGTCCTTGCATCTGTCTCGGCCAGTACCGCATCGCGGACGGGATGTCAGTAGCGCTCAGTACGCTCCGGTCTATGGCCAATTTCGCTGTCAGGCTGGTGCACGGCCCTGGCTGGGACGCATCACGCCCGGTCCGGAGCCAGGACGCGTGGGATGAACACGCCGCCTTCATGGACGGGCTCGTCGATGAAGGTTTCATGATTCTGGGCGGCCCTGTCGGAGACGGCGAGCAGACTCTGCACGTCGTCGAGGCCGCTGACGAGAACCAGGTCAGGACGCGGCTGGCCGACGATCCCTGGGCGTTGGCCGGCCTGCTGGAGGTCGGCACCATCGAGACCTGGGCGCTCTGGCTAGACAGCCGCCGAGCCAGTTCAGGCCCGTGACTCAGGATCCGCTGGGCGCGGTTGTTTGCGGCGGCCCTGATGTCGGTGGCGCCGAAGTAGGCGGCGCGCTTGTGGGAGCAGGTGACCCCGAGGTCGACGTCGGGCTCGGGCCTGTCGGCGATGGTGACCCTGAACTTGTCGACGACGGTGATGTGCTCGACTGCACCGGCGGTGAGCTGTAGACGGCAGGCGGCGGGGGTGCGCTGCCACTGCCGGTGACTTCCACGATCGCCTGCGCGCGGATACTGCCGATCTGCACCCAGACAGTGGCCGTGCCCTGCGTCAGGGCGAGCACTTGTCCGCTGCTGTTGACGAAGACGACGCCAGAGTTCGTGGCGGTCCAGACGGCCCCGGCCAGGTCGGCCGACGGGGCGCGATGCCCGTTAGCCAGCCGTCCGCGAGCCGTAAGGCGCCCTGTCTGACCAACACTGAGCAGCAGCACATGCGGACTGATCCGCACTGTGGAGACGCGGCCGGGGTGGACGACCACCTTCAGTTCCTGCTGCCCGGACTCACCGACGTACGCCTCGACATACGTTAGTAGCCGCTGTTCGCTCAGTCCGCTGGGCAGCTCGCGCACCTGGTAACTCACCACGACGTCACCGCGGGCCGGCAGGTGCAGGTCCCACACGGCCAGCGGGCTCGTTGCCAGCGGAACAACCGCGCTGGTGAAGTTCACCGACTGGCGATCCCGCGCGACGTCCGCCGGGATGGGCTCAGCTAGCTGGGCGATCACGGCTTTGCCTGAGGCGTTCCTGACCGTCATGCTGACACGGAGCGAGGATCCGCCTGATCCCGCGAGGGTCCATTGCTGCGTGATCGACAGCCCGCCGGGGTAGGCCTGCGCAGCGAAGCGGTAGGGCTCAACGGCTTGCGGGCGGGTGAGCAAGACTGCCGCCGCCGCGCCGCCAAGCAGGATCGCCGCCGCAGCCCCGCTCAACAGAATTGTGCGGGCGCGACGGGCCCGCGCAGCCGCGTTCCCTCCCATGGTCAGCTGCGATGTTGCCCACGGGTCCGTGCCTGCGCCGACACGCCCTGCGGCCTGTGACGCGAACCCGTTCGCCACCACCGGATCGAGGGCTGCAGGGCCCGCGGAGGGGTGAGTCGTAATGCCGAGCGCAGCGCGCAGCGCCTCAGTAAATTCCTGGCAGCTCCCGTACCTGTCAGCAGGCGATTTCGCGAGCACTCTGGCGAACACGCTGTCCACGGCCGCAGGCAGCTCCGGTCGCGAGGCTGTCGCGGCCGGAGGCGGCGCAGCCAGGTGGGAGTACATTGCCGCCGGCGGTTCCTTGCCGGGAAAAGGCGGATGCCCGCACAGCAGCTCAAAGGCAGCGCACCCGAGCGCGTACTGATCGGCCCGGCCATCCACTGGCTGCCCGAGGATCTGCTCGGGCGCGGCGTACTCAAGGGTGCCGATGAACTGGCCGTGGCCGGTGAGTCCAAGGGAGCTCACGGACGTCTTGCTCACGCCGAAATCGGTCAGGTAGACATGGTCAGGCCGGCCGGGCCGCACGTCGAGCAGCATGTTCGCCGGCTTAACATCCCGGTGCACCAGACCGCTGGCGTGCGCGGCATCGAGCGACGACGCGACCGCTGACAAGATCCACTCGGCGCGGTCGGGTGGGAGCGGTCCGTGTTCGGCCACAAGGGTCCGCAGGTCACCGCCGCGGACCAGGCGCATGGCGATGAACAGGACGCCGTTGTCCTCGCCGGCCTCGTAGATCGGGATGATGTGGGGATCTTCGACTGCCGCCGCGGCGCGCGACTCCGCGATGAAGCGCTGCCTGAAGGCCTCGTCCTGGGCCAGAACCGGCGCGAGGATCTTCAGCGCCACCTGACGTTCCAGCCGCTCGTCGTACGCGCCGAACACCACGGCCATGCCGCCGCGGCCGATTTGCTGCTCCAGCCGGTACCCGGAGACCCGGTAACCGGCATTGAATCCCAGCGTGTCTGACTGCGGAGGGATAGTGCTGGCCACCGTTCCTCCACCTTGTGCCGTGCCGACCCGACTACGCCCTCGCCCCAGTGCGGTTAAGCATTTACGGACCGCATTATGAGCTTTGCCCCGGGCAGGGCGCAACCTCGGGACCTTTCGCCTCCTGTGCGGGACGAATATCTTTCCGGGGAACGCACAGGTGGCACGCGCGGGCCAAGCCAGCAGGCAGCAGATGGGCGCGAGTGTTACGGCATTCCGTAATAAAATCGTGATTTTATGCGCCCAATATTCCGGCCGGCGGAGTTCCGGCTTATCAGCGCGAGACGACTGATGCGGCCCGCGTCGCGCGGGCCGCATCAGGTGGGTCTGGCCGAGGAACGGACCGGCTACGCGGTCTTGTCGACCATAGGGGTCCCGGCCGCGACCCGGTTCAGGAACCGGCGGACCGGCGAGTGGAGATCGCGCTCGTTCTTGTGGTGCTGCCGGTAGCTCGCGACGAGGCCGTCGATCCCGAGCCAGCTGGAGGTCCGCCAGAAGGTGAGGATCACGATCGCGCACAGCGCGTAGAAGGCGCAGACGCTCGCGGTGCCGGACATGACGTAGGTGAACAGCAGCGCCAGGCTGCCCACTGCCGCGATCCGGGTGAAGCAGCCGAGGCACAGCGCGATGCCGATGGAGAACTCAGCCACCGCCACCAGGACGGCGATCCAGCCCGCGTTGGGAACCACGAAGCCGGTCAGGAAATGGCCCCACCAGGTGTAAGCCGGGGTTCCGTGAGCGGCGAAGCCGGCCACTCCGGCGCCGTTGTTGTGCAGGAAGGCGGGGTTCTCAGCGCCCCACAGCTTGGCAACTCCGGCCTGGATCCACATGGCGCCGAGCCAGATCCTGACTGCCGTCCAGGCCACCGCCGCGACCTTGGACTCCTTCAGCCACTCCCACGCGCGGACGTTCTGGCGTGCCGATGGCTCACCGAGGATTTCCATTGGGCTTGCCATTGGAATCCGCCTTCTTTCTTTGCTCGTGAACCCGGTTCCTGCGGGTTTCTGTAATCAGCTTCGCCCTGATGGGGCGACGGCCAATACGAGCAAAGGTCCCGACTACAGCAGGACCAACGGCACACTCACGAGTTCACGGCACGACGCGAATGCCAGAATGCAGCGACCTAGTCACGGGGCGCGACGGGCTGTCGTCAGCGCGGATTGTGCTACGGACGGCTAAGCCGGGCGATAGCCACCATCGGTCAGCATCCGGCGCAGGTCCACGACCATCTGGTCGTTAACGTCTTTGCCGGCCGGCGGCTCCAGGAATTCCAGCTCGGAGCCGACCTTTACCGCGAGCTTGCCGTCATGACGCACCGTGACCGTACCGACAGCTTCCAGCAGCGATAGCACTGCGTGCCACTCGATGTTATGGCTGGTGGGATGCTCGAAGATCTGCCGCAAAGTATCCCGATGGCGGCTGTCAAGGTGCTTCGATCCAGGCGACGTCACAGCAGAACCCTATCCGGCGCTGGCCGAGCGGCAGCGGCGGGGTACGGCGGGTTTCTGGGGGGCACGCGCAATCCGGTGCTATTTCCGCTGCGCCGCACGGAGGCGCTTGAGGAACCTGATCAAAGCTCGAATCAGGAAGTACACAACTGTCACCTCCCTTGCGGCCGCGGCAGGCCAGGGCAGCTTCTAACGGTTCCTGAGCCTTACGACGAGCACGACCAGAAGGACAACGATGACCACTAGGGCCACGCCGCCCAGGGAGACTCCAGATTCTTTCATTGCCTGAGTATCCCGCTACCTGGACTCCGAACGCTAGCGTGCGTCCTGGCCCTGGCCAGCCACGCGATGACAGCGCTATCGCGCGTCAAGGGGATACGAAACGAACGCGAATCGCTCAGAGTCGGGACTCCAGCTATTGACGTTGATCGTCCCCTGCCCGCCGAACACGGGCACCCGCGCCAACGGCGTCGACCAGTCGGCGGTGCCGACGAGGACCAACTCGGCGTCGCGGTCTTCTGGGTGGCCCACGGTCCCCGTCGGATATTGAAGATACACCGCCAGGCGCCCGTTCGGTGCGATGTGGGGGAACCAGTCGACGGTGCTGGTCGAGATCAGCCGCTCGACCTTCTCCGCCGTGGGGCTGTCACTTGGCACCCTGGCCAGCTGGGCATGCCCGGGTTCCGATGCCCAGCGCTCAGTGTTGAAGTAGATCCATTCCCCATCCGGGGACCACTCGGGGCCGTCGATGTGGCCCGCGCCCGTTTCTACCACAGTGACGCGACCGCCATCAGAGGCCATCAGGGCGAGCCTGCCGGGCGCGCCCGACCCGTCAAGGCGCACGAATCCGAGCGTCGTTCCGTCCGGCGAGACGCCATGCAGGTAGTGCCAAACGTCGTTGTCGCTAGTGACCCGGCGGGTCCTGCCGCCACTCAGGCTGCCGCGATAAATGTGGCCGTCGTTTGCAGACATAAAAATGGCTGCGCCTCTTGGATCGAGGACATGGTCATTGTTGACAGGTGGTAGCCCGGTGTATTCGACGCGACGAGGCTCGAGCGGGGAGTCGAGTGAGAATGCCCACAGTTCACCCTGGCCGTTCAGATAGAGCGTTTCGCCGTCAGCTCCCCAGTTAGGCGCCTCGAAAAGTATCTGGTCGAACTCGCCGATGACAATTGCCGACCGGTCCGCCACATCGAACACGTGGAGCCGGCACTTCTGACCGTCTCGGAGATCTCGGTAAGAGCCCGTCGGGTGCAGGCCGGAACGAGCTCCGGGCACGGAGGAGGTGGGCATTCCTGATGCTCCTAACCTGGTTGCACGGCAGCCGCCGCCGCGAGCATACTTCCCGGGTGGATCCGCAGATTGTCCGTTATAGCGAGCGGCCGGAGCTGTGGGACGACCTCGGGGATCTGTTCAGCGACGTGTGGCCCGAGTACAACCAGCACGGCGACGAGCTCAACCACTACTGGCGCCAGCTGTACGAGGTGTTCCCCGAGTGGCAGTTCATGCTCGTCGACCCGGCAGACCAGATGATCCTGGCCGAGGGCCACACGGTCCCGGTGGCCTGGGACGGCACCGACAACGACCTGGGCCCTGGCATCGACGCGACGATCGCCGGTGCCTTCGGGCTGCAGGCGGCAGGCGGCCGGCCGACCGCGGTGAGCGCGATGGCGGCCGAGGTGCCGCCGCGGCACCAGGGCAGGGGACTGGCTCCCGTCATGCTGAGAGCGATGGCCGCCCTCACCCGTGAGGCAGGCCTGGCCCACCTGATCGCGCCGGTCCGCCCGAGCCATAAGGACCGGTATCCCACCATCCCCATCGAGCGCTACGCCCGGTGGACCCGTGACGACGGGACGCCGTTCGATCCGTGGGTGCGGGTGCACGTCCGGATGGGCGCCCGTATCGGCCCGGTGATCCCGAGGTCCTTGCACATTGGCGGCACCGTCGCGGACTGGGAGTCCTGGACGAAGATGCGGTTCCCCGAGAGCGGCGACTACGTGTTCCCGGCGGGCCTGGCTACAGTGCGCATCGACCGGGAGCGGGACACGGGAGAGTACTGGGAGCCCAACGTGTGGATAGTCCACCAGGTCAGCCCGCACGCCGGGGGCTAGGCAGGGCCTGCCGTGCCAAGCTCGGCCATGTCAGGGGAGGCCGGTGCTTCCTGGCGGCGGAACGCCGGGAGCAGGCGCGCCAGGGCCAGCGCGCCGGCGATGCAGGCCAGGCCGCCCGAGACGACCGACGTTGCCGCGCCGAAGGCATTCGCCACCGCCCCCGCCTCCACGTCACCCAGCCGCGGCCCGGCGGTGACGGCCGCCATCTGTACGCCCATCAGGCGGCCGCGCAGGTCATCGGGCGCGTCCAGCTGGATGATCGTGCTGCGGAAGATGGCTGACAGGACATCGGCCCAGCCTGCCACGGCGAGCAGCACGAGCGCGATGGGCAGCGAGCGCACCAGCCCGAAGCAGGCGATCGCGGCGCCCCACACGATGACAGCGAGTACGACCGCGCGGCCCTGCCGCCGCACCCGGTGGACCCAGCCAGTCGTGACCGCGCCGAGCAAGGCCCCCGCACCGGGAGCAGCGTACAGGAACCCGAGCGTGCTGGCTCCGCCGCCGAAGACTGTGGCGGCGAGCGCGGGGAACACGGCCTTGGGCATGCCGAACACGGTGGCGTTGATGTCGATGAGGTAGGCCCCCTGGAGGACCTGGCGTCCGCGCAGGTAGCCGAAGCCCTCCGCGATCGAGCGGAGGCCCGGGGTATGATCACCGCCCCGCGCGCCTGGCACGCGCCGGGGGCGCTGCGGGCCGATCGCGACTGCGGCGACTATGGCCGCGCCCCAGGTGGCCACGTCCACCCAGTAGACGAACCTGACCCCGGCACCCGCGAGCAGCAGGCCGGCCACGGCGGGACCCGCCACCCCGCCAAGCTGGAAGAGCGCCTGGAACATCGAGTTGACCGTGGCGATCTCCGACTGGCTGACCAGGTTCGGGAGTATCGCCGACATCGCGGCATCGGCGCTGGTGCTGAACCCGGCGGCCAGGGCGGGCAGGACGAACAGCGGCCACAGCCGCGCTCCGGCGTCGGCATTGATGGCCAGGCCGGCGCTGCACAGCACCATGAGCAGTTCCGCGATCAGCAGCAGCAGCCGGCGATCGAAGGCGTCCGCCAGCGATCCGCCCAGCAGCGCCCCGGCGATCAGCGGGAGTAGCTGCGCGAGCGACACCAGCCCGACATCGAGCGATGAGTGCGTTAGCGCGTAGACCTGGAAGGGCACCGCCACCATGGTGAGCTGGCTGCCGAGTTGCGACACCAACTCCCCGGCGACCAGGTAGCGCAGGTCGCGGGATCTCCGCAGCGGCGAGAGGTCGATCAGCAGGTGCCGCCACGGGCGGGCAGTCCGTCTCATGCGGACAGGCTAAGTGACTGACTGACGGTCAGTCAATCACTTAGCATGGACCTTGGAGTTCAGCTGCCTCCCAGTAGAGTTCAGGCGGGACGATACTGCCGACGAGGAGCCAGCGATGCCCCGGACCAAGCCCGCCGAGGAGCGGCGCGCCGACCTGCTCGAGGCGGGCAGGACCCTGTTCCTCAGCAAGGGCGTAGCCGCCACCTCGCTGGAGGACATCACCAGTCGCGCCGGGGTTTCCAAGGGACTGTTCTACCTGTACTTCCAGTCCAAGGACGACCTGCTACAGGCGCTGCAGGACCAGTTCTCGGTCGAGCTCGCTGGCCGCATCCGCGCCGCCACGAACTCGGTCGCGGACTGGGGCGCCAGGCTCGACGCGTGCGTCGAGGCGATCTCCGGCAGCTACCGCGAGCAGTACGACCTGCATGAGGTCCTGTTCCGCCATGGCGGCCACGTGTCGGCCAGTCACCGGGGCTCCCACGCGCTCGTCCTGCAGGCGCTCAGCGATCTGCTCGCCAGCGGAGCCGCCACAGGGGCCTTCGACGTCGATGACCCCGAAGGCACGGCGGTCTTCCTCTGGGCGAGCACACACGGCTTCGACCCGGGATTTGCCGGCCACTCCGCCCCCGCCGACGACCGGCTCTTCCGCGCCGCCCGGCAGCTTTTCCGCCGGGCGGCTGGCCTCAAGGATCGCTAGCGCACTGACGGTGCCGCCCGGCCGCGATAGATGCCGTCGAGCAGCTCGCGGGCGTAGGCGTCGGCCTCGGGCATGCCGAGTTCGCGGGCCACGGAGATCTCGGCCTGTATGTCGTAGGCCACGCGGGCGAAGTTCACCGAGAACGGCGCCAGCTCTGGCGAGCCGGCCACGCCCTCCAGGATGACGTAAGGCGCGGACGGCGCATCCAGGTGATTGCCGGTGCTGCCGACATTGAACAGCGTCAGTCCGTCATCGGCCTTGAGATACGCGCTGTGAATGTCGCCGTAACCCACCACGTCGGGCGCCTCGGTGGCGCCGGCGGGGCGGCCGGCCCTGAATGCGCCGGTGAAGTCGGTATTGGTGAACATGCCGCGGAATTCTTCGTCGGAGTGGCGGACACGAACTCGGACGAACTCGCTGGTCTGCGAGGCGTGGAACAAGCGGACCCGGCGGCCGCTGATGAGGAACTCACAGGTGCCCGGCAGCGCGGCGAGCCAGGCCAGGTCCGCATCGGTCAGCTCGTCCCTGGTCCATCGCGCTACTTCGAACCGCGGAGCCACGTCTCCGGCGATGAAGGTGTCCCAGTTGCCGCGGACAGTAACCTCGCACGCCTCGCGGCTCAGCTTCACAGCTTCAGACCCGCGCGGGCCCTTGCCGACCACGTCGCCAAGATTGACGACCCGGGTGATTCCCCTGGCCTCGATGTCGGCCAGCACCGCCCGGAGGGCGGTGACGTTGCCGTGGACGTCTGAGATGACAGCGATTCGGTCGAGCATCGTTGCGCAGGTTCCTTTGCTCAAGACGTCCGGGCGGCGGGCCGACAATCCAGCACAATACGCGCGCTCCGGCGCGACCCGACGGATCGCTGAGGGCGAGTGCCGAGGTGTCCTCAGGCGGCTTCGCGTACGGGCAGCAGGTCGGTTCCGGCCGTAGCACTGACGAGCGGAACGGCGGCCGCGAACGCGAAGGACAGGCAGCCGCACAGGCCGCAGGCCAGCTCGCGGGCCCAGCGCATCCGGTGGGTCGCTTCCTCGGGGTGGTCACCGAACTCCTGCGCCATCTGGCTGGCGCAGCCGGCCGGGCCGAGGCGCCGAGCGGTGCTGCCGATGGCGTCCGCGACGGTCTCGGCCGTCAGGACATCAGATGGCTGCAGTGGTGAGGCGAACAGTGCCTCGCATACGGCTTCGTTCACGATCATCCTGGTCACGGCAAGCCTCCAAGCTATGGATTCCGGCGCCGGTGTCCAGCGTCTCTCTCGATTACTCACGGATATGACGCGTGCACCCACGGTTTCCGTTGCGTGACCTGCGTCACATTGCGCGGCTCAGGCAGGCAGCTCGGGGCGGGATATCGCTGCGCGGAAAGGCGGGGTCGAGATGCCGGCCACCCGGTAGCGCTCCCAGGGATCGGGATCGTACAACTCGCACTCGGCCGCGCCTTCTGGTGTGCTGAGCAGGCCGGTTGCCCGACCCTGTTGCATGCTGGCGGTGAGCTCATCGCTGCGCGCCAGCCGGCCGTACCAGTGATACCTGCCGTCGATCGGCTCGAACTGGCCCCGCAGGTCGGCCTGAACGGCGAACGCGGTGTCGCCGATTCGCAGCGTGGCCGGGCCTGCGTAGCGGTCTGCGTTATCCGGTTCGGTCATTCGTCCTGCCTCAATACGATCGCAGAGGTGTCATCGGCCCGGTGGAAAGGGGCGCCGGGCGGCGGCTGTGCCTGGTGCAGGGTCAGCTGCGGCCTGATCGGCGGAAGAGGCCGGGCCGGGTCGAGCACCACGCCCGCGTCACGCAGCACGCCGGACAAAGCCGCCCAGATTAGCTCGGTGACATATCCGACGACGTGGACCCGGCTCATTGACCGCCGGCTGAGCCACCATTCGCCGGTGCTCTGGACTAGTCCGGTGAGGCCGTAGGCCCATGGCTCGGCGCCGCCCGAGTCAAGGCCGAACTCGCGTAGGTAGTCGCCCAGTATCGCGGTCAGGGCGGTGGCGATCAGGTCCTTGTCCCGCTGCACGGATTCGGGCGGAATCCAGCGCGCCAGCAGCCAGTACAGGTTGGGTTGCTCGTCGATGAGCGCAAAGTAGGCGCCGACAGTGTCCCGCACGCGCTCGAGGGGCGGCCGGTCCGATTGCATGGCCGGCAGCATCCGGGTCAGCAGAGCCGCTGAGCCGGCCTCGGCCAGTGCTTCGACCAGCGCGGCCTTATCGTTGAAGTAGCGGTAGAGCACGGGTTTGCTCACGCCGGCTTCGGCAGCCACGGCTTCTATCGTCAGTTCAGGCCCGATCCTGGCCAGTACGCGAAGCGCGGCCTGGACGAACTCTTCGCGGCGCTGCTGGCGGTGCGCGCTCCACCGGCTCCGGCGGCCGTCACCCGCCGTATCACCGCAGGTCAGATCACCAAGGGGCGCAGCCGCACCTGGCTGGTTGGCGGCAGCGCCCTTCTTGACAATCTCGTCCACCCGATAGATGCTACCAGAAGTAACTGTTACTTCTAGTCATATCTTCATCTGGGACCTGCAGCGTCATCGGGCCGGTCCTGCTCTAGAAGGAGGGCCAGTGACGAATACCCGAACTCCGGCGGCCGCTGGCCGGGAGTCCGTCGCCGACCGTCTGCTGCGCTCGACGGCTGCCCGCAGCTACGATCCGGACCTCGACATCGACTGGTCTGCACCGCTCGTACCCGGCAAGGGCTTCATTCTTGAGCACCGCTGCTCCCTTTACGGGACCGCGCTGTGGGAACAGCTCAGCCCTGAGCAGCGCCTGGAGCTCGGCAAGCACGAGGGAGCCAGCGTGGCCAGCACCGGGATCTGGCTTGAGCTGGTGCTCATGCGGCTACTGGCGAAAATGGCATACCGCGGCGACCCGGTCAGCGCCCACGCCCAGTACGCGCTGACCGAGCTGGGGGAGGAGTGCCGGCACACGATCATGTTTGGGCGCATGATCGAGCAGTTCGGCACGCCGCTGTACGGGCCGCCACCCGGAATCTGGGCGCTTGGCAACTGGATGCCGGCGCTTGCGTCCGGGCCGTCCATGTGGGCAGCGATCCTTCTCGGCGAGGAGA